>Ga0209636_10003502_pt1 | contig 15979 bp, 17 predicted proteins | sample DeeMarSWOR152_54_FD_187464 | JGI IMG/M metagenome (GOLD analysis project Ga0209636, IMG submission 187464) | Marine sediment microbial communities from White Oak River estuary, North Carolina - WOR-1-52-54 (SPAdes) (version 2) | ecosystem: Environmental > Aquatic > Marine > Intertidal zone >...
CTTTCCCATCTATTGTATTTGTGTTGGTTGGGACATAGTAAGATCCCTGAAGTGTCGTCTGTGTTATTACATTATTATAAGAGTTGGTATCAGCTAACCAGATCCCTGCAGATGCTCCAGGAGCCCCATCACTTCCATAACGACCATAACCCTTCCCCTTAGAGCCTCCTGTTAAAGAACTTATCGTGTTGGAGTAGATGTTGTTATTAGTAGAGGATGATGTAAAATAAAGCCCTGTTGCTGTGCCACCCGTACCGCCTGGTCCATAAGAACCAACAATACCCCCCTCCCCACCAGTTAAAGAACTTATGTTGTTGGAGTAGATGTTGTTACTTGACGAGGAAGAGAGATAGATTCCTGTTACTGTACCGCCTGAACCACCAGTAGTTGTGCCTCCGCCACCACCCGTTCCACCAGTTAAAGAACTTATGTTGTTGGAGTAGATGTTGTTACTTGACGAGGAAGAGAGATAGATCCCTACTGCAGTACCACCTTCTCCAGCAGTAGCACCATACCTTGAATCACCACCCGTTCCACCAGTTAAAGAACTTATGTTGTTGGAGTAGATGTTGTTACTTGACGAGGAAGAGAGATAAATACCAATAGCATTACCGCCACTAACCCCTGACCTATAATATCCTGAATGACTCGCCCCGGTACCTCCTGTTAAAGAACTTATTCTGTTATTATATACCACATTCTCTGATGAGAGAATGTAAATACCAATGGCATTACCACCTGGATTTTTGGTTTCGTTTTGCCCTTCAAAACCATACAAATATTGAAGTGCATTGTTAGTTATATTGCCGTTATCTGCCCCGGTCTCAAGATAGATTCCAGTCTGCCAATTAGTAATTTCACAATTTCTTATTGTTGTGTTAAATTGATTTGAATAGATTGCATACTTGTTATCACCGCTTGCCCCATTTAAAGTGAAAGTTCCATCTATCTTATGATCCTGACAATCTAAAGTTACATTCTCTGCTGTAATATTCATACAAGTAACGGCAGTAGAATCTATGATATCTTGAGTTAGATACCATATTCCCGAAGAATTTAGATTCGTACAGTTCGAAATATACTCCACAGAAGTCGCACTAGTCGATGTCATTGTCCAAAGAAAAACCACTAACACAAACATAGAAATTCTTTTCATATAAACCACCCCTTATTTATATGATTGACTATTTTGTTTATGATTTATGCACGATTCTTTATAAATAAATCTCTCACTGTGGCAATTTTCTGTTTTTATTGTAACTTTAAATCAGATTCGTGGCTTTCTCAAAATTGCCGCTCTATGCCTTCGCGGAAATCTTAAGAGCGAGGGTTTCTCTATCCTTCACCTTTAAGTTCACTATTTCTCCCGCTTTGAGATGATAGTACCTCGCTATCTGCTTGGGGAATCTCACAAACATAGATCCCCCAGATACCCCCACCTTTGCTGGAATCCCTGCCTTTAATCTATTCAGTAGTAATACCTTTTGTGCATCTTCGGGGTGTAGTACGGTTTCACCGCATTTCTTACATTCCCACCCCCTGACCGACATACCCTCTATCTTCAACTTCTTCCTTTTCATCTTTACATTGCATTCATGACAAGTGTGTTCGGCATTCCACGGGTCGTATTTTTTCATTTTTCACCTCCTCGTAAATCTTCCAACATGGATTAAGCGCCATACCTCCTCTTGGAATCCATCTGGATAACGGGATATTGTTCTTATTACTACAACCTTGATGGTTTTATTTTTTCTATCAGTGCATCGCTCAATAATGTTTTTCTTTCTCTTACTTCGTGCACAATCATAACCTTTATTCAATACCTCAACAACGTCGTATAAATCTAGTTTTTCTTTTAAAAGCTCGTTAGTTGCGGATAATGTTGGCTCGATGCGTAAGCCAGTATATTTAATATTGAGCATAATATCCCCGATAATATTTGGATTAATACTAGGGAGTTAGGATATAAATAATCTCCAGAATAACAAAAGCAGAGAAACAGATCAAATCTGAACAGCTATTCTTCTTGAACGGTGACCGTTAATGCCCCTGTAATGTTACCTGCGGCGGTACCATACGGAATTCTGAGTTTTACATGACCTATTATGTGCTGCCCGGGCTTCAGAGTTTCTTCTGAAAAGTACTTTGAATAATTTCCATCCTCCTGTGCCCCTGGAGCATCCTTGTTCCATTTATAGAACATGGCCGTAACCTGCTTGCTACAATTCCAGTGAACTGCAACGGTATAGTTATCGTAATTTGTGTCAGTACCAATGTGCAGATTCTTATAACCCCACATATCATTACCGGTGTAGGGAGGTTGTGCTGTTGGTGTAAGAGCATCTTCACGACAGGTACCTCCTGCACGGGCAGCGGGACCACTTAGTGCAACATTACAACCGGTAAGATCATAATCGCCCAGCTGTGACTGATTGTGAGGGTCTTTAGTTATCTTAAAAATTTGGTCGCTACAATTGTCACCTGTTACATTAATTGCCCAGAACCACTCCTTATTGGCGGATCTGAATCTCCCATGGGCCCACTCGCTTTTCGGGGAGGGAAGTATAAGATAAATCAATTCAGATTCGTTATACTCAACCCTGTTTACGAAGAAATATGTGTCGTTATCACCCCCCGTGGCATTTCTCTTTATAACAGCGAAGTTCCCGGTGTCGTATTCAGAGGCCAGACCTGTCCCGAATGGTGAATCGGGCGGATAGGATGTGTTGAACCAGATCTTGCTTATGTTCGTAGAGCCTATATTGTCTATCTGTATCGCAGGCTTTTTACTTGACCAACCGACAAGATCTGATGCATTTGTCTCATATCCGGGAAATACATCATGCCACGCCAGTAAATCCGGTTGAATGTCCACCATGGTCTTCTTAGCAACGGTAACCCAGAGCTGAATTGTATCATTGGATTGGTTCTGCGCGGAGGCAAAGCTACTGAGAAGGAATAGGAATGAAAATAAGATTATAGCCCTTACCAGTTTTTTGTGTTTCATTTTCTCTTCATAAATTTGTCCAGGGTGGGCGTCTTGGCAGTTAGTTTCCACATAACCTTTTTCTGTCCGATAGGCGATATCGTCGCTTTTTCCCCCAGCAGATTGAGGGATTTGAGTTTGTAGCAATGAATGTTAACCGTTGACCAGGCAAGTTTTGCCTCTTTCGCTATTTTATAGGTCGACATCGGTTTTTCGCTCTTTCCGAGCAATTCCAGAATCAATTCATCTATCCTGTCTATCTCCGCCATTTTTAAATGAGGAGGTCGCCGAAGGGTTGAACATCAGAGTTCAAGGAGATTGTGGATTGGGGGTGGTTGGTTTTACAATAAACTCCATGATGTTGCTTTTATTTTTTTTCGGCAACCTCCATAATGTAAAATTTAATCAATCGTTGTTAACGATAGCCCATATCTCCCCGGTCGTTGAACCCTCATATATTCCATAGGGCACGTAGACCTTGATATTCATTGCGAAGGAATCACCGGGAACAAGGTTACCATCACTTGTGGAATTCCATGCATAATTCGAGTTACTGCAAAGATGGAATGGTGCATCTGCGTTCCACTTGGAGAAGAACACCCTTGTACACGTGGAATCTACTGCTACACAGAGTCCATTTAATGGACCGCCGTCTATGTCATCGTATCCATAATTCACATAGGTATTCAGAGGCCCCGTCCATATATCCGCGCCCGAGAAATCCGTTGTTCCCGTTTGCGTCTTGGAGTGCGAGGTATTACCGATATAGATAGTTGCACTGTCATTACAATTTGTAGTCTTATCGATCATCCAGAAGTATTCATTACTTGCGTTGTGATATCTTCCATAGATGTAATGACTGGCGTTGGGCGGCATGTTCCCATCTGGATCTCTCAGATAGACCAGCTCTGCCGTTGTATTGTATTCTACCCTATTAATGAACCAGAATTTATCAGAAGAGGTATTCTTTGATAAAACAACGAAGTTCCCCGCATCGGCACTATTATTACCCGTACCGAAGGGATTATATCCTGGATATGAGGCATTAAACCAAACATGGGTTATGTTCTGTGATCCTATGTTCTCTATCTGAATTGCAAAATACTTGTTTTGTTCACTGTCATTATCGCCAACACCCCCAGGGTCTATTGCGCCCCAAGAAAAATCAGAGGGTGTAATATCTACCATTACCTTTGAGGAGATGTTAACCTCAATGGTTGCGGATTCGTTGCTGTCTACTGTGAGATTACTGGGAAATGCACTTACAGAGCCCATAAAAAATAAACCGAAAAAGACCATACCCATAGCTATAAAGATTTTTCTTTTCATTTTTTACCTCATATTATAAATTTATATCGATATACTTATTATAATCTCATAGAACTATATTGAGATATTTTTATATTTTTATATGTTAATACATATATAAATACTTATCGGTTTTTGAAACAGAATGAAACCGAGAAATATGGTCTTTGGGTTAATGCTCCTTTATTTACTTCTGAATACTGTATTAGCTCTTTCTGTGGGAACCGCTCCGGGGCTCTACGATCTGGGGGAACTCGATCCCGGGACAAATGTTGCATTTAGATTTTATCTAATTACAAATTCAAGGAACGATATGTTAGTCTCCCTGTCTTATATCCCAGTACATCAGGACATGTATTACAAAACTGAGACGACGAGATACAAATTTATTGCAGCTGAGGCATCACAGGAGGATATCACATCATGGGTTGAAATAGCCAGGAATCCCTTACTTTTATCCCCCGCCCGAGTAAAGGTTGTTAATCTGCCCGGTGGAGGGGTTGTAAAAGCAAATGAGGAGGCAGATATACTCCTTCATATCCCCGAGGATGCGGATCCAGGATATCATGCTGGTTCAATAAGTCTGGGTCCAAAATTAGCCGCAAGTGGTCGCGGTACCGGTGTAATGACCATTGCAGTTACTCGCTTTATTTTCGTTTTCAGGGTTTCTGGGGATGCCAAGAGAGATGGGGAGATCATGTCAATAATTGGTGACAGGGTAGAGGAAAGGAAGGCGAAGATCGATGTTTTATTCAGAAATACGGGAACATGTACCCTTAGCGCCAGAGTTAGTGAACTTAAACTTTACGATAAATTTGGGAAATTAGTTGCTGATCTAGATTCTGGGATAAACCTTGTAAAACCGGATAAGATCCAGGCATTAACTGCATATTGGGTTGGCAATAATGTAAAACCAGGAGCATACAGGGCAGAGGCAAGGGTTGACTATATTACTGGCTATGCAACAATGGAGGAAAGGATAGAGATACCGACAACGATAAGGGTAAAACCTGTCCCAAAACCCAAGATAGAGGAATTTCCCACATGTGCCGACCTTCCATTTATAATTATGGCACTTATAATAATCTCTCTGGCAATATACTGGATATGGGATTGGAGATATAGAGAAATTGCACTATTGATCGTTGCCGGATTATTACTGGTATCTGTTGCGTTATTTGTCTTTAATTGCCTCGTCGTTATAGAATTCTCCTGGTTAAATTCCTTCTTTGTAATTATAATAATTGCACTAATAATTTATTGGTGGAGGTCTTGATAATGGACGGGAAAAATCTTTTATTAGTCTCTGTTATTTTTTTATTTGTTTTAGCTATATTTGGATTCCTTGGATTAATCCTATTAGGTGAAACCCCAGAGCCCAAGGAATATGTACGGAAGATTTCCAGGGAGCATACAGAGGACTTTCTTTTCGAAAAGGATACTGACAGGATTCCCGCGAGGGGGAATATAACATACCTCGGGATTGAGAACAATACTGTCAAGGTGGGTGTTTCGGCAGACCCCCACGAATTAAATTTCGGTGTCGTTCCACAGAACATGAGCATTAGAAAGTTTATAAATCTACGGAATAGGGACATCAATGTTAAGGTATGCGTTATTTCATACGGTAGTGTAAAGCAATTCATAGAGATAAAGCAAAATAATTTCATAATGAAAACAAATGAATCAAAAAAGGTAATGATCGAATTTAGTGGCGATGAGATTGGCAGTTACAATGGAGAGATAGATGTCATAATCAAGAAGCCGAAGTATGGCTTTTTAGAGCCATTGCTTCCGTTTGTTAGTTGTTAGTAAAAAATGAAAAGAAAGATTATTGCATTGTTTGTTTTTTTATTAATGATACCATCAGCTGTTGCAACAGTACAGGTTAGTGTTTATGTTTTTAGTTCCATAGACGGAAGAATACCCCATTCTAGTATCCCAGAAGAGGTGAATAACACACCACAAAGCTTCTTGGTGGTCTGGGAAAATACGGGTTCCGTAGGTTGTAGATTCAGGCTTAGGGCGGATATCTATGAAATAATTAATAATACAAAGAAGCAGGTCTATACCTCATGGAGCGAGGAAACGCCCATAGAGCCCGGGGGACAAGAAAATCTCATAGCCTACTGGTATCCAAAGAGCCCCGGAAATTTTACTGTAAGGACATTTCTATACTATTGTAATTCCATAGGAGATGGTCCATTGGCGAATTTTACCGTTTTTACCTCAAATATCACAACCAAGAGGGCCCCTTTAGAGGTAAAAACCGAAAGTACAGAGAGCTATGTTGAGTTTAGATTCAATTCTGAAGAAAATATTAATGATTTAGTAATAATTCCAAGGGGCTATCCTGTAGGCTGGATATTTGACTCAAAAAGTGCTGGTAGAATAGAGAAAGGAAAAGAAAAGATGGTGAAGTTAGATTATGAAGCAAGTATATGGAAGGAGAGCAATGTAAGCTTTGACATAGTAACCTTGGATGGAAAATTTTATAAACAAGAAAAAATCACACTAAGAAAAAAGAGGGAATTTCCAATCTATCATGCAATTATAATAGTTTTAGTTACAGTAATCATAATACTTTCCATAATGCTTATACGATATAAAAAAGAGGGTGTTAAGCTTGGCGATAGAGAGGGTTCCAACGGGAATTCCGGGTCTCGATGAATTATTGAAGGGAGGGTTTCCAGAGGGGGCGGTTATCTTAGTTACTGGAATACCTGGTTGCGCTAAAACAACGCTTGCTCTCCAGTACATAGTAAACGGGGCTTTAAAATATGGGGATAGGGGTGTTTTTATCACGGTAGAGCAAAGTATTGATCAACTCCATAGACAGTTTATGGAATTTGGATATGATATAAAGAAGCTTCAAAAGGATGGAAAGATAGCCGTTTTCTGCTTGGAGATAAAACCCGAGTTGGGAGAGGATTTCTTGACGAAGATAACATCAAAGGAATTTAAGAATGCGATATTAGAATTTGGAGCAAAAAGGATTTCTGTAGATCCCTTAAATTTGGTATTGCAGTTCAGTGCAGATTACGGGGGGGAAAGGAGAGGCATACAGAGGTTAATTGCAGCATACAGAAAATTAGGATGTACAACCATTTTCACACACGAGAGATTTAAGGGAGGACCTGAGCCCGAATTCGGCGTTCAAGACTTTGTCGTTGATGGCGTCATCTATTTGCAATTAATTAAGATAAGGGGTGCTATAGGCGAGAGGGAAAGCCTCTTTGAAAGAAGATTAAGCATATTGAAGATGAGAGAGACAAATCATGGTCAGGGCATCTACAGGTTTGAGATAGAGAAGGATGGAATTCACGTTTATCATGGCATTTTTCTGAGAACGGGTCCATAGATAATTAGTATAAAATCACAAAAATATATTAATATATAAATATACTATTATATTATATCTAACTATGTCAAATATCATAGGTGTGGTTTCTGGTAAGGGAGGGGTTGGTAAAACAACATTTTCAATAAATCTGGCTGCTGCACTGAAGGAGTTCGATCAGGACAGCATTATAATTGATGTAGATCTGGGCAATCCAAACATGGCTCTTCAACTGGGGATTCCCAGCATGCCCCTCACTCTCCAAGAGGTTCTATCTGGAGAAGCAAAGATACAGCACAGTATTTTCCACCACCCTGTTGGTTTGAAGGTAATTCCATCCTCTCTTTCAATGTCCGGGGTGAGGGCAGATCTATCGAAGCTCAGAGAAGTCCTTAAGGAATTGGATGAAATAGTGATCCTGGATTCCCCTCCAGGTTTGAATGAGGACGTAGTCTCCATATTAAGTGCATCGGATTCCGTAATCGTTGTTACAAATCCAGAAATAGCAGCGGTTACCGATGCATTGAAGGTTATAAAACTGGCAAAGGATCTCAGGAAGGATAACATAGGTGTTGTGATAAATAGGACGAGAAACGATGCATATGAACTTAACTCTGATGAGGTAGAGCTCATGTGTGAAACACCCATAGTAAGTAGAATCTCCGAGGATCCAAACATAAGAAGGGCATCATTTGAAAACATTCCAGTGGTTTTTAGAAATCCGTATTCACATGCCACAGTAGATTTCAAGTATTTAGCGGCCAGATTACTCAGAAAGGAATACGAACCCCCAAGCTTTTTATCCCTACGCAGGATCTTAAACTTCCGAGGTTAGATCATGATATATAAGAAACTAAGCCTGACATTTTTTTCAGCGTTGGCCTTATTTTTCATAATAGGTAGCGTTTCTGCCCTAGCCCCCGAGGTTACTGATCTGAACATAAATCCCAGCATAATATGGTTAAGCCAGAATCCAAGCATAACAATATCTGCCAAGTGTAGATATAATGGCTCATATGTTACAAATGCTGATGTAAAGGCTACAATTGAGTCCCCGGGTGGCTCCAGTACAGAAATATCCCTTACCTATTCCAGTGGGAAATACGTTAAAACTATAAATAATTTCCTGTGGTATTTCTCAGATCCTGGAACCTATGATGTTACCGTAGAATGCGAGTATGAGGGAAGTTCAGATACAGCTACGGGGACCTTTATAGCTCACGAACTGGAGTTAGACATCTTGGAGGAAGGAGAAAAATTGGACGCATATATGGGCGATTACCTAAACGTTAAGGTCTACTTTAAGATGGATGGCAACTTGGTTGTTTGTTCCGAAGATGATTTCAAGGTAAGAATTGGTGAGGAGGATGTGGATGTCGTTTCGGCAGTTAAAACCGCCAATTATCAGGAGGTCAAAGTATCGATACCCGTGGACTCATCCGATCTTCCGGAGGGGACGTATGATCTGAGGGTTACTGCTTATCACAGTGGTAAGAGCTTAACTGATGATGTAAATGACTACATAAAGATAAACTCTCCCCTGAAGATAGACATAACGCAGAGTGAAATAGAGTGTCCGGCAAATACAGTATGTAAACCGGAGATAACGGTCGATGTGAAATTCCCGATAGGGGATATAACGGATTTCACTCTGGAGAATTTTAACGCCGTAATAATGGGCGAGGGGAAGACTTTCAAAAAAATATACGTTGATAGCATAGACTGTGGTAAGCAGTCAGGTAGCTGTAATGTTAAGCTGGATATACCTGCAAACCTAGATCCCGGGTCCTATGATCTCTTCTTGACACTGGAAACGACTATAGAAAATGAAGAGTATGAAAGTCAGGATTCAATACCCCTCGAAATAGTTTTAAAACTTTCTGGAACCTTAAAGGACGCAGCAGGAAACGTTGTATCTGCCGTAATTACATTTGAAAACCTGAAAACTGGGCAGAGTATATCCGGACAGGTTGGTCCTTCAGGGGGATATTCTATGAATATCCTCCCCGGAGAATATTCTGTGGAGATAAGATTTGGGGGTGGTGTTGTTACAAGGTTTTACAATGTAACAATATCCGGTTCGGATTCATTGCTTGGTTTGTCTGGTAACTTCATAAGATACGATCAGGGACACCTCAATTCTGGATCTCCAGCTGGAGTTAGGGTTGTGAAGATCATCGTGATTGAATTTGGATTGCCTTTTTCCAATGCCTGGTTTTATGTTCCATACGACAGCTCCAGGGTGAGTGGTGACGAGAAAAATCTAAAGGTTTATCAATGCCGTGACTGGAACTTTGAAAGAAGTTCATGCACCGGTACATGGGAGCTGGTTACCTGTGAGGTTCATACAATAAGAGACGGGGCTGATTTCAATGTAGATTCAACGTCAGCGTTTGTCATTGGGGAACAAAGGGGTCTGTATTTCTCACACCTAGAGCTGGAGAAGGAGGAGGTTCATATGGGCGATACCATAGTTGTTAATGGAAAACTCCTGGATACGGATGGAAATGGCGTAGAAAATGCTCAAATAAGATTGTCATTTCCGATCTTTAATATGTCAACGAGCAGTAAAACAACGACTGGAGGGTTTTTCAGGGCAACCATAAATGCCCCATATCTGACTGGGTACCCAGAACTGCTAATAGAGGGGATAAAATACCCCTACTGTGGCTGTAATGAAACGAAGACGGTAAAGGTTACTAAAAGTAAGGAGCTGAGTATATTGAATATCCCGGATATCGCCGATGTTCCATTAAATGAACCGACAGATATAAATTTCACCCTCTTCAATTCTGGGCAAACAAATCTGACAGAGCCTATTTACATACATGTGGGGGGAATATCATCCGACTGGTATGAATTATCCCCCGCAAAGGTCAATAGCCTTGGTATAAGTGAGCAGGAGAATATAAATCTGAGAATTTATCTGACACCAGAGCTCTGCGGCGGAGCCTGTAAGAAATTTACCCTCGTTAATCTCGAGGCGAAATCCGATGAAATAAGCAGAGCGGTAAGCTTTACAATCAAGATAACATCCCCACTCAATGAAACAGGAAGCACTGAAGTAGAGAAGGAAGAAGGGGGTTCAATAATTCCGGACATTACTGGTTTTGCAATATCTTTACCATCAATTTCAAGTCCATACCTCCCCCTCACGATAATTGTAATTCTGATAATTTTAATTGTGAACAAGAAGAAAACAGTATCTGTAAAAAAAGTTAAGAAGACCTTCGGTAAACAGGGGAAGAAAGGGCACGAATTAAGAACTTCTATCGTGTCTTCTCTGCACAGGATAAAGAGGAACATCTAACCAAACAATGAAGCTAGACCGGATGCAGCTTCCTCTTCAGTTTTCTCTTCTTCTTTTTCCTCTGGTTTTTCCTCTTCCTCCTCTTCCTCAATCGGGGCTTCAGAGACAGAATCACCAGAGATTCTGGATGTAAGGGATAGCATCTCCCTGTTCGCTTTTGATAACAAGAATTTTATTGTTTCTTTAGTTGGTATTTCTGCGTTTATGGCTAAATTCATTGCATTGGCAAAGGCCTCATTTAGTAGATATTTTATTGTTACCGAGTTGTATATCCCAGAATTCAACGCAAGATTTAATGCATTTCTATAAGAAGTTTGTAAATCAGAGATCGTTTTTGTTTCATCAATATCAAGTATATCAGAGGTATAAATCACACCCTCCTCGTAAGCGGCGTTTAAATTGAGACCGATCTCCATCGGCTCTACACCCAGCCTTGTTAGAACGTTGGCCAGATCTTGGGAGATTTTCTCTCCCCCCTTCACAGCTAGTGAATCCTCCATTACAATAATCTTTCCCTCCTTAATCTGCGCTTTAATCCCAACTTTTTGGAGATCACCAATTATCGGTCCTGCTGAAAGAGATGTATCTCCGGAAGGAACTACTATGTCTTTCGGTGCGATACTGCCCGCTTTTGCTGGGGCAGATATTCTGCTGGATTTTAAGATCTTATTCAGCTTGAATGGATTTAGATCCGTGAAAATCAAACCCATCGATCCCTGAATGTGTTTCTCCAGATCCTTTATACCTGCCTTCTCAAAGGATCTCTTTATCATGTTATTTCTGCTTACTTTTAATTCTGCCTTTTCTTTAAGAAGTTTCCTCATTAATTGGAATTGTCTCGATGGAATTCCACTGATATTAACTAAGGCAATTACCTTTGATTCCGATATTTTTTTCGTTAACTCTTCAATTTCCTCGAATTTCCATTTGGCTACCATTTTATTCATCCAATCTAATTGCGTGACTCATCGTGGTTTTAAGGTATACCGAGTTGATCTTATCCGGAGAAATCTGTCTCTCAATTCCATTCATTACGGCGAGAATATTCTCAGCCAAATCCTTTGGATCCATGTCTTCTGTGCCTACAGGAATATTTACTGTGGGATTCTTCTTCGATCTTATTCTCACAGTATTTTTTAATCTCTCAATTATCGCATCTAAGTCGGCTGTTGCTGGAACTGGCTGTGGCATCTTTCCTCTCGGCCCTAAAACGATACCCCAACTCTTACCAATTGCGGGCATCAGATCCGGCTGAGCAATGAACCAATAGCAGAAATCTGCGAATTTCCTCATCTTTCTCCTTTTCTTGGAGTATTCCTCTAAATCCTTTTTATTCAGAACAAATTTAGAGAGCTTTTTTGCTCTAACATTCATATCCCCATCCGCAAAAATGCCGATATTTACTTTTTTGCCCCTGCCCTTCGGTAATAATACGCTAAGATTGAGTTTGTTTTCAGCACCCTCCATATCGATGTCTTTGAAATTAATGCTGATCTCTGCAGACTGCTTAAATTTCCTCTTTTTTTCCTTTTCACTTATCTCTTTAACTCGCTTTATGATCTCCCTTTTCTCCATTATGATTCCTCCTACCAAACAAGGTAAATATGGTAGTGAACAGAAGCGGAATACCTACCTATTTGGATTAAATACTTAAAAATTAGATCTATTCCCTAAATCTGTCGTCAAACTCTCCAGAATCTATTTCCTTAGTGATCTCCTTTGCGTCCTTGCCCTCGATCGTGACCCCTATGGATTTACAAGTTCCAATAATCTCTTTAGTCGCATTTTTTAAATCGTTGGATAGTAATGAATTTTTCTTCATATCCGCTATCTTCATTAACTGGTCAAAGCTTAAATCTCCTGCCGGGGTCCCATCCACTGAGCCCTTCTCCAGATTAAGCTCCTTTTTTATTAAAGCAGAAGTTGGTGGTGATCCCACTTCTATCTCAAATTTCTTCGCTTCTGGATCAACAATAACTTTCACTGGAATCTTCATTCCTTCAAAGCTAGAGGTTTTCTCATTTATTGCATTGACAACCTCATTAATATTCAATCCCAAAGGACCTATCTGAGGGCCCAAAGGTGGTCCACCGGTAGCTTTGCCCCCCTCCACTAGGATTTCTATGGTTTCCTTTTTCATTCTTCAACTTCCTCTTCTTCCTCTTTTCTCAGGATCTTGATGTCATCGCCCTTAACAACCACAGGGATAGGAACCGCCGCCTCTATTAATTCTACGGTAATCTCATCCTTGTCTTTATCGATTCTTGCAACCCTCGCCTTCTCCTTCTTGAAGGGACCTGCTATTAATTCTACAAGATCGCCTTTATTAACTTTCTGTACAATTGGGGTTGGCATCAATGTTTTTTCAAGCTCTTCGATCGGTATGGTTCCGGTAGATGATAAAGCACCCCTTCTTTTTTGTAACAGCCCTCTTGTTTTTGGTGTATTCCTAGCGAGATCTTCAACCGTTCCCGGGTTGTCGGCTTCCACTAAAACATAACCCTTTAATCCTGTAGTGTATAATACTGAATAGATCCTTTCCCCCTCCTCTATTGCCTCCTTTTTCTCTCTGCTAACTGCTTCTTGATACAAAAGCCTTGCAACGACATGTTCTTGTCCCGCCGTCGCCCTGATTACATAGATATTTGGACTCATAATCATCAAAAAACGGAATAAAAATTATGGATTAAAAATAAAAATCATACCCCTCTAATCAACTCGGAAATAAGAAGAACTATGAAACCAAGTAGTCCAATTAATATCATACCAAGGCCAGTTACCTTCGCTGTCTCGTTAAATTCCACCCTCTTTGGTTTCCTACTCAATCTCAAGATCCTTCTAGTCTCAGTATATGCTTTAACTATTTTTTCCTGAATGCCCATTTTCCCGATGAGTTGTAAATTTAATTTTCTATAGATCTAATAATCTAGAATAAATCCTTCGGGGATGTGGCGGACTTTGTCCGACACGTGTCTGAACCCTTGGTTCAGCCACATACAACCGACAACTGTCAAGTTTTTCCAGTTGTCGGGCAGTTACAGCGAAGCTGTAACTCCAACACCTTTTCTAAAGGGGTTGCTTTCTAGAAAATTCCTTAGACCTCTCTTAAACCGATATCCAGTCTTTCCTCGGTAATTCCTGCCTCAACTTTCTCCTCTAACTCCTCTTCAAAGGACGGGGTTTTTACCCCAGACAGAATAAGTAGCGTATTTATTACATTTCTGTCAAGACTCTCATCGATCTGAGCACCCCAAATGATCTGTGCCTCTGGGTCTATATTTTCTGAGACGACTCTAACTATTTCCTCTGCCTCCTCCAGGGTCATATCCCTACTTCCAATGATGTTGATTAATGCTCCTGAAGCACTGCCAATGTCCGTATCCAAGAGAGGTGATTTCAGAGCTCTTTCAACGGATTCGCGAGCTCTCTGATCCATAGTCGTGTCCCTGGTTGATGATCCCAATCCGATCATAGCTGTTCCCCCCTCCTTTAGTATAGCCCTAACATCCGCAAAGTCTAGATTAACCAAACCAGGTTTGGTAACCATCTCTGTTATACCCTTCACGGCGTTCGCGAGGAGTTCGTCGGCAACCTTAAAGGCATCATTTAACGGTAGATTTGGGGCAACATCCAAGAGACGGTCATTTGGTATGACAATAACTGTGTCAGCGAATTTCCTCAGTTTTTTCAAGCCACCGAGGGCGTTTCTTGCACGTACTCTGCCCTCCATGGAGAATGGCAACGTCACGATACCCACGGTTAATGCATTTACGTCTTTTGCAACCTCTGCTACTACTGGTGATGATCCCGTTCCCGTTCCGCCCCCCAGACCACAGGTAATGAAAACCATATCGGCATTGGTTAAAACCTCTGCGATCTTCTTTATATCAGAATCTGCACACTGTTCTCCAAGCTCTGGATCGTTTCCAGCCCCTATACCCCCGGTAATTGACGTCCCGATCAATACCTTTGTCATAGCATTCGTGTATAGTAAATCCAGAGCATCGGTATTTATTGCGATGACATCGCCACCTTCAATACCCATATCCATCAATCTGTTAATGGTATTTCCTCCGGCACCGCCAGCACCGACAACCTTTATGGATGTTCTTATCTCTTCAACTATACGCCTTAATTCTTCATTGCTATCCATGCCGACGGGGACCCTTATCTCCTTCGGTTTTTTCTCTACAGGAACCTTTTCCTTTATTTTTGCTTGAGTAATAGCATCCTGAACAATAGCCTCCATCCGAACCACCTTATTTATTATTTGAATAATTCCACAAACTATAATAAGTATTGGTAGTCATACTATAAAAAGAGAAATCATAAACCCTTCTGTGCATGTTCTATTAACAGTTCCAGATTACTTTTAACTCTTTCCCGTATAAAATTGATGGCCTCTTCGTTTTTCTCTGGCCTGAACAAATGTCTGAATCTACCCTGCATCTTCAAATAGTCTTCAACTGGTTTTAGATTTGACACATCCTTTGGTCTATTAATGACATGTTTACTATCTACTATCTCATATAAGGGGTATACTCCTGTCTCTACAGCAAGCTTTGCTATCTCTACGCTCTTCTCTGTTGGTGATCTCCATCCGGTTGGGCAGGTAGCTAATAGATTAACGAATGTCGGTCCCTTGGTTTCGATGGCCTTCTTTATCTTTCTATACGCGTCTGTAAGATATCCTATGGATGCTGTTGCTACATACGGCGATCCATGGTATGCTAGTATATGTACCAAATCCTTTTTCCAGATCTCCTTTCCAATGCTTATCTTTCCAGCGGGAGAAGTGGTTGTTGCAGCACCATAGGGCGTAGCACCAGACCTCTGGATGCCGGTATTCATGTAGGCCTCGTTGTCATAGCAGATATAGGTAAAGTTATGGCCCCTCTCAAAGGCCCCTGAGATATGCCCAAATCCGATGTCATACGTAGAGCCATCCCCCCCGAATGCGACTACATTTATCTCGTCCTCCTTACCCATAGCCTTTAATGCGGCGCATATTCCTGAGGCGATAGAAGCGGGATTT
>Ga0209636_10003505_pt1 | contig 15974 bp, 24 predicted proteins | sample DeeMarSWOR152_54_FD_187464 | JGI IMG/M metagenome (GOLD analysis project Ga0209636, IMG submission 187464) | Marine sediment microbial communities from White Oak River estuary, North Carolina - WOR-1-52-54 (SPAdes) (version 2) | ecosystem: Environmental > Aquatic > Marine > Intertidal zone >...
TGTTGGGCGCCCACGCCCCTTCGTCACCTTTCCCACCTGTGAAAGTTGCATCCTTTTTTCTCAAGAGAACACTAATTTTCTGGTGAACCGTGACATTGGCTTTCGCCGCTTCGAAGAACGTCTTTGCTTCAACTGGAAGCGACAGAAACTCCTGTATGTCCGGAGACTTCCCTCTTGCGTGTTTTCCCCCGCCTAAAACGTTCCCAAGGGGATGCGGAAGTTTGCAGGCGAGAGTTCCACCAAGGTGTTGAAATAGAGGTATGCCGTATGAGGACGCGGCTGCTTCTGCTGCGGCTATGGAAACTGCGCAGGCTGTGTTCCCCCCAATGTTTCTGAAGTCTCTTGTTCCGTCGATTTCACGGAGGACGCGGTCAACTGTTTCCTGTTCCTCCGCGTTTAAGCCTATAAGTTCTGGAGTAACTTCATCCTCAACTTTCCTTATAGCTTGATTTACTCCACCTTCAGGATACGGAACCGCCTCGGCTTTTCCTGTGCTGGCTCCGGCTGGTGCAGCAGCTCTTCCGAACCCAGCGGTGGTTAGTATGTCAACTTCGATTGTTTCTTGTCCGCGGCTGTTGAATATCCTTCGAGCGGTTACATCTTCTATTACGGTTGACATTCATTTCTTCTCTCCATTAAAACAGTTCTCTCTCTTCTTCTTTTTCCGGTGTTTTCTCATAAAACTTGATGATTTCGTCTATGACTTCAACATGGGATAGGAGCATGCGGCGGCAACAATACCGCGTCAAGCCTAAACTGTCTAAAACCGCTCCAGCGTCCTCTCCAGCCTTAACTCTCCTAGCAAAGTCCTCCCACTTATCTCCGACAACCTTACCGCAAGTGAAACACCTAACAGGTATAATCAACTTTTCATCCTTCTGTCTCCGCTACTCCACGGTTTCTAGCCTTTTGACGCAACATGCACTAATTAAATTTTACCTTTTGCTTTAAAAGCCTCTTTCCTAAGACACCGAATTAAATTATTACCTGTATGATTTTTGGTCTCTCGCTCTCGCGCCTGGACCACCGAATTTTTTCGGCTCTTTCCTCCTAGGGTCGCCTGCAAGCAGGGTTCTGTCATACGCGGTAAGCAAAGTCCTTAGGTGGGCGCTTTTCGTCCATTTCAACAGCGCTCGGGCGACTGCAATTCGCGCAGCTTCAGCTTGTCCCATGAAGCCTCCGCCGGAAACTTTGACGGTGATGTCGATTTGTTTCCAAGCGTCGTTTGCGTGCAGGAGAGGTTCCATGATTTTGTCTCGGGCAATTTTCGGTTCTAGGATTTCGAGGGGGATGTTGTTTATGCGGATTCTTCCTTTTCCGGGTTTAACAGTTGCTCTGGCTATGGCTGTCTTTCTTTTTCCGCTGGTTAACAGAGCCTTCTTAGCTGGCATTTTCATTCACCTATAGACGTCCATCCGACTTCTTTTGCTAGTTCTCCTAGGGTTACGTATGGGCATTTAAGTTTCTCCGCTTTTGCGTCAATAATCGTCTGCGTTTCCTTGCCCCTAAGTTCTTCTGGTACGCCGATGTAAACTTTAAGCCGCCTGTAAGCTGCCTGTCCCTTCGGTTTTTTCCTCGGAAGCATGCCTCGGACAGTTCGGCGGAGAATTCGGTCCGGTCTCCTAGGGTGGTAGGGTCCCTTTCGTGGATGCCCAACTTCTAGGAAGGTTTTAGCATCCTCAACTATGCTGTGTCGTCTACCTGATATTACCGCCTTTTCCGCGTTCACGATAACTATGGTCTCTCCTTGAAGGAGGCGTTTAGCCACATCGCTGGCGATCCGTCCTAAAATAAGCCCAGAAGCATCAATTAAAGCCTCGCGTTCAGAAATAGCCATAACCTTTTCACCCGATAATTTTCACTCCGCTGCCCCTAGGATTCTTCTCAACCAGCTCAGATATGGGCAGACATTTTCCCTTAGCCTTCAGAATCTTTGATTGCGCCTGCTCAGAGAAGGCGAAGGCGGCAACATTAACAGCGTGATCAAGGTTTCCCGCTCCTAAAACTTTTCCCGGAACCACCACAGTGTCTCCATCCTTCGTATAGCGGTTCAGCCGGCTTATGTTCACGGTTACCCGTCTGCTTCTAGAACGCGAGAGGAAGTCAGCTACGTCGCGCCATATTTTCGCCTTATTTTTATGTGCTTCTTTCTTCAAGTCCCGAATGGTTTTGATCAGTTCCGGGTTTGTCGCCTTCTGGATTATTAGCCCCTCCTTGAGGCGTCTTCTCGCTGTTTGTTTTGCATACACAAACACTTCAGATATTTATAAGCATTAATCTTTAGTGGCAAAAAAGATTTGATGCGTTTGCAACAAAGAATGTTTAACGGGATCGCGTTCGCCGAAACTACCCAAACACCTTGCGCCATGCCTACTTGGTTTGTTGATCGTCTCTGCAGTTCCTTTAGCTGAGACTTCTGCTCAGCGCTTACTTTTTCAATTCCTTTAGGAAACCGTCAACTTTTTTGTCGAGAACGTTTAGGGCTTCAAAAATGATTCGCTCAACTGGAAGCGCCCCAGTGGATTCCATGCTGAAAATAAAGGTACCCTCGTCCCAATTAACCTCGATGGCGGAGGGATCTAAGGGGCAGATATCAACGCAGTCTTGGCAAAGAGTACACTCAATCAGATTCTGAACTTTCAATTTCTTTTTATCATCAGCAGGAACAAGGACTTTTTTGGGGCATATCCTCACGCATTCACCGCATAAGTCACAACGACTTTCATCAACTTTGATCCGCGGAAGATACTTGTGAATGCACATGGAAACAGGTTGCCACTTCGCATGAGCCTTTCCCTTGCCTAACCGAGCGTAAGCCTCCAACTTTATCTTTTGACCCGGAGCTAGTTTCACAAGGGGGATGCGGTCGCTTACGGGCGCAATGTCAGGGTTTTCTGGTTTCAAATCTCCGGAATAAACGGTTTTTATGCCGTCTGAAGCTTCAACTTCCATGGTTAAAGCCGCGCGGCAAAGGTTACAACCCAATTCACTTTTACAGGTGCATTCCTCAGGCAGATTGTAAGTGTCCAAATCAGTTTTGATCGGAATCAGCCCCATTCTATGGGCGAGAATCTCATCATGAAGCAAAGAGGAGTTCTCGATGATGACTACCTCGTCAATCGCCATGCATGGAACCTCAGCCAAAACGATTCTGCGCAACGCGTTCATAAAAGATACATCAACGCCTTCAACAACGAACCGCATGAAAACATCATTCTTATCCACAAGCCGAATCTCCACCAACAACCCCCCTCAAAAACTGTGCCTAAACCCTCCGGCCTCTACGGCCTCCCTTCCTCCTCGTCCCATCGTGAGGAACCGGCGTCACCTCTTCGATGCGACCGATGCGGAGCCCCGCACGCGCCAAAGCGCGAATAGCTGCTTGTGCCCCGGGACCAGGTGTCTTGGCTCCCGATCCTCCAGGGGCTCGAACCTTGATGTGTATGGCGGTTATTCCTTTGTCTTTAGCTACGGTGGCGGCGTGAGCTGCTGCTCGCATGGCGGCGTACGGCGAAGACTCTAAGCGGTCTGCTTTGACGAACATGCCGCCTGAGGTTCTGGAGATTGTTTCGGCTCCAGACATGTCTGTGATGTTTACGATGGTGTTGTTGTAGGAGCTGTAGATGTGGACGACTCCCCACTTTTCAGCTTTTTTGCTCATGCACCGGCCTCCACCGTTTCTTCCACGGGTTTCGCGGGTTTTTCAGGCGGTAAACTAATGGTTTTTCGGAGGGTGTGATCAGAATTTGAAATTGGGCTTGTAGGGGCATAGGCCATTTTTTCCTCTTCATCTTTTAAAACCAGATAACTTGGGGAGGAAATTTTTTTGCCTTTAATGGCGACGTGCCCGTGTACGACAAGTTGGCGGGCTTGATGAGGCGATTTTTTCCTCTTCATCTTTTAAAACCAGATAACTTGGGGAGGAAATTTTTTTGCCTTTAATGGCGACGTGCCCGTGTACGACAAGTTGGCGGGCTTGATGAGGCGATTTTGCTAAGCCTTTTCGGAAAACTATCGTTTGGAGTCTGCGTTCAAGGATGTCTTCTACGCGCAGGTCTAAAACGTCGTCTAACCCAGCTGTTTTAGGCAGAATTCCGAGGCGGTGAAGCTTGCTGAGGAGTTGTTTTTCCAGCTTTTTCCGTTCTTCGGCGGACATGCCTAGAAGAGACCTGGCGATTCCACGAAATTTTGAAAGCGTAGTTTTATGGCGCCAAAGTTCCCTCTTGTTTCGAAGCCCGTATTGACCAAGCAGCGTGAGTTCCCTCTCAAGTATGTCGGTTCGCCAAGGAAACCGTGGAGCTTCATATTTCTTCCGTTGTTTTCTCGGATCTCCCATCTCAACGGGTCACCACTTTTTTCTTAACGCCCAAAGCCTTTTTGGTTCTGCCGGTTGTTCTTGTCCGCTGTCCCCTGACCTTCAATCCATATGAATGGCGGAAGCCTTTCCATGATCTGGTGGCTTTCATTTTGTCTATGTCAGCTTTTACTTGAAGTGTCAAGTCGGGACCAATGAGATGCCGCTCCTTTCCAGTTTCTTCATCATTTGAGCGGTTGAGGAGCCAGCTGGGCACGTCGTATTTCGTTGGGTTCTTTATAATTTCTTCAATTTTCTCGATCTTGGATTCAGGGACTAAGCCTAAGCGAGTGTCTGGGTCTATGCCGGACTTCTCGACTATTACGTTTGCCATCCGTATTCCTATACCTTTTATTTTGGTTAGCGCGTGGGCTATTTTTATGGTGCCGTCTAAGTCCGTGTTGGCAATCCGAGTGATGTGTCGAAATTCCTCGGGCATCTTGAACCGTCCGAGCTTTTCTTGAGACTAACTACGGAAAGGTACACCTAGTTTATTTAAACTTTCCTAAAATTCTATGCTCTCAGCACGACACGGTCAGAAATGCAACAAAAAGATCAGCTCTGAGCCAACTACTTTTATATCCTCATTTTACTTAATTTGAGCATGGTCATATAATGTTCGGGGTACGTCAGGAAATAAACACCTGTGAGGGATGAGTTAATTGTCGACAGCAAGTGTTATGGAAGTAAATGCGGATGACTGGGATGAAAAAGTTTTGAAGTCTAAGACACTGATCGTTGTCGATTTTTGGCATGAACGCTGCCCTTGGTGTAAAATGCTTGAACCAGTATATGCGGAAACGGCGAAGGAATATGGAGATAAACTGAAGTTTGCGAAATTTAACGTTCTAGCGAACGAGGAAAACCAGCATGTCGCCCTTAAATATGGCATAATGAGCACCCCTACGCTGATGTTCTTCTGTGACGGTAGACCGGTTCAGGGAATCGCGGGCTTCATGCCTAAGGAGCAGTTAAAGAAACTAATAGAGGATGTAATGGGCAAACATCGGGAATGCTTGGAGAAGAGCACAGAACTCAGCGGTTCGGGCGCAAAATCTGGCTAATCAACGCGTTTACTTAAGCTTCAGTGAGACGATCTCGCCGTTCTTTATTTCAACCTCCATCTCTACGCCACATTTTTTGCACTTGACTGGCCCTTTATAGTTCCAATAGGAATGGCTGTCGAGATGAATCAGTGTTCTGCAGTGCTCGTTTAGGCAGCAAACGTGAACCATTCAAAAACCCCCTTATTTTTCATTTAACACTTTTTTCCAAATATTTTTCCACATCCATGGCAGCCTTACATCCAGCTCCTGCCGCCGTCACTGCCTGCTTATACCGGTAGTCCTGCACATCTCCGCCGATGAACACTCCTTCCACATTGGTCTTGGTTTCGTCCTTTACTACGATGTATCCTTTTTCGTCCAAGCTGATTTGTCCTTTGAAGATGTCGGTGTTAGGCTTATGTCCAATGGCGATGAAAACTGCGTCAGTGGCGAGTTCGGATTCTTCGCCGTTTTTGACGTTCTTCAGGCGGATTCCTTCAACCTTGTCTTTGCCCAGTATCTCTTGAACCACACTGTTCCATGCAAATTTGATTTTCTTGTTGCCGAAAGCCCTTTCCTGAAGGATCTTAATTGCTCTCAGCTGATCGCGTCTGTGAACAACTGTCACTTCTCGCGCAAACTTTGTGAGCGCCAAAGCCTCCTCTACGGCTGTGTCGCCTCCACCTACAACCACCGCTTTCTTGTCTTTGAAGAACGCAGCGTCACATGTTGCGCAGGAAGAAACTCCTCTGCCTCGAAGCCTAGTTTCGGATTCTAGTCCAAGCCATTTCGGAGATGCGCCGGTTGCAATGATAACTGACCGCGTCTCAAACACTTTGTTGCCTGCGGTCACTTTGAATGGCTTAGAGGAAAAATCAACGGCGGCGGCGTCTTCAAACACGAATTTAGCGTTGAAGCGTTCTGCCTGTTTGCGCATTCTGGCCATTAGGTCTGGACCTAAGATTCCCTCTGGGAAACCGGGGAAGTTCTCAACCTCGGTTGTCCACATCAGTTGTCCACCCCACATAACTCCGGCAACAACAAGCGTATCCAACTTAGCTCTGCTCGTGTAAACGGCGGCGGTCAACCCAGCTGGACCTGAACCAATTATGATTACATCATACAACATTTATCACACTTTCCGGCATACTATTCCTTTATGTTTGTTAAAAAAGTTTTTTTATGTGAGCCCTATAACTGGTCTGCTAGCGTTGAGCGTGGTGAATTTAGGTGCCGTACTGTGCAAAATGCGGAAAAGAAGTGGCTGAGGATGTGAAGTACTGTTCTTCCTGTGGAGCTTACGTGGGCAAAACTGTGACAGAAGAGTTCTCGGTTTCAGCAGACGACTTGGTTAAAAAAGTTAAGGAGCTCCTCCACGAGGGAAACGTCACGCGGGTCATAATCAAAGACGAGAAGGGGAAGGTTCTTTTGGATATGCCTGTCACGGTGGGCGTTATAGGGGTTCTTTTCGCTCCTTGGCTGGCGGCTTTGGGAGCAATTGCTGCCTTGGCGGCTAACTGCAAAATAGTCGTTGAAAGAAGGGAAGAATAGCAACCTTCTCATCATGTGAGCGTTTAAGCTGCTTGGAAGATTAGGAATGTTGCAGTGGTTATCAATGCTCCTGCAACGAAATAGATTGGCTTACCCTCCTTTCCAATTGGTATCATGTCTCAAATTACAATGTAGAGAATAAAGCCCATCGTCACAGAGAAGAAGGAAGAGCTGAAAGAAGTTACAACTTTGACTTATCCACACTGTGGTGCTTCAGTTCCTCCGCATTCGAATTTCTGTGCCTGTTGTGGAAGAAAACTTCAATTATTTGTCGCGCGCGCACGCTTGAAAGACTCTGCAGCCGAGACCGAATGCAACCATCAACAGAGCTGCACTTAAGAAAAAGGGAGCAACTAGCCCAGCGAACTCAAAAACAAAACCACCAATTAAAGGTCCTGGAACCCGTGCTATGCTCGACACAGATTGGGCCGCCCCCAACAGGCCTCCTTGTTCATTCGCCGAGATTCTTTTTGAAATAAAGCTGGGGACAGCCGTGTTCAGTATTCCAACACCGAACGATATCATCGTAATTGAGACCAGAAACATCGCAATATTTGGAATTAGGGGCATAAGAAGCATTCCTGACATCATAAGCAGAGGCCCAAACGCTATGAGCTTTTCCTCACCAACCGTACCGGCCAGTCTTCCAATTATGAAGCCCTGCAGGACGACCTGGACGACTCCAATATAAACGAAAACGTATGACAGCGCCACTGATCCAAAGCCGAAAAAAGATATGCCAAGCAGAGGCACGATAACGGGTATGGCTGAAAACGCAAGGGTTATGATAAATAAAATTACGAGGACGGCGCCTAACAGCGGACTTGCTAGAGCATCTGCCAGCTTACGCAAATAGCCGCTGTTAGAGTTTGATGCTGCTCGTGTGGCATGACGCGTTTTGCCAATCGACTCCGGCAGGAAAAAGAATACGAACAGAAGGTTTAATAATGTCAGAGCAGCAGCAGCGAAGCCGGGCGCCCAGAACCCGTAGACACTCAAAAGTCCCCCTATTACAGGTCCGATTATGAAACCTACCCCATGAGCCGCGCCTACTTTGCCTATTCCTGTTGCCCTTTCCTTTTCGCTAGTTATATCGGCGATGTAGGCTTGGGCTACTGCGGTCTCCGTAGCCATGCCGGCGATTATCCTAGAAAGAAGGAGCACAAGGAAAGAGTTTGCCAGTGCAAAGAGGATGAAGCTTATGCTGGAGATTAGAATGGATAGGAGGAGAATCGGTCGCCTTCCCACGTTGTCTGATATCCTTCCTAGTATGGGAGCGAAAATAAATTGCATTATGGAAAATGAGGCCACCAGAACGCCTAGAGCGGCGAATCCTGCTTGGAATGTTTCTGCATAGAACGGCAGGAGAGGAATAATCATTCCGAACCCCGTTATGTCTATGAAGATTGTCATAACGATTACGAAGGTGGGAGAAAGCCCCAATCGGGTCTGCTTACTATCTCTTACATCAACCACGTCACGCATGTTCTACACTCCTCTTTTCATCACAACAAACACGCACGCGAATTTAAACATCTTCTCAAAAGAGTTTGGCGCCGGGAGTGGAATTTAAACCCAGGCAGGTAGATGTCTCCCGCAAAACTCCCCTTTTTTATTGCCTCAATTTTTATAATAAAGAGTGCTTCTCTTTATGAGAGCCAACCATTTGTTTCTTTCTAAGTTGAGTTTCATTCCAGCCTCTTCTGCTCTTTGAACATGTCTAAATAGTTTTATCTTAGAAATACAACGACTTGTTAGTGTTGAATAGGGGATAAATCTATGGTGTCGAAAACAAAGGCAGGAGGGATTTTGGTATTGATCTCTCTTGTTGTGATTATTCTAACGTTTTTCGTCTTTACGCCACAGGAAGAAGAAAATGGAACAATTGAAGAAGAGCCGTCTGTTATCAAGATAGCTGCATTTAATATCCAAGTATTTGGAAGGACTAAGAGGCAGAAGGACTACGTTATGGATGTGCTCACTGATATTGTGAGAGAGTTCGACATCGTGTTTATTCAAGAGATAAGAGACGCCAGCGAAGAGACGGCTCCGTATTTTCTTCAGAAGATAAACGAGATGGAGGGAGCAGAATACAGATTTGTCAGGAGTGAACGGTTAGGGAGAACCGCGAGCAAAGAGGCTTATGCCTATTTCTACAACAGCGAAACCGTAGAATTTATTGAAGATTCTGATTATGTTTACAATGACGTCGATGATGTCTTCGAGAGGGAACCCTACATAGCCAGTTTCAGGAGCGGCAACTTCGACTTTACACTTGTGGGGATTCACACAAAACCAGATGATGCCTACTCGGAGATAGGTAATCTAACACATGTTGTTAATTCTGTGCTGTCAGAGAACCCGAACGAGAAGGACATCATAGTATTAGGAGATCTCAACGCTGATGGAACATACTTTGACGAAGACGATCTCACAAATCCGTTCAAGGCGTCGAAGTTCTATTGGGTGATAACCAATGACGTGGACACGATGACCACGACAGACTACACCTATGACAGGATAGTGTTGATGAACGCCACATACAGCCAAGAATATGTTGAAGATAGTGCAGGAGTTTTCTACTTTGATATAGAATATGAAATTAGCAATAGCCCACTGATTGAGGAAGTTTCAGACCACTACCCGATATACGCTGAGTATGAGACTGGTTTAGAAGACGATGATTAGCATAAATGGCGTAGACTTGCGTATGCGCGTGCAATTGTGCACACATTTTAAATAACCGTTAATGTAATGTAATTCATGAGGTAGTGATATGGCTAGGGTAGCACGAGAAATGGTAGAGAAAGCCGGTATCAATGTTGATCAACTCCTTAAGTTGTTAGTCAAGAATGCTGCGGCCGAGCTTACAACTTACTACTACTATACTATCCTTCGATGCAATCTAATAGGGCTAGAGGGAGAAGGAATCAAGGAGATCGCAGAGGTCGCCCGCATTGAAGATCGCAACCACTTTGAGGCTCTTGTTCCCCGCATATACGAGTTAGGAGGCAAGCTTCCGGAGGACATGAAAGCCTTTCACGACATCTCGGCCTGTCCCCCCGCCAGACTGCCAAAAGACCCGACTGACGTCAAGGCAATTTTGAAGGTGTTGGTGGAAGCTGAAAGATGTGCAGTGCGAGGATACACCCACATCTGTAACTTAACCGCTGGCAAAGACCACCGAACCTACGATCTATCCATGGCAATCCTGAATGAGGAAGTTGAGCATGAGTCATGGTTCTCCGAGTTCCTAGGTGAGGGGCCATCTGGACACTTCATGCGTAGAGGCGAGACTTCACCTTTCGTCTCAAAGTTCCTCAGGTAAGCTTTTTCTACCCTTCCCCATTTTTTTAATTTAATAAGCGCGTGCATCATAGCTTAACTAATTAAGGGGATGCCATGAGTTCAGAAATTATTTGGCTTGGTTTAGTCGCTAGTTTAGCTGCTGGGTTGGCTACTGGTGCTGGAGCTTTGCCAGTCTTGTTCACTAGAAGAGTCTCAGATAGGTTGCTGGATGTTATGCTTGGATTTGCGGCTGGAGTGATGTTAGCTGCTACATCCTTCAGTTTGATAGTTCCCGCCATTGACCTTGGAGGTGCGTGGGTTGCCGTCTTCGGTCTCCTTCTCGGCGCGATAGTATTACACCTAATCGATCATTTCATCCCTCATTTCAGTCCAGCGTTTGGTGCTGAAGGCCCACCTTCGAAGTTATCGCGAGTGTGGTTGTTTGTCCTCGCTATCACCATTCACAATTTTCCTGAAGGCCTAGCTGTAGGAGTTAGCTTTGGAAGCGGAGAAATTGCGACAGGACTTATAGTAGCGACGGCTATTGGAATTCAAAACATGCCTGAGGGTCTCGCAGTTGCTCTCCCCTTATTGAGAGAAGGATACAGCCGAGGTAAGGCTCTATGGTATGGGACACTGACCGGTTTGGTGGAGCCCCTCGGAGGTTTACTGGGTGCCGCAATGGTGACAATTTCCAGACCACTTTTGCCTTGGGGTCTAGCTTTTGCTGCCGGAGCGATGCTTTTTGTAGTAGCAGATGAAATGATCCCGGAAAGTCACAGAAAAGGATATGCCAGGGAAGCAACATTTGGGCTCGTAGCAGGATTCGTCGTCATGATGCTTTTAGATGTTATCCTTGTCTAGATGCGCGTGCATTTGTGTAGCTGTGGCGCCGGGAGTGGGATTTGAACCCAAGGTATACCACGGACTCTGGAAATTTCCTCTGCTCCCTTTTTCTTGTGCGCATTTTGTCAAAGGGATGTCACCAGAATTTCTCTACCATGATTGGTTCAATTGCCGAATGTTCAGTATCAGTTAGCATGTAATAAGCGTATTCGGGTCGTATCCACATACGGGATTTTTTCAAAGTCCATTGGTTTCCCTCTTCGTCAATAGCTAATGAGTGGGAGATTCCAAACTCGTTGGTTCTTTCTTCTTTGATTCTTATTAAATAAGGAAAGACTCTACCGGATCTACCCATCGCTGACCATTCTTCGGAGATTTCTATCAATTTTGAGATTGTTTTAAGTGGATCTGCTTTTCTTTTTTTAATTGGATGAATCCCTGTAAGTGGGGTTCTTGCGCTTCTTACATGACTTAGCTTTTTGAAATCTTTTTGAGGTATGATATACGGTCTTCCAAAGATCGATTTTACAGTCTTTCTAAGAGACTCACTAGCCTGGATCTTCTTGTTAATGCGGGACAGTAACTCACATAGATCTCCAAAAGTCAAAACATCAACGGGTTTAATCAGTCCAAATTCTTCTTTAATCATCTCTTTCAGCTTCCTCGCTTTAACATCATCTTTGTAGTATTCCTTCAGTTTGGATTCCCAAAGACAGCTGAAGAAAAATAATATCAAATCTCTAAAGATTCTCTCAGAATCAGAATAAACCTTATTCCAAAGTCCTTTTCTACGGTCCTCATTAATTCCGATTTCAAGTTGCCTTCTGTATCTTTTCAGATTATTTGAGTAAGTCCACACTCCTTCAAGTGTTGGTGGACATGTGAAACCCAGCTTCAAGAGAATAACTTGCAATAACTCTTCTTTCTTATTTCCCCAAGTGAAACAAGCCCAATCTTTCTAGCAAGTTTTATGAGACTTGGACCCAGACCAAAGAATGTTTTAATAATTTCTTCAGGAGTTTTCTTCAAACATATCTCTCGAATTCTAAGTTCTATGGAACCCTTTGTTAGACCCTCACTTCTCAGTTCAGCGTCCAAATAATCTGGCTCGTTAGAAAAAGTGTTCAGAAGCAAATTAGCCAGGTTCTCATAACCAAAATATCCTTCCTCGAATATTCCGTAGGGTGATAATACAAGTCCATCAGATTTTTTTACAAAGTCTATCTCAAGCAAGGATTCATCAACAAGTTGATTTAGGACTTTAATTATGGAATCATCATCAAAAAAGGCCAGAATCAACTGGATGCACTTGCTTTTAGACAAAGGATCGTCAATGCTGTTCTTCCAATCAAATCCTGGTTCTGCTTTAAGTTCTGCAAAAAATTCAGCAAATTGGCTAGGATGATTTAGATGAGTTTTTAGTACTTCACTTAGTTCGATAGCTCTGTACCATTTTCTGCTTGTGCTTGATCGAAGCAAACCCAATGGACCGATGATCCACCTCTTCTGTTGCTGTACAATATTTTTTTCTTCTTTTTCAAGATTAATTTTTACAAATACGTCGATAAGTTGGTCCTCAGTTACGTTCCTACCGATGGAAGCAATAAGGCTGTTGCGGTTTGATGGATCGTACTTGGTTTCATAAAGTTTTTGTCCTATCAGTCGTAATTCATCGTTACTGAAGAAACTAAGGATGACTCCATTTCAATATACTGTCATCATCTCAATAAAACCTTTCAATTGAAATAACTCACAGAACTCTTTCTCCTTATTTACGTTCACAATTTTTTCCACTATCTTTCTATACGAATAGCTTTTTGGAATAGACAGAGACAGTCTTTTCTTAATCAATTGAAGAAGATGCTGTTTGTTACCAATCAGTTCCTTAAGAATTTCTGAAATTTGAGTACACCGCTCTTCTCTAGTTACTGTTTTTCCAATGTTTGTTTGATATTTCATTAGTTTTCCACTCATTAATTAAGAGGACAATTTATACTAATAAAGATCTGTATCCAATAAATCTTCTCTGACTCGCGAAGCATTTCTTTGCGCGTGAAAAAGATATAACCAAATGAATGGATCATAGTGGATGAAGGTCATCGTATCTCAACTCATAAAGACCGAGGACGATGAGTTCATCTCCAAGGTTGCCAAAACAGTTGAAGAAGCCCGAGGCTTGGTGGAAGCGGGATACGAATACATCACAGAGTTCAGGAATGAAGGAAACAAGATCTTCAGGAAACGCAAGTAATCCGAGATACCGTGAGTGGAACTGTGGCGCTGGGGAATAGATTCAAACCTCAGTTTTATTCTTTTTGCACGCGCAGGGCAAGTCAGGATAGACTAAGTATTAATGCTAACGTAGCGATAGATCCAAGCACATTCCCCACAACATGAATAACCATACCTATATAGATGTTTCTTTTCCACCAAACAACAAACGCAGCAGGGAGAAGACCTAGAATCAAGCCTGGCACTTGCCAAGGCATCCAGAAGTGATAAAGCGAGTGGAGTACTCCGTTGATGACAGGCGCTCGCACGCTAAAGCGAGAAATTCTCGGCAATAGATACCCACGAAAATACAACTCTTCTGTAACAGGTCCGATAAAGCCGTTGACAACAAGACCTAAAAGCGCCGTCATTAGCAATACTGATTTTGGGTATTCAGGCGACAATGATAAGAAGAACCACTCAGGTAGCCAGAAAAACAGGGTTCTAGTTAGCATCCGCGCTATCGGCGGATACACAACCACCAAGATAAAGTTGGCATAAAGGAGAAGAGCAGTGAAAAGTAGCACGTATTGCCTTACAGGCATGGATTCCAGATAAATTACGATACCATTTAACGAAAGAGCACCATTTCTTTCCTTACCTTGATAGAGCAAGAACCCAAGTTCGAAAGGGACGAGAACAAAAAGAGCGGCAAGTAGGAAGGCAAAATTTGAAGGATAGCCCAGTGAATTTAGAAATGGTGCAGCTATGATATATACAAGAGTAGTCAAAACTCCGGGTAGCAGATGCAACGTGACGGATCGAAGAATTGGCTGTTGGCGAACATCCAAGCCGCTAGAGGTGCTATGCTTTACCATTAAGAACTCACACCATTAACCTTGAGGATAGTTACGGGCGAATATTTAAACTATGATAAGTGAAATACAGGAAAGTATGGCGCAACAAAAATAGTTTGTCTATTGAGCTAACACTCATAACATGTGCGCGCAAACCAAACCAAGGATTTAAACGTAATTTGTGTAGTTTGGCGCCGGGAGTGGGATTTGAACCCACGCGGCCCTTTCAGGCCACAGGCTTTCCAGGCTTGGGCTCCGTTCACTGAAGCGGATCTGCTCCCTACCTGATTTCCCGCAGAGCACCAGCGGTCTGCTCTAGGAGATCCCGGCACTACGCTTGCCAAGACTAAAAGGAAGGCAACCACTTTTTTAGCTTTTTGAACTGCTACGCCACTTTTTCGGATAAACGCCTCTAGGCATTAACACCCGCATGGTTTTCGCCACGAAACCGTGGTCCATAATTAAAATCTTGTCAGTGGACGCCTGCGCTTGCGCCAGAGTTATAGCCTCGCCTTTCTGGGTGAAAACAGCCACTGTGCCTTTCGTTTTTATGCCGGTTTCAAGGGACAGTACACCCGGAGCTGTCAAGTGCGCGCCGTGACAAAGCGCGTCCACCGCTGAATCGCGAACAACAATCTTGGGAAGCAACTCCAAGGCTTTTTCCATGGGGTAAACAAACTTTCGCAAAAGGCTTTCATCCTTTTTTTCCTGCCACTCCGCGAAGAAATAGGCTACATCATGCAACGTAACTAGTTTGTCCTCTTCTGCGAAAGGCCCAACTCTAGTCCGCCGAAGCTCCCGCATGTCAGCGCCGCAACCCAATACTTCTCCAATGTCATAGCAAAGCTTCCGAATGTAGGTTCCCGCCTCGCAACCCACCTTAAAGAGGACGTTTCTCTCCTCCATTTCAAGAAAATCCAAATAGTAAATTGTTCGGGTTCTCAGCCTCCGTTTAACTGAAGCCCGCAGAGGAGGGCGTTGATAGATTACTCCCTGAAATTCCTCTAAAACCGCTTTAACGTGGTCCTCTGGAACTGCGGCGTGAAGCCGCATAACGCAAACGTACTCTTTACCCGCTAAGAGAAGCGCCCCAACAACCTTCGTAGCCTCCTCTAAAGCCAAGGGCAGAACACCCGTCACTCTGGGATTTCCCCGACCGTTTAAGCCTCAAGGGTCCCGCCGTGACCAGCCCGCCCAAGGCCCATGATGCGCTTAACCCACGCGGAGACTTCGTGGCTGGAAGGTCCCGAAGGCTTATCCAAGTTTATTATGCCAAACTTGATGTGGTCCTCAGGAGTCCGCTCCTCGGGTTTACATCCAAACCGCGGATTTGTTTCCTCCTCCGCCTTAACCACAAGTTTCCGCTTGAGTTCCCACGGTGCATTAACTTTTCGCATGACCCTTTTTTCCTAAAACTTGAAGATGTTAAAAGAGGTTAAAAGGCTTAGTGCACATCCGCTTTAGGGCTTGACTGCGCCAGACACTTCCTCAAGTTTACCCGCTTCAGTTAGGGCTTGAACTATTTCTTCGTCGGTTGCACCCCTCTTTATGGCAACCCTCATCTTGGTGGGTTCAATATGGTCCACGTTGACTCGCCTCCGTTTTATGCCGGTTACTTTTTTGGGTCCGGTTATGAGCGCGAAGTTCTTGTTAACCACATCCACGACAACGCATTTCCTTCCAGCCTCCCGACCCACAACTTTCACGCATACTCGACCAACTTCAACTGCAGGCAAACTCTATTAACCTCCCGACTCTTACTAGACTAGACACGCCTATCTTTATATTTTACTGATGCGCGTCAATCAAGTCTGAAAAATG
>Ga0209636_10003506_pt1 | contig 15974 bp, 12 predicted proteins | sample DeeMarSWOR152_54_FD_187464 | JGI IMG/M metagenome (GOLD analysis project Ga0209636, IMG submission 187464) | Marine sediment microbial communities from White Oak River estuary, North Carolina - WOR-1-52-54 (SPAdes) (version 2) | ecosystem: Environmental > Aquatic > Marine > Intertidal zone >...
ATTCGAGCACCACACGAGAAATATCGAATCGTTCCACAGCCAAAGGATCGGAGACGTACACAGCCTCGGTTTTCTCATCGTTGAGATCGATGATTTCAATCCCGTTCATTTTGGAAATCTCCTGCAGACCATTTACATCTGTGAGGGAAACAAGCCCTGAACCGATCCCCTCTGCAATGATGACCTTCGCCGCCCCCGCCTCCAAAGCTGATCGTGCCAACACTTCGGCGATTCTCGGATCGCTGGCCGCACCCGTCTCTGGGGGAAAGGCAGCCGTGAAGTTTGGTTTGATCATTACAGTAGAGCCCTGTGGGGCGATCGCCTCCATACCCCCCTGATGTTCCAAGGCCTCTCTGAGAGATTTTTCAAGATCCTCTCCCCGCATCAGAGAAACAACCGATTTCATCCTTCTCTCCTTCTCTTTCATCGTAAACTTCGAATCCGGGGGCATGAACGAGATCCTTCTCCCAGCCTTCCATAAACCACAGTTTTGGTTATACCTCTGTCGGCTTTTCCACCGTGTCGAAACCGATCCATGAAATGCGCGCACAGAGGGAGGCAACCTTGGGCCAAACCTGCCGGTGTTCTTTGGAATCTACCCATTTGAGTCTGAGCTCCTCAGTGTCGAAGGCGATATTAATCTGATATTGCCTTAGAGCGTCGCGCCTCTTGATCAACGTTGTCCTTTGAAAACCTTCCTGAACCGAGATTCCGGGGACGTATTCCCGCCAATATAGGGATTCGAGCTCAGTTTCCTTCCCTTCAATGGGTTCCAGGTAGATGTGTAATTCGATCATGCGTAACCTCCTTCCAGCAGGCCAACCAGGCACATCGTCCACTAGGTTCGTAGTCAGGGAGTGGCCCATTTTATCCGCTTCGATCTATTTCGTCTACCCCCTGACACCTGGGGTTTTGTATCACAACATGGATCGACGGGAGAAGCGCTAGTCCATCAGTGTACCGCCGTTAACATCCAGAATTTCGCCTGTTATGAAAGATGCCTCAGAGGACGCTAGAAATAGTACGGCAGCTGCGACGTCCTCTGAGGTTCCCGTCCTGTCTAAGGGAACAAGAGGTGCAATTATCTTCTTTTTCTCTTCGTCTGTGGCCTCGGTTGCAATGGACCCTGGGGCCACTGCGTTCACATTTATGTTGTGGGGTGCAAGTTCAAAAGCCAAAGATTTTGTGAGACTAATAATACAGGCTTTAGAGACGCAGTAGTGGGCTTTTGTTGGGTCTCCCAATTTGCTATAGACAACCCTCCCGGTTTTTCCTGCGAATGAGCTGACGTTGATGATTTTTCCAGACTTCTGTTTGACCATATGCTTAATGACGGCTTTGCTGCAGTTAAAAACACCTTTCAGATTGGTGTTCATGACTCTATCCCATTCATTCTCTTCTAGTTCCAGAATTGGCACAGATTCGGCGAATACAGCGGCATTGTTAACGAGAATATCGATTCTACCGTAATCGTCAATCACCCTACTAATCATCGCTTCCACTTCATCACTCTTGGAGACATCGGCTATGAGAGGAATTCCCGAAGCCCCAGTCCGAGTTATCTGCTGAGCCAAGCTGTCCGCTGCTTTGAAATCGATATCATTGATAGCCACGGTCGCCCCCTCTTGGGAAAATCCTGTCGCAATGGCTTTTCCAACCCCTCTTCCTGCTCCGGTTACCAACACGATCTTCCCTCGGAATCTCATTATGTTTCTCCTCTTTTTCTATTTCATGAAGAAATTGGGAATGAATAGGACAATACTGGGAACATAGGTGATGAGTAACAACACCACCAGGAGAGGTAGGATAAACGGCAATGTATGTTTGAAAGCCCTTTGGAAGGGAACTTTCCCTATGGTAGAGACCACATACAAAACAGGTCCCACTGGGGGAGTGAGATTTCCGATCATCAAGTTCAGGATCACGACGATCCCAAAGTGCACGGGATCGATTCCTAACTTCTCAACAATCGGAAGGAAGATCGGTGATAACAGGATGATGGACGGGGTCACCGTGGTGACCATCCCCATAAGGAGGAGCACGATGTTGGCGATCATGAGAAAGACCGGGGGCGTGATATTCGCTGAAGTGATAAACCGCAGTAGAAGCTGAGGAATGTCCTCTCTGGTCAATATCCACGTGAATATTCCGACGGTTGATAGAAGAAAAAGGACAACCCCCATTCTGACAACCACCTCGAGAAATATCTTTGGCAGGTGGTCCAGCTTAAGTTCTCTGTATGCAATGAACCCGAGAAATAGGGACCAAAGAACGGCTATTGCGGCAGCTTCTGTTGGGGTAAACACACCCGAGAACATTCCCCCCAGCAGTATTACGGGTGTCAACAGTGCTAACAAAGATTTGTAAAAATTCCTTAATATTATTCTTACAGGAGGGAACACAGCTTTGTAATAACTCTTTTTCTTTGCATAAAAAAAGATCATTACCATTAAGGCAATCGCCATGAGGATTCCGGGGACGAACCCTGCCAAAAATAATCGTCCGATTGATGCATCAAAGGCCATCGCAAAAATTATCACGGGAACACTTGGAGGGACAATGGGGCCAATAGTTGAGGATGCGGCCGTTATCGCTACCGAGAATTCAGCATCGTAGCCACGTTCTGTCATTGCCTCTATCTCTATTGCCCCCAGCCCACCCGCGTCTGAAATGGCACTTCCTGACATGCCCGAGAAAATCAGGCTAGCGACCACATTAACATGCGCCAGCCCCCCCCTCAGGTGACCGACGAAAGATTCCGCGAAATCAAAAATCCTCCGGCTCGTCCCCCCGGCATTCATCAGGGAGCCCACCAACATAAACATCGGAAACGCCAGGAAAGGGAAGGAGTTTACGATTTCAAACATCTGTTGCGGAACAACGACGAGGGGTATCCCCTCGGTCAATAGGTAGATTAATGAGGCAGTGGCAATCGCGATGGTGATAGGCACATTCAGTAATGCCAATAGAATGATGATAACAAAGGTTACGGAAATAACCATATCTATCCCCAGCCATTGTTCACCGACGGGTCAGACGATCGAAAAGAAATCCTAAAGACATTAGTGCGAATATGGGTAAGCTGATATAAATGAAGCCGTTTGATATCCCCAGAGCCGCTGTAGGAATGGAAATGGTCTGAATGAAAAACTGGATGCCAAGGACCATTATGGCTAAGCAGAAGAACACAGTCACTCCCCATACGACTTTATCCGTGATTCCCCTGAAGCCGGGTGGAAGGATCGAGACAAAAAAGTCTATGCTAATGTGATCGATAAGGGAGCCTTTCCGAAAAGCCAATGCCGCTCCAATGAATATGCTCCAGATAAGCACAATTCTGGCAAATTCATCAGTCCAGAAGATAGGTTTATTAAAAACATACCTCGCACAGACACCGGCGGATAAGGTCAAAATCATCAAAACGATAAGGATAATGCCGAGGATAAGACCAAACCAATTCAGGATAGAGGCCACTCTTTTCATGATGAGAAATCGACTACTCTTATTGTTCATCGGCCCTGGGCCCCCTTTCTTTTCACCCAGTCAGTTATTTGATGAATCTATGCCAGGTAAAACACGGCGTGAGGCATTGACGTATTGAAGGATTTCCCTTGAGCGCGGCCAATGAGGAAACCATGGGTGCGTTGGGGAGAGACCGATGGTTCTCTCCCCAGAATTCCCTGCCGCATTCGTGTGAGATTCACCCTTCTCCCCGGAGTGAGCCTCACTGCTGTGCCTGAAGGATTCTATTGTATAGTCCCGCACCCCATTTTTTTTCAAATTGATACGGTACGTCCCTTACTGCGTTCCGAAACGCCTCAACATCTGGCTTCATGACAATCATTCCTTCGTCCAAGACCTTGTCCAGAAGCTCAGATTTCAATCTCCCATATTCCTCAAAGCTCGTCTTTTCGTATACCTTGGCTCCCTTTGAGAGCGTATTTCGGTGGTTCTCAGGGAGACTGTGGAACTTTTTCTCGTTCATGAGCAAAATTTCAGGGTTGAGCGCGTGCCCCGTCAGGATAAGATATTTCTGTACTTCGTAAAACTTGGCCGTAACGATCTGGGCGAGTGGATTCTCCTGTCCATCGACAACTCCCTGCTGCAAGGCCAGGTAGACCTCGGAGAATGCCATCGGCGTTGGCGAAGCACCTAGAGCGATGAAAGAAGCTTTTCTTAAGGGGATGTTGGGAATGCGGATTTTGAATCCTTTCAGATCCTCGGGTCGGTTTATGATCTTATTCGCGGTCAGATGTCTTTTCCCCAGATACCCGATGCCAAGGGTGCGTACCCCTCGTTTGCTGAGAAGGCTGTTTTTGATCTCATCTCCAATAGGGCCGTCCAATATGGCGAACATACTATCCACACTCTTGAAAACGTACTCTCCGGCGATGAGTCCCCATGGGGGTGCCAACCGACTCAGCAATCCAGGACCAGCGGTCCCCATTTCCACAGTTCCCAATGAGATCTTTTCGGCCAACGTATTTCCTTTTCCTAAGGCACCCCCGGAGTATACCTTTATCGCTAACTGGCCCTTGCTCTCTTGTGCCACATAATCGGCCATAGCCATTGCCGATTTGTGGACGGGATGGGTGACCGGGAAAATGTGCCCCAGACGGAGAGTCACTGTCTTCTCCTGAGCAAAACACACGCCTCCATACAGCGCAATCATGAACCCCACACATAAGCTAACCATGATCCACCTGGTTTTCGTCCTTTTCATCGTTATCTCCCTCCTATAAAAAGAAGCTAGCAATTTACCCCGCCTTCTCACGGCATTCAGTCGCAAGCATCACCTCCTTCCTTTTTCATCCCCACGGTAGTTCCTCAAAAGATACGTTATCAAACCACACTTTCCCCTTGCCGATCACGATACATCGGATGTCTGCGGCGGTCGCCTCGTCCGAGGCTCGAATTTCAATGCTATCTGTATTCCAGTCACTGGTCCCCTGACGAGGTTCCGTATGGGGTAAAAGCTCAGCAGGGGTAAAGAAGCTTCCCATCCTATCCAAAAAGGCCACCTGGGTTTGGGCAATTCCATCCAAATCAACGGTCTTGACCGTGTCCGTCACCTTGTAAAGCCTTCCAGGGGTGACTCGGATCGTCTGTTGCCACCAGACGCTCCCGGCCCCATAGTACTCCACTCCGATGCTGTGATTTCCGCTAAAGCGGATCCTCGAGTCCCAAAAAAGTCCGGGCCTCTCCCCTTCAGAGAGAAGGGGGCATGGCGTCCAATCCGCAGGATTTCCCGCTCCAGGATGAGCCTCAACCTCGAAGTTCCCATTCTTCAGGTCTTTGTGAATATGCCCCTGTACATAGTTTCTAAACGCCCAAATGAAACTCCCTGTTGGATCGACCTCTATGATCTGGCGGCGTTGCTGACTCGAAATGAGGGTGTTCCCGTTGGGCAGCCTATCTGCCTCATAGGGGAAGCCGGAATATCCGAGGTTAATGGACCAAGCGATTTTTCCGTTCCGGTCTACCTCAAGTACACGATTGTTTTTTGAATCGGCGATCAACGTATTCCCGTTCTCAAGCCTGTCTGCATCACGCGGCCAATTCAACATCTCTGGTGATCCGTCCCCGTAAGACCATACGATATTCCCCCCAGGATCGATTTCAAACACCTTGTTCTCATCAGAGCTGGCCACCATGGTGTTTCCATTCGGAAGTCTATCTGCATCATGGCAGTGTTTCAGTTTATCGTAGACCCAGATGATCTTTCCCTTCCTGTCCACCTCGACCGCCCGACTGTTGTTTCTATCGGAGATCAGAATGCACTCCTCTGAGGTCTCCTCTGCATCGTTTGGATACCAGAGATGGGATCCATCACTCAGCTTGCCGGTCCCTCCCCTCCATTCCTCCGAGCTCCAGACGACATTCCCTTCTCTATCTATCTCCAAAACTCTGTCCTTACCGGTATCAGAAATCAGGATGTTGCCGTTTTTCATTTCCTTCGCACTGTGGGCAAAGATTAGGTCCGTTGAACCCTGCCACACGATCCTGCCCACAGGATCAACTTCCAAAATCTCGCTGCCAAGCCCTGACCAGTATCCGGCGTCGGTGATCAGGGTATTCCCATTTGAGAGCCTTTCTACACCACAAGGCCAATCTAACATGCCGGGAGGAGAATATTTCGTTGGGATTTCCCTTTCCATAGATTCTCTCCTTTCTTTACTGGAGAGCCTCGGCGCTGAATCACTCGATTAGCCAAGATAGCCCAACTTGGCAAGCCTTTCTCTAGCCTTCCTCTTTCTCTCCTCCAACTCTCCAGTCCCTCTCTCGGTTAACACCTTACCCTCCATGTGCGGGGGGACCGACCCGCCCATCAGACGCAGCACGGTAGGGGCGATGTCCAAAAGACTAGCCCCAGCCATCTCACCCCCTCTAGGGACTCCGTGTCCAGACATCACAAAAAACCCAAAGATCCCATGCCCAGCATCAGTTGAGCTTGTCGAAATATCATAGGAACAGACAGAATCGCTTCCGATGAGCTCGCTCATACTCCAGCGTCCGTCTTTAGAGAAAATGAAAAGATCTGGACCAAACCTTGCGTACTCTCCCGAATGAATCTCTTTCCGTCTATATGCCTTAATATCTAATTGCTTGCCCTCTTGATCCGTCATATCCATTGTTTTCTCACTCAGTTCATCGAGAACCTTATCATAATCATGAAAGTCCACGATTCCTTGTGGCTCTCTTCCTTTTACATTGAGATAGATCTGTCCACCGGATCCAACCGCCCAGGCTTTCGTCGTCTGCCAGTCAATATCCGTCTCCATCAGAGGGGTTAATTGATCGGGCCTAGTCTTCAGTATCATATAGCCCTCTTGAATGAGCCACTCATTCAAATAGATCGTTCCCTCCAGCCTTCGAAGACTATGATCGCTCATGACTATCATCGACGTGTTTTCATCAATGAAATCCAAGACCTCTCCTATCCTTTCATCACAAAACTCATAATGATTTCTAAGGGCATCCATGTATTTCTGATCATCTACATGTTCATCTTGGCTTTTGCTTGTGAGTTGGCTCAACAAACGAGTCATTCGGTCGACTCCCATGACCACGCTGAGTACAAGATCGCAATTCTTATCCTTGAGAAAGTATTTCGTCAAATCGAACCTCTGTTTGTCCATTTTGCAGATTCGTTCTATTGTCCCTTGTACATCGACTTCTGAGAACTTCAGATCACCAGTTGAAACGTCCAGAATATACTCTTCTGTCATTTTTTTGATGTCCTCTTTGAGCGAAGCAGGATAGGTGAATTCTTCTTCGAGACTGGGGGTCATGAAGGAAGAAACACTGTAACCATTCGGGATCTCAGGCGGGGGGTAGGATACCGGAACATTGATTATGGCTACACGCTTGCCGTGGGTGGACAGAATCTTATAGAGGCTGTCGACTCTCTCATCTCTGACTCTGGAACTGACTCGCTTCGGGTGTCCGTAAGAGTAACTATCTCGATAATGGAAATCCCAGTAACCGAAATGTCCTGGATTCTTGCCACACAATACACAACTCCACGCTTGAGCGATATTCGGTGGAACTGTACTCCTTATTCTTCCGTGGATTCCTTTCCCCATTAACCGGTTCAGGTTGACAAGCTCATTCTTCCACTGATACACCAGGTCAGGATCCAGGCCTGCTAATCCAATCATCACGGCTTGTTTCGCTGCTTCCATGGAATCCTCTCAACCTTTTGAGGATCAAACCTGAATGAGTGATTCTCAACAACATATGAGGTCGCATCGCCTCAGCGACCACTCCTGGGCCCTAGGCGCTGGCTGAGTGTAGCTATTCTCGGGATTTCTGTCAAGACCGCTCGCAGAGCGAAGGTAAACCAGACCAGCCAAAGGACTTTCCAGGGATTTCTCAGGTGCCATGCTTTTAACGGCAATATGCCATAGAAGTGCGGCCCCGAGAGCACCGGGAGGGGAGCAGGCGCTGTTGTGAGCTGAACCGAAAGGAAATCCCCCGCCTTCAGAGCGGGGAGGAACGATGACCGCCCAGGTACGAACTTCAAATGAAGTTGGGAGGAGGAGAGAGTTGTTGGAGTGCAAGAGCGGCCGTTTCAACGTGCTGCATGCCTCCCCTGAGGACGAAGAGATTATGGCCCGGTAATAAGGCATCAAAAGATAAGGAGGCAATTTTGGAGAAGTTTTCGCGATAATCCTCCAGGTTTGATCCGGATCGATTGAGAAGACCGATTTTCCCTTCAAAGAAAACCACATCTCCTGAAAAAAGCGCCCGAAAATCATCATCCTCCATATAGAAGCAGAGAGAATCTTTACTGTGCCCTGGAGTGTGGATTGCCGTCAACTTCGATTTTCCGACGGAAATGACCTCTTTATCCTCTATTAGAGAATCTACTCCGCAGGGGGGAAAGGTGTATCCTGGAGAATAAAGACCGCTTCTTTTAGCAACGGCCAAGCCCATTTTCTTCTCGTCCCCATCCTCCACAAATGGTGCTCCCTCCCGGTGAATACAGACCCTTGCAGAGGTTGCCTGCTTAATCTTCCTGGATCCCCCAGAATGGTCAGCGTGGTGGTGAGTGAGAAGGATTCTTGTAATTCTTTGGGGATCAAACCCGTCTTTTTCAATGTTGGATAACACAAGTTCAACATCTACGCCAGCCCCGCTGTCAATTAGGGCAAGCTCCTCATCCCCATCGATTAGGTATATGTGGCAATCGAAAGGATGGGATAGGCCGATTTTGCCGCTTCCTACTAGATACACGTTTTCGAGAATCTGCATTATTTAACTCCATGCTGCTTTCTGTCTTTTTCCGTCCGACATTTAGAGGATTTTCCTGGGCTTATTGAAATTCCTTACCTCTGAGCGACATTAGTGAAAGCGGTGGGGTACCCAGCTCGGGTGAGCAGGAATGGGGTCAGATTTGCCAAGCGGCATGAAATCCCTCGTGGATCGCTTCGTAAAGCTTCCGAACCTCTTTACAGTCCCCAACTGGAAAGACTGGAATGTCAGGAGCCGCTTTCACAAGCGCTTCTTTCAACTCATTTCTGGGCTTAAATCCAGTGGCAATCACGACATTTTCCGCAGGGAGAGACTCTTCAGGTCCATTCAAATTTTCTACGATTACCCCCTCATCTTCGATTCTTCTTAGAATCCTTTTTCCGAGGATTTCTACTCCCTCTTTTTTCATACTCCTCAGTAGCATGGAACGGTTGGTCGGATGCTCATCCAATAGGATCTCGTCCTCACTCAGGACGTCTACCAGTTTTATAGACTTTCCTCGAGAGGCTAAGTACCAGCCCGTCTCACAACCGACCAAGCCAGCGCCTATGATCAATACATTTCTTCCAATTTCCAATTCCTTGTTCTCAAAAACCTCGAGGACGGTTAACACCCTGTCTTGTTTAATCCCCGGAACCTCTGGAAGGGCTAATTCCGCCCCCACAGCCAGAATAATCACGTCAGGATTCTCGACAAAAACTGGATCCAATGAGCGAATCTCTTGCCCCAGCCTAACTTCTACAGGGCTCCTTTCAAGGCTTCTCTCGTAATACTGTAAGAGTTTTCCGATTTCGGGCTTAAACTGGGGGGTCGAAGCAGCGACCATTTTCCCGCCCACCCTTTCTTTTTCCTCACAAAGAACGACATCATGACCCCTTTGGGAGGCAACGAGAGCGGCTTTCATACCTGCAGGGCCAGCGCCTAAGACGATCACCTTATTGGGGGGTAAAGTCGTTCTCATTTGAAACCTTCGCTCCTCCCCCACAACCGGATTCACCGTGCACCTTACCCTTTGCTTACTCCACAATTGCTTATGACAGATATTGCATTTGATGCAGTATCTTATCTCCGCCCCCCTTCCCGCTTTGGCGGGCCACTCAGGATCGGCAATAAGCGCTCGCCCAATGGCAACAAGATCCGCCTTGTCCTCTCTTAAGATGCTTTCGGCGCAGTCGGGATCCGATATTCCTCCTGTCGCTATGACAGGAATATCAACCCCTCTTTTTACCTTTTCAGCGAGTTCTACGAGAACACCGGGCGGTGAGTAAATAGAAGGGTCCGATGGGAAATCAGATACGACTTCCAAGAGCCCTGGGATCGAGGAGGTCGCAGCAACATGAATGTATTGAACCCCTTCTTTTTCCATGTGCTCGGCGATTCTTCTTGCGAGATTCGCATCTACCCCGCCTTCTAACTCCTCATGGGCGCTGAATTTGAATCCTATTATGAAATCGTTCCCACATTCCGCTTTTATGCCTGTCACGATTTTGGAGGGAAACCTCATTCTTCCCTCAAAATCTCCTCCGTATTCGTCTTCTCTTCTGTTCGTGTGGGGAGAGATAAACTGTCCGATTAGATAGGTGTGAGCCCCATGAACTTCAACGCCCTCACATCCCGCCTCTCGAGCTCTTCTTGCTGCTTGAACAAACTCTTCTATCAGTGTTTCAATCTCTTCTCTGGTCAATTTTCTAGGAACTTCCCAATACATGGGACTTTTGAAGCTGGATGGAGCTACAGGTCTCTTCCCTGTGAGGGTCGTCATGACTTTTCCTCCTGGGTGAGCGATCTGCAAAAGGAACCTTGCTCCAAAAGACTGCACCCTCTCGCAAAGCCGATTGATCCCCGGAATATATCGATCGGATGAAATGCTGAGGGTTGCGGCTCTTTGTTCTGTATTGACCATCGTAAAGGGGGATATGATAAGCCCTACACCCCCTCTCGACCTCGCTTCGAAGTAATCAATGAGCACATCATTGACACTTCCATCGATGTTTTCAAAGTTAGCTCCCATAGGGGCCATCACAATCCGGTTCTTTATCTGAAAACCCCCGATGGCAATAGGAGTGAACAGTCTTTCTAACTTCATCGAAAGCGCCTCCTCTCATGTTCTATGCGTGAATCATATGGAGATTGCCCGGATGCGAGGTTACAGAAAGAGACTCCAAATCATTGTGACCAATATTGCGAAGATAGGCCTCATCAAGAGTACGCGGAGCAACGGGATACTGGACTTTTCTGGGTAGCCCAGGCCCCCAATTCTCCATGGACTATGAGAGGCCTGGCTCCGAGGAAACGGGAAGACCGAAGAATCGGATAAGAGGATCGCCAGAAAAATCCAAGGATCTCCTCTTCTCCCCGTCAGCCCTTGCCAACTGGGAAGTATAGAATCCCACACGGCGTATCAGATTATTCGTGTCCGATATGGAGCCGAAAAGGCAATTGATGCTCCCAATGACTACATATATCCGAGCTTGCGCAACCTGGCCATGGCTTTCTCTTTATCCTGACGCCTCCCTCCCCTTTCTTCGGTATTCTCAAGATCCTGTTCCCATGCCGGAATGTCGGAGGTCTTCAAAGAGGTCGTTTTGGCTCCCAGGGAGCGATAGCCTAGCTCATAGAGAGGGCAGTATGGAATTTTGAAAGCCGCATAAGTGTCCCATAGGTCCTTTTCGGTAAAGTGGAGAATAGGACGGATCCGTGTGTGTTCGGGGCTGAGATGGCCTGCTTCGATATGCTCGAAATAATCATCGTTGAATCTGGTAGGATGTTCATCCCAACGAAGCCCCTGGAATATCCCTCTGATATTGTTTCTCTCGAGGAATTCGTTGAACACAACCGTCTTCATGAGATGGTTGCCTGCATAGGACTCGGCTTCGAAGGGGAATTCCTCCTTATCAAAACCGATCCGTTTGAGTTCCGCGCGGTTCCGTTCACTTAGGTCTCTCACTCGAACAGGCGAGTTTAGCTTATAGCTCGCTGCCCTTAGAACATCCTCATTTCGGCAGACCTCAAGAGGCACCTTCCATTCCTTTTTCAGTCTTTCAACGAATTCCTCTATTTCCTCGAACTCGTCGCCTTCCCCGATCGTCATCGTTTTGGGAAGATCGACACCTTTTTCTTGGCAAACCTGCCGAATGATCCACAATGTTAAGCCACTGTCTTTTCCGCCGGTCCAGGTGATGCCGAGCTCCTCACCCCTGAACTTGTCGAAAGCCTCCCTGACGATCGTTTTCGATATTTCGACGAGTTTCTCACATTGCCGTTTCCTTTTTTCGCTGATTTTTTTGTCAAGAACCATTCTAAAGCCTCCTGCTCATTGCTTTAATTCACAATCCCGGCGACACCTTTCTAATGATCAGCTACCACAGAGAAACAAAGAACACGGAGCTGTTAACGTCATCATACTATTCTTTGTACCGTCTCACCCTCGGTCTTATTTTCTCCTTCATTTTCTCTGCAGCAGGGGATGTCTCGATGATGTTATGAGCCTCTCCGGGATCGGATCTGAGATCATATAACTCCCATGAGTCATCTCGTTCCCGATAAATGATTTTCAGGTCCATTTCCCGGTAGTAGTGGACTTCTTTTTCATCCCCTTCCTCAAAGCTCCCATGCTTATCCACCGCCTCACCAAACACCCCTTTTTCAGGGTACTCCTCAGAGGGAAAAAGGGAACATCCTTCGAATGCCTCTACCCGATTTAGCCCGAAAATTTGGATGATCGTCGGAGGGATGTCGATGATGCTCACCAAACTATCACAGACCAACCCCGATTCTCTATCAGGTTCATGAATCACCAACGGCACATGGACCAGCTCCGAATACATCTTCCCGTCATGGGATAACCCCCCATGTTCGCCAAACTCATCCCCGTGATCAGACGTAATAAAGACGACAGAATTGTCTAGGAGATCCCTTTCTCTCAAGATGCCGAAGAACCCCTCGACGGCCTCATCAACCTCCCGAATATGTGCCCAGTAGAGCTTCTTCATAACCTCCACAACACCCTTATCCGAGACGTCTCGCTTGAGCAATACATCGTTGAAAAGTCTGAGCATGTCTTTCGGTGTCAGATCGATGGAAGGATCGATCATCTCGATGTATTTCCGGTCAGGGATGTAAGGTTCATGGATGTCCATATAATGGAGCCAGAGAAAGAATCGCTTGTATTGCCCGATTTCGATGTGAGAGGACAGCCAGGTGGCCACCTTTTTGTTTATCTCTTGCGCCTTGATGTATGGCACTTCATCATCGACATCTTCATCCATCGAATCGTAGAAGACATCCCACCCCCTTTCCCAACCAAAGACCTCACTGATGTGGGGATTTGAATGGAATGCGGCCGTGACGATCCCCGCTCTCTTGAGAACTTCAGAGACCAAAATCCGCTTTTCCGAAAGTATCTCCTCCATCCCGTACTCGAGGTAATACGACGATGTAAGCATTGCAGGGAAAGCCGCCCGAGTATAAGGCCCCGGAGAATGAGCCTTGGTGAACCGAATGCAGTGGTCCTGAATTGAATCGATGAAAGGCGTTAAGTTCTCACCGTCGTAACATCCCAAGGCGTCTTTCCTGAGGGTGTCGATGGTCAATAGGATGACGTTTTTCAAGCCTTGCCTCCTCTTGGTTTCAGTCTATTCTCCTCTGGGGTAGGGCCCTCGGACAGCCGATTGGGTCCGTGCTTCTTGGCGAGCCTTTATCCTAAGGTATCTTAGAAGCCGAGTCAACATTAGCCGGAGGGATTGACCTCCTAAGGGCTGGAGTTTCCTGACTTTTGGGTGCATGATCTTTGTAACCTGTTGATTATATTTCGCTCTGTAGTTTTCGTATGTGAACACTGTTCTCCTTTCGCTCCGAAGCTCCCGAAGCGACCCTTTCGGGGTTCGCAGGTGGGGAATACTTGCCCCTTCCCGGCTCTAAAGGCCGGGCTTTCCCCGTGCAACCAGGGACATGGGTTACACTTTCTGCTCACCCTCGAAGGGTGCCCCACTTCTCCCGCAAGTCGCTCCTTGACAACAGTGTTCAGAAGAACTCAGGAAACTCCCCCCTAAGGGATCTTGAGAATATCCTGTTTTTTTGGTATGTACGCACGAAGATCTAGGTGCAGAGAAGAGAAGGTGACCGAAATGAACCTCGGCAGGGCGACGATCTCTCCGAAGACGCCACTCGTGGCGGGCTCATATGCGACTGTAACCTATATCTATACGGCCGGCCACCCTCTCGATGACTCGGGGTATCTCAAGATTGTTTTTCGAAGTGTGGGGGATTTTGGAGTCCCTCAGTTTACAGATCCGTCTGCTCCGGACTATTCCACCCTGCACACGACAGGCAGCTGTCGCCCCGTCCCCCGTTGGGACAATAAGGGCCACACCCGGCCCTGGAACCGGGCACTTCTCATCCAGATCACGGAGGGGTATCTCGACCGGGGAGAGAGGGTGGTCGTAGTCTTTGGTGATCGTTCGGGCGGTTCGCCTGGTTGGCAAGTCCAGACTTTTCGTGAGCACACCTTTGAGTTCAAGACACTGGTGGACCCCATCGCCACATATCGGTTCAAAGAACTACCAGAGTCTCCCGAGATTTCCATCGTTGCGGGTCCACCGGCACGAGTCGTGTGCATCGCTCCCTCTCAGATCCAAACCGGTGAGCCTTTCGCGTACTTCCTCAGATTGGAAGACCTTTGGGGCAACCCCAGAGGCAAGCCCAGGCGATTCTATCACCAGGGATTTCACCAGCCCGGCGTTCAGAGCGTGACGGGCAGGGATTCCAAGACCGGCCTTTCAGCGCAAAGCAATCCTATCGATGTGCTCTCTACCCCTGCTTCCCTCCATCCCTACTGGGCTGATCTCCATGGACAGTCAGAAGAAACAATAGGGAGCAATACCATCGAGGACTACTTCGAATTCGCTCGGCACTATGGTCTGCTCGACATCTGTGCCCATCAAGGCAATGATTTTCAAGTGACAGACACGTTCTGGGACAAGATCAACGAGATGACCCGACAGTTTTACGAACCCCACGCGTTCGTGACGTTTCCCGGGTATGAATGGAGCGGTAACACCCCCCTCGGCGGCGACCGAAATGTCTATTACAAGTCCGAAGGTGGCATCATCACCCGGAGTTCCCACGAGCTCCTGCCCGGGGGAGCGTCTAAATACAAGGATTCCAGCACGGCCGGAGACCTGTTCCGCAACCTGAAGGGGCCGGCCCCTTTCGTTTTCGCCCATGTGGGCGGACGGTACGCCAACCTCGATATCCACGACGAGGACGTGGAGGTGGCCGTGGAAGTCCACTCGGCCTGGGGAACCTCCGAATGGTTGGTGGAGGATGCGCTCTGCCGGGGCTACCGGATTGGAATTTGCGCCAACTCCGACGGGCACAAGACCCGCCCCGGTGCGTCTTATCCAGGGGCTGGGGAGTTTGGATCCTTTGGGGGTCTGACCTGTGTCCTGGCCGAACGCCTCGACCGGGATAGCGTCCACGCTGCCATTATGGCACGGCATTTCTATGCGACAACAGGCCATCGACCCCTCCTAGACGTCATGGTGAAAACGGCCAGGGGTCGGAGTGCCATCATGGGTGACATGATCGCCGTGGGGGATGGCTGGGTAGTGCTAAAGGTCCGCGTTCTGGGTACACGGCCCATCGACCGGGTGGAGGTGCGCAACGGTCTGGACGCGATCCGGACCCTTCGCCCTTTCGGTAAGCAGGACCTTGGCCGGCGCATCAAGATCGTCTGGTCTGGCGCCGAGGTACGGGGGCGCGCGCGTATGGTTAAGTGGGATGGCATGCTTCATATACGCGGCAACCGAATCCTCCGCTATTCCCCCATCAACTTCTGGAACCCAACTGAGCCTTTGCGACAGGTGAGACCCAATTGCCTGAAATGGAAATCCATGACAACCGGGGGCCTTGCAGGCGCGATCCTAGAATTGGAACGGGCGGATGCTGGAATTGTGAAAGTCGAGACGGTACAGGGGAGGGCCGGGTGTAAGGTGGAATCGATCGGGGTGGAGCCGAAAACTTGGAGATACGGCGGTCTGCACAAACAGATTCAGATCTACCGGTTACCCGACCGCCAGGAATCAACATCGTTCTCGTTTGAAATTCGCCTACACAGGCTTCGCAGGGGTGACAATCCGATCTATGTCTGTGTCCACCAAGAGGACGGTCACATGGCCTGGAGCAGTCCAATCTATGTGGTTGTATAGCGGCCTGTC
>Ga0209636_10003507_pt1 | contig 15968 bp, 11 predicted proteins | sample DeeMarSWOR152_54_FD_187464 | JGI IMG/M metagenome (GOLD analysis project Ga0209636, IMG submission 187464) | Marine sediment microbial communities from White Oak River estuary, North Carolina - WOR-1-52-54 (SPAdes) (version 2) | ecosystem: Environmental > Aquatic > Marine > Intertidal zone >...
CCCCTTCTTCATGCTTGTGAATCAGACGTATCCTCACCCGCCTTACGCAGTAGCTGAGCCTTACTTCTCGATGTACGACCGATCTAGGGTTCCCTTTCCGATTCTGCCGCCTAAAGAGTTTGCTGGCAAGCCCAAAATTCTCAAACTGGTCCATGAGCGTATGCGGATGGACAAGATCACAGATGATGATCTGCGCGAGATAGTTGCCGTCTACTACGGGATGATCACGAAGGCCGATCGCAACCTAGGCTCGGTTCTAGACGCTTTGAGGGATTCCGGGCTCTGGGACGACACGATAGTGGTCGCTACTTCGGATCACGGCGATTTCGTGGGTGATTACTTGGTGACTGAGAAGATGCAGAACACGTTCGAGGATGTACTGGTCAACGTGCCTTTCGCCATCCGAGTTCCAGGATGCGATCCGCTACCGTCAGTGTCTGAAGCGCTGATCGAATGGATCGACCTTTTGCCGACACTCGCCGAGTCATGTGACATCGAACTGGGGCATACTCATTTTGGTCGTTCACTTTTGCCCATCATAAACGGCGACGCCAGGGAACATCGCCAGTACGTCTTCAGCGAAGGAGGGGCCCTTGAAGCAGAGGTTCACACACATGAGACGGACCGTCCGGAGGAGGACCTATATTGGCCACGTGTAGCGCTCCAGATCTCCAATCCCGAAATCCACGGCAAAGCTGTGATGATCCGCTCTAAAGAATGGAAGTATGTCCGTCGTCTATATGACACAGATGAGCTCTACGATCTCAAGAACGATCCCAATGAGGTCCACAACTTAATCGACGATCACGGCCTTTCGGATGTAAGAGACCACCTCCTAGCAGAGATGACGGCATGGTTCATAGAGACTGGTGACCAAGTTCCTTGGCGGTGGGATCTACGAGGGCCCTACGAGTCCCACCCTGAATGGTCGAAAGCAGCAATCAAACATAAGTTCCTACGCTGAAAGTCATTGATGAAGGGCCGGCCTAGGCGTCAGACCGAATGATGTTACAAGCAATCCGGGCAAACCTTTTATCGAAATTCTCAGAGCATGTAATCATCAGAGCGAGTCTGAAGCATGCTTGTGGCCAGTCGGGCTACAAGGCTTATCCGGGCAAGTGGGGTTGAGGCTATTGATGAAAAAAGCAAGATGGATTGCAGTGGGGTTGATCGTTGTGGTCATCCTAGCGCTCTTATCTTCTTGGCTGTTGAAGCCGGGGGAGGGTGGAGAAAAACTCTTCGCATTCTATCTTCCATGGGACGATTCTGAGGAGAACGTGGTAAGCCTAAGGAGATGGCTCGACAAGCCTGCTGGAAGCCTAGGATATGTACATGTAGGACAGGACGGTCACCTTTACGTTGGTGGCAAGCGAATAAGATTCCTTGGGGTGAACATCTGCGGGGGAGCAACCTTTCCGGAGAAGGAGGAGGCTGAGAAGATTGCTTCTAGGCTGGCCAAGTTTGGCGTGAACATAGTGCGGTTCCACCACATGGACGCCTCTTGGGAAACCTTCAACATATTCGACAGAACTTTTGGCAATACAAGACACCTGAACAAAGAGGCGCTTGATAGACTTGACTACTTCGTAGCCCAGCTAAAAGAGAACGGCATATACGTGGACCTCAATCTCCTAGTCTCCAGAAGGTTCAGCAGCGCGGACGGCCTCCTCACAGAGATAGATGCTGTGGACTGGAAGGACCAGCAGGTTCTAGGGTTCTTCGTTGACCAAGTCACAGAGCTTGAGAAAGAGTATGCCAGGCAGCTTTTGACCCACCGTAACCCCTACACGGGGCTAACATACGCCGAAGACCCGGCTGTAGCGTTCGTCGAGACAGTCAACGAGCAGGGGTTGTTGCATGGTTGGCTTGGGGGAGTGGTGGACAGGCTTCCAGAAGTCTTCAAGCAGAGGCTCGCTGAAGGTTGGAACAATCACCTAAAGATGAGGTACGGCTCAACCGCCGAGCTAGCACAAGCTTGGGATGGAGAAGAGGAGCGCATTCCAGAGGTTGAGTTTCTTGAGAACGGGTTCTTTGAGGCGGGACTAGATGGCTGGACCGTGGAGACCCATGACGGGGCTGTGGCATCCTACGGGATAGTCGAGGCGCCCTCCGGACTGAAGGCTTTAGAGATTCAGGTCTCAAGTGTCGGCTCTGCGGGCTGGCATGTGCAGTTCAACTACCCCGGATTAGAGGTCAAGACTGAAGAGAACTTCCTAGTCACGTTCAGAGCTAGGGCGGACAGAGAGGCCACAGTAAGCGTATCTCTGAAGCAAGCCCATGAGCCGTGGCAGGATCTGTCGAGCGCGGCAGGAGTTGAGCTGACAACCGAGTGGAAAGAATACGAGATCGCCTTGATAGCCTCAGATTCTGATGAGAACGCTAGACTGGACATCTCAAACTTGGGAGCCACCACAGGAACTTACCAGTTCTCTAGCTTCTCCATGAAGCTCTCTCAAGGCTATTCGTTAAGGGAAGGGGAAAGCCTTGAGGACTCCTCGATAGCAATCTTCGCTCTGGGTGAGTTCGGAACCAGAACGATCGCCGCTCGGATGGACTGGGTTGGATTTCTCTACAACTTGGAAGAAGAGTACTTCAAAGACATGTATCGCTACGCAAAGGAGGAGCTGGGTGTGAAGGCTTTGGTCTTCGGAACTATTGTTGGATGCAGCACCCCAAACATAATGGCTGAGCTTGACGCCGTGGATACTCACGCTTACTGGCATCACCCAGCATTCCCGGGCGTGGCGTGGGATTCAAGCAACTGGTATGTTACGAACGAACCCATGGTCAACTTCCTCGATGACAGCTCCGTATCTTGGCTAGCCCTGAAGAGGGTATACGGCAAGCCCCACTTGGTGACAGAATACAATCATCCAGCGCCCAACATGTACGATGCAGAAACAGCCATCATTCTTGCGACTTACGCTGCGCTCCAAGACTGGGACGGGCTCTTCCTCTTCGACTACGGTAGCAAAGACAACTGGGACGCCCGACAGATAAGAGGGTATTTCGACATAGATCAGCACCCAGTCAAGATGGCAACCCTGATACCTGCCCACATCATATTCGCAAGCGGAGGAATCAGACCAGCCTACGAGCAGGTGATTGTAAGGCTGGATAAGCAAAAGGAGAGGGAACTCATTGCCAGAGGCAGGGCTAGGGCTTGGAACCTTCCCGACGGCAGATATCTAGGGATAGGGGCAGCTGCGCCCCTCATACATAGGACTGCCATCTCCGTCGAGTATGGGCCTGATCCAATCGAAAGCCTAGACCCACAGGAAGTAAGTATAGTTGGCCCGATCTTCAGGTCAGACACTGGAGAGGTTGTCTGGAATGTCTCAAATCAGGAGAAAGGTGTGTTACTTGTCAACGCTTCAAGGAGCATAGCTGTTGTAGGGTTTGGCGGCCGAAGGAGTTTCGATTTTGGAGGCGTATTGGTTGAGCTGGGGGATACGTTGCTAGACGATTGGAGCGTCACAAGCCTCACAGTAATGGAGGGACAAAGCTTCACAGATTGGGATAGGCTGCTGCTAATTGCTGCGGGCTATGCAATCAACACTGGTATGAGTGTTAGTGATTATGAGAGCGGGACGGCGCTTGCCTTCGGCTCAGCCGGGCTAACGGAGGTTGGACGGTTCAACGGCGGCATAACGTGTGGCACTAACTGGGGTGGGGCTCCTACGTTGGTTGAGGGGGTGCCTATGACGGTTAGGATCAGGGCTGAGCAGGACATTGAGGTTTGGGCATTAGACAACAAAGGTGAGAGAACACGGGAAGTCTTGGTATCCACGGAAGGCGACTACAAGACTTTCAGCGTAGGGCCCGAATATAGGACTTTGTGGTACGAACTGGTCGCTCAGAAGTCATGACTGGGTTCTCCCTAAGCAGAAAGATATCCAAGTTCGTAGAAACCTGTCACAGTTGTCGGCCCGCTCTTCCCCGAAAATGGGAGAAGCGAAGGTTTTATCTTTACCTTCCTTAATCCTCATTCCGTCTCGGAGGATATAGACTGTGAAGATAGTCGGAGGCCCGGGTTCCCTAGAACTGGCGCGGAGAGTGGGCGAGTCGCTCAACGTGCCATTGGCGTCAGCAAGAACAAAGCGTTTCCCAGATGGCGAATTCTACTTCAAGTTCGAGGAAGACATTTCTGATAAGGATCTACTAGTCGTTCAAAGCCTGTATCCTCCACAAGACGTCCGCCTAGTGGAGCTTTTCATCATACTTCACACAGCAAGAGACCTTGGAGCTGGGTCTATCGAAGTGTTTATTCCATACCTCGCCTACAGCCGTCAAGATGAAAGATACTTGGACGGCGAGTGTCTGAGTTCCGGTTTGGTCGCCGAGATGCTAGAGCAGCTGTCCGTTGACGCCCTCTACACAGTCGACATACACAATCAGGAAGTTCTGGACATGTATAAGATGCCAGCCCTCAATCTAACTGCATCAGGAGTACTGGCTGAATATTTCGCTACAAAGAATCTTACCGATCCGTTCGTCATATCTCCTGACGACGAAGAAAACGCTATAAAGCGGGCTGAGAACGCTGCAAAAACACTCGATGCCGACTATGATTTCTTCAGAAAGAGCAGAGACCGCTACACGGGTGAAATCACTACGTACTCAAAAAAGCTGGATGCACGAGGGAGAGATGCAGTAATAATCGATGACATCATAAGTACTGGCGAAACATCAGCTAATGCAACGAAATTGCTAAGAAGGCAGGGAGCCCGAAAGGTGTTTGTTGGAGTGTCACACGCGCTGCTTCTGGGAGATTCGGTGAGGATCCTAAAGGAGGCAGGCGTGGAAGAGATCGTTGGTACCGACAGCGTGACCAATGAGTACGCAAAGGTTTCCGTTGCACCTATCCTGACGAGAGTCATCAAAGAGAGACTGTAGTTTCTGCTCACATCCAATCTCTCAAGCTTAGTCTTTCCTCAAGAGCAGTCACGGAGCACTTTTGACCAAACAATTCTCAACTATCGATCAATCGCGAACTTGAGGGTCAAAGTCACTATTGATGCTGAAGATTGATTTGCATGTCCATACTTGGCATTCAGATTCGACGGGCTCAGTCAAAGCAGTGCTCGAAGTAGCACGAAGAAAGGGACTCGATGGGATAGCGATAACGGATCATGACACCCTGAGAGGAGCCTACGAGGCTCTAGAAGGAAGAGGCAGACTCATCGTCATACCGGGCGAGGAAGTAAAGACGGCTCAAGGAGAAATATTGGCTCTAGGTGTCAAGAGGCTAATACCGAAGAATCTTTCGATCAATGAAGCCATATGGAGAACTCATACCCAAGGAGGACTCGTGGTGATACCACACGCAACTGTCCCTCTGTTGGGCAGACTTCGAGAGAAGAACCTAAAGGACCTTCCTATCGATGGACTGGAGGTTTTCTCGGCCATAACACCTTTGGGCGGATATTTCCTAGAAAGGAACCTTGAGTTAGCCAGAAGGCTGAGAGTATCCATAACTGTTGGAAGCCCGGTCTTGGAGGATGTCCTCCGTCCTATAGAACCAGGTCTTACTTCGCTAGGAGGCAACTGTTCTAGGCTAGTCTTCAAGTTAAGAATTGTCAAGGGGCTCTTCGCTCACTTGCCTTGGGACTCGTCCACGGGCTGTTGAAGCCGCCTGAATCTCATTCAGAGTTTTCTGTCCCATTCCAGTCAGTTTCCATGTGTAAGGTCTTCTGCCTTCCCTGACGACTATATGCTCATCTTCCATCGAATGCAGGTGGTACAGAACGGAACAATAACTTGAGCCGGTCTTCTCACCTAATGCACTCGCGGTTGACGAGTTTCCTTCGAGGGAGGAGATTATTTCTGTCCTAGCGGTTAACCCTCGACCCACATTCCTTTTCCGCATTAGGAAGGCTTTCGGGTGATAAGAACTTCTGAACATATCCTCTGAAAGGTATGCCAGAAATGCTAAAAGGTCTTTCGCCTTTCCTTCAAGCCTTCACGAATTTTGAGAGGGAAGTTTGCTTAGTATCTTGGCCAGTCTCAAAGAGCGAGACAATCTCCTGCTCGATAAGAGACAGGCGCTGACCGTAGTATTCGGATAACCCATACCTCTCCACTAGCCCTCGAGCATCCTCAAGATACTTCTCGATCCCTCCGCGGTAAACAGTTAGGGTCAACTCGCCGCCACATTCTGTGCATTTGCCCTTTAGGGGGATCCTTCTGAAACGCCTATTGCACCCCTTGCATCTGAAACTCTGAGTGGCGAACGCTCGAAGGTTCCCCGAGATGTCCCTAAGGAAGTGCGTAGTCAACACTATCTCTGCAACCTGACGAGCATCCACAGCGGCAATCTCTTCAGCTAACCTAAGCTGAGCCTTGAGCTTGTCTGTCATACGCGTAAGAGTTTTGTACACGCTTTCGCTACCCCCGGCGTTGACGTTTGATGTTGGAACGGTGAAGCCAAAGCCTTGGAGCTGTGCCTCAGAGCCAAGCCGATGCTTAACTATTTCCACCAAGTCAGTCACTTCTCTAGACTTGGCCCTTTTCAGACTATCTTCATAGAAGGCTAGAGGATACTCGAAAGATACATCCAGTTCGTGGGCTTGCCTCTGGACCTCCTTCGGGTTTAGGGCGTGAACAATGAACAATGGCGAGTCCATGATACCTCCTATCTGATCCGGCAAGTATTCCTTGGAGAAGTTCAGGAATGCATCAAGGGCCAGCATTATGCTGTCTTCGTCCCCGTCGCAGTCTCTCCGTTTAGCTGAGTGCCACAAGGGATGTGCCATACAGACTCTCAGCCGAGTGAAGCCAATCACCCTACCAAGTATGCCTGCACATGTATGGGGTGCTAAGCCTACGACCAAATGCCCGATAAGGTCTTCTGGGCGATTAACATTGTAGAATGCGGGGAGGCCGTATACCTTCTCAAGGAGTTCGTCAACATACTTTGACGTTCGGATCAGATAGTCCACACTTCTCCACGGGACAACGATGTCTTGAACTCTCAGTTCACACATTTGTTCGGAATTCACAAGCGGTTTGCCCGTGTAGTCGCTACGATATCCCAATTCCATGAGTTTCTGTACGGAGATGCCTGTCTCAGAAGGCTTAAAGTGGGTTAGCGGTGCGTTTGTTGCATCGAACCTCACTGTTCCGTCCTTGTAGACTGAAAGCTTGTGTTTAGCTCTTAGAATCCCCTTGCTGAGTGTCTCAGGGGTCTTTGTTCTGTTTGTTAAACCCTTGACGCCCTTGACCCGTTTGGGAGTGTACCGTGCATCACTGCATGCCTTATCCACCATCTGCCTCAATGGGATTGACTGACTCGCGAAATTCACTGCTTGAGCCCTGCAGACAGGGCATGTGGTCGTCTTCAGATTTCTCGCACATCGGGGACAGACAGACTCCCAGATCGTTGGTGATCCACAATTCGGGCAAATAGGCGCAAACGTTGTTGTTTTGCATTCGGAACACAGCCTTTTGGCGATAACAACTTGGATCACGTCCTTTTCGCAGGCCTTCATCAGATCCCTTTGGGAGCCGCCACTCAACCCGACTGGAAAAAGCACCTGCACTAATGGACTCATCTCCCTTCTCTTGGCTTTCTCTGGCCTGCCAACCCGTGCTCCGATGAAAGATGGTGCTTTGCTTCTGATCGTTACGCCGCACAACCGAGATAGATTCTCAAGAATAGGTTTGGCGTCAGATGTTCTCTTCTTCGGATTGTGGAATCCAAGTGTGAAGGCGAAAGCGTGTGCCTCGGCACCTTGTAAGAGGATTTCGCTCTCAGAGACCTTGTGGGGGACGCAAATGTCTTCTAGGAGGCCTTTGACGGATTTGTCGATGGGTCCTTTTATCTCAGTGATCCTTTCTCCTCTGACCTCCACTTTCGAAAGAAGAAGCCATGAGCGAAGCTCTCCTAGGTTCTGGGAAGAAATGCTGTGCCAGAAAAACGTCCAAGTTGGATGAAGCGGTACACCCAAGGCTTTACTCAAGTGAATCGCTTCTTCGACATCGGGTCTATTCCTGAATGGATCTCTCAGGTAATCCTCCAGAGAGGTAGCGGGAGGACCGATCTCTCTGGTCGCCTGCTCCATATCTCCTCCATAGCGGTGGGCAATAATTAGCTGAACCTCCTCGCGCCACCACTCCTCTGTGTATCCTGCCGGAAGCAGATTCCGGCTATTGTACAAGAAATCGCCGAAGCTCACGAGCAGGTCGCCAAGGAAGAGGATCCTGTCGATCTTGTCTCCTATCTGATCGAAGTTCTCCTGAGAGACGCGGACTACGGATCTGTCATTCAGCCGCACAATCGGGGTCTCAATGGAATCAACTGGCAGGACGACACCAGATTTGCTGGGCGTCTCAAACTTGAGCTGGACCCCCCCAACCAGGAAGTCCCGTAGAGTCGCCATTGTCAGCGGATGGACGCCGACGGCTGAAAGGCCCGTATTCCTAGCCCTTCCATAACGTAGCCTGAATCCGCCTCTTGCTGATGGGAAGGATAGTATTGGACGGCCTACGGGAACGTTTTCCATGAATCCAGACGTCTTCCCTTTCTCTATTTTCCGAATCTCCTTCAGCCACTCCCATCCCTGAATACCGAGGTCTTCCACGACCGCCAAGACCTTGGCTGCCCGTCCTATGATGCCATCATTCACGACGCGAAGCGCGCCCCCCCGCAAGCAATTCGTTTCGATGCGAGGCAAGTTACGAAAGGATGAGACCTCAATCCTGTCGGAAGGCGTTCCGGTTATCTCCACGGGAAGATGCTGGAGGACCCTCCTCAACTCCTCGTCTGAGACATGATACTGAAATCGGCCAACTTCCCTCTCATAGAGCCTCAACTCTTCGACAAACCTTCCAATCTCCTCCTCGGTGGGCTTGTATCGATCCATGCCGAGAAGAAGCCGTACAAAGTCGGCGACGACGGGAGTCAAAGCCGTCTCGGTGCCGCCTGCCGACCGTATGGGGCCCGCAAAGTATATGCCCAGATATCTGGAACCGTCTAGATTCGACTTGGCTGCCACCTTGGCAATGCCTTCCGAGTAAACGGCCGCCGTGACTCCTTCTGTCAGAATCGCAAGTGCCGTCCGTATGGCTTGGCTGGCAGCTTTCTCTTCCGCGAGGCGCCCAAACTTCCCGTAGACGATCTCCTCAGCTACCTTGAAGGCAACACTCTCTCTGGACATCCCTTCAGCGAGCTCTCGTATTCTTTCACCGAGTCTTGGCAGACCTATGAAGCCTTCCACAAGTCCTGCTAAGTCGCTGGCTATCTCGATCTCGGGGAGGGATTTTGGGTCTAGACCCTTCTTCCTAGCTTCCTTTGAGATCTCGAATATATGATCTAGAGACTTCTTGAGAGCAGAGAAATACTCCTGATATTCTCTGTTTGCGTGATTGGTCGAGGCTCTCTCCCCTATAAGGCTATAGACACTATTCGGTGTGGATCCTGCAAAGGATTATCGTCGGCCATTTACCTATCTGACGGCCCGTGGTCTTTGTGTAGGCCTTCTTCGCCATCTCTCTTCTCTTATCAACGCAAGCCTTACATCTCTCGTGCCTCATGTCAGACGGCCCGTCACATTGGCCACAGTTAAGAAGCAATGTCTCTCCCAAGCCTCTCAGATCCGTCCAAGCATACTCCCGCTCATCGAATTCTGGTTCGAAGTCTGGCCATATGTCGTAGACGTCGTCCCGCCCGAGAGCCCTCTTCAGAGATGCAAAATAACGCTCAAACGCTGTCACAAATCCTCCCCCTGAGCCCTCTTACCTTCCAGTCACTCCTTCCTTTATACCTTCCACGATTTCCTCAATCTTGGACCCAACCGAGCTCTTATCGCTTTCTTCCAAGACAGTACTCGTGACAACAATATCGCACCCGGCCGTCACGATCGCCTTGGCCTGGTCGGCTGTTCTTATTCCTCCGCCTACTACCAAAGGTACGCCGACCGTCTCACTGACCATCTGGACCATCACAGCAGGCACAGGCTTGTTGACGCCTGATCCAGCCTCCAGATAAACAAACCGCATACCCATATATTCGGCTGCAAGAGCATGGGCTACAGCCAACTCAGGATTGCCGAAGGGGATCGGACAAGCCCTTCCAATCACACCAGCTGCTCCGCCTTCCCCTACAATCAAGTATCCAAGGGGCATGGCTTCTAGACCGTATTTCTTGACAAGTGGAGCGGCTAGCACTTGGGCCCCTGTTATGAAATAAGGGTCGGACGAGTTGAGCAGTGACATAAACCAAATGGCATCTGCATATTTACTGATGCCCGTGATGTTGCTTGGGAAAAGGATAGTCGGGATCTTGGACACTTTTTTGATCGCTTTGACAACATTGTCGAGACGGGTCGACGAAACGAATGTGCTACCTCCGATCATCACCGCGGAGGACCCGCCTGCCTCGCCTTCGCATGCCAGGAACGACGCTCCTCGGGGGGTGACATTCTCCGGATCGATGAGTGTAATGTGTACTGCACCAGCGTCTCGTATTCTCTCCAGAAGATATCTCTCGACTTTACCCACCACCGAGCTCCTCCCACGGTCCCAATGAAATCACTTGTAGAATGTGTCAATGAAGTGGCAATAGACATCGATCTCTTCAAAAGACTGCTTCAACGGCGCTTCCCCCACCAGATCGCACTCACCACACCTTACTATCGCCTTTCTCTCCTTTCCCAGCATCTCGACCCTCAGTGCCTCCTTCCCGCACTTTGGGCAGAGGAAGACCGTGGGCAGTTTCTTCTTCGGAATGCGAACTACCTTCCTTCGTCTTCTACCCATTCCCAGTTCATCGGCTATCTATCATCTCTTTTCGCTCTTAAAGGTTTGTCACCGACCCGCTCTCCATTCAACACGTATTGAGGTAGTCGCGGGATCACGGTGACATCACAGACGACAGAAGCATATCACACTAGGAATCACGACGGCGTACACGGTAACACCCAACTGATAGCCAGCACTCGGCCAGCCCGCTCAATAAGCTGATTCATAGCAAGCTGCGTACTCTGCGATACATCTGATTGCCGTAAATACGCCACCCAGCCACCCCCTTCGCGTTGGATTCACGGCCGAGAAACGGCCAACAGTCGGAGCAGCACAAAAGTTAAGTGGTAGTCGACTCCTAGTGTGTACGAAAGTGTATCCGTCGAAGGGGTGGACTCGAACTGAAAGATACCGCATCAAAACATGATCTGCAGAAATGGCTTTCAGCCTTATTCCTTGACCCATTTGTCAACACACTGATGAAAAGCAGTCATTTGACAAAAACGCAACTGGAAACGTTCCTAATTGATGTTTTAGCCGAGAAAGTCACCGGCAGATCAATCGTATATGAGAAGAAAGCCAGCCTTAGGCTCATAAAGTCTGGCGTAAGCCGGGGGGCTTATAACCGCTCACTCGCCCAGGCCAGAAGAAACATCATAAAATCGATCTACACGATAATACTTCTGGGATACCTAGGCGTGTTTGACACTCCCTCACTTCATCCCTACCTCCAGATTGCGAACAAAATACGCAGCTACGCCGAAGCTTACAGAGATTCTTGGAAGAACAGGAGAGCAAGCAACGAGCACCTGAGAGTGATGAACATGCTGCAGACGGAGATAGAGAAAGGCCTGCAACAACTCTCCAAGCCGAAAGCCATGTCAGACAGAGCGTGATATCACACATCACATGCGCTCAGCTGGCAACGTGCAAAGGACAGCCTCAAGCGCCCCTGGGACCCGAAAGGGACCATTTCAGCCTCATCCTCTCGAAAAGGGGGCGAACAAGTGACATATGGCGAACAAAAGACCGCTGCCAAGCAGAAAGACTTATTACGGAAGATGTGATGCATGAATGATGTCTTGTGATCCGTGATGTGTGATATCACGCCCAGGGCGGAAGAGCTATGGATAATGCGGTGCTGGTAGTCTATCTCCTTTTGTTCACCGTAACCGGGGGGGCGGTGTTTGTCTACTATAGAAGAATCAGGGAGGGATCACGAGAGTACGCCAAATCGAAAAGTGTCCTGGAGGACGTAGTTCTCAGCTTCAACCGGGATCTTGAGGGGCACAGCGACAGAATCGCCGTTCTGGAGGAACATATTGAAGGGTCTCGAATCGAGAACCTACGTATCTTGGAAGGGGTAAGGTCAGAGGTCATGGGGATAAAGGGCAAAGTCGAGGATCTAGTGAGAACCGAGCAGGGCTTGAGGGAAAATCATGAAACCCTCAGAAGGAGGATTGACGAATTCGCTCTTGGACGAACCAAGATTCCCGACACGGGAGTGGTCGAATCACTCGTAGGTGGAGACGGGATCTCCTCGGTCGCCTCGGAACGGCCTAGTGTGTTCATAAGGAAGGACAGGGCCCTTGCTCCGTTGACCGAGACTGAGCTGAGGATTCTCGAGTTGTTGGCCGCTGAGGGCGAGAAGACTGCCCCGCAAATAAGGGGTGTGATCAAGCTAACGAGAGAGCACACCGCCCGGCTGATGAAGAAACTGTACGTTAGCGGCTACGTGGAAAGAAGGACGGCAAACGTACCTTATTCCTATCGGCTCAAGAAGGAAATGAGGGAATTGCTGAGCATAGAAAACGGGAAAATCTAGCCGCCCGGGGTCCTCGCCAGTTCTAGCAGGCCTTTGGACATCAATCGGTACAGGACCTTGTTAGAATCTTTCCTTCTGAGCAATACTCCCCTTCTTGAGAGCCGCGAGAGATAGGTTGAAACCGTGCTTAGGCTCGCTTGGTCTCCTGTCTCCTTCCTGTACAAGGAGGCGGCATCTTTAGCCGAGAACCACACTAATGGGAAATGTCTCTCCACCAAGAGCCGGACTCTGTCGAACTTTGATCGTGCTCCAGCGTACTCCGTATCAGGGGTCTCGCCACGCATCCCCCCAAGCAGTTCGACCATGTCTAGAATCCTCAATGCGTTCTCTCTAGTCACTCTCCCCTCAAGGGTTATCGTATAGCGGTTTCCCGCCTCATCGAAAACCTCAACTCGCATCTTTCTGGCTGGCAAAGAGTCGAACCTCGCGGCGACTGTGGCTTGCACTTCACCCGTATGCAGTTCACAAGTTATAAATCATTTGGTGAAGAGTGAACAGAAAAAAAGGAGAAATGGTGTAGATATGGTGAAAAGAGGCCCAATCTCCAACTCTTCCGGTTCACAGACTTCACGACGACCGTCAGTAGCGATGCTGGGGAAGAAAAGGATCTCCCTTGAGTTTCCACAAGAAACTGAGGGGTAAAGGTTTTGACAGACGGCGAGCCCGAAACACGAACGTCCGCCTTGATGATTGGGGGGATCTGACAGAACTAGGTGGGGGCTTTTCAGGGATTCACATGAAGAAACGTATAGGAGATCCGATCGCCACGACTGGTGGGATCGCGCAGAAAAAAAGAATCTTTGCACATCATCCAATAGCACGCCGAAATCGATCGACTGCGGGTGGAAAGGAGTTAGAATCAGATGAGGAGGAGTGCCCCCAACCCCCACGTTTCCACTGGATGGAGCAGTGTCGAAAGCGAGCCTTGGTATGATATCATCAGCTTTGCCGAGATAACGCGTTGATATCTGTTCAAAATATTGTAGTGGTGCGCTTAAATTGGCTTGAGTCGAGTAGATGCGGCTCCTCTTCTGTTGTCACAGTCAACCCAAATTACTAGACCACCCCCTCTCCAGTGGAAGGACAGGGGTCAGTGTGTCAGATATCTTTCATCTGGTTTGGGGCTTTGTCTACTTTTCTGTACGACAGCTCTTATGTGGAGACAAGTGACCGCGACAGCGACGACAGGTGCGTATGGGTTCGCGGGACTCGGAAATGGAAGGACAAGAGAATATTTTGCAGGAGATTTTCGACAATTTCCTGAGGGGATCAACTGTTTTCAAGAGGAGAGAGGCTCTTAGGCACGATTACGTGCCGGACAGCTTGCCTCACCGCGAAGACCATATTCGGCACTTGGCCGAAATACTAGCCCCGGCCCTCCGGGGTTCGCTCTGCTCCAATGTGTTGATCTACGGGAAGACAGGCACCGGAAAGACTGCAGTCACGAGGTTCGTTTCGAAGAAGCTTGCCGAGAGGGCCGAGGTTCTAGGATCCTCCCTAAAGATATGTTTCGTCAACTGCAGGATAGCGGGGACACAGTACAGAGTTCTGTCGGCTCTATGCTCAGAAATTGGTCTGAGGGTCCCCTTTACTGGATTGGCCGTTGGTGAAGTCTTCGACAGATTCAAGCAGGCCCTAGACTCAAGGCAGGTCCTTCTAATCGCTGTTCTGGACGAAATCGATACGATAGTCAGGAATCGTGGCGACGCTCTCCTTTATGAGCTCACTAGGGCAAACGCAAACTTGCAGAATGGCAAGCTTTCCATCCTAGGTATCTCCAACGACCTGAGGTTCAAGGAGCTCCTTGATCCTAGGGTTATGAGCACCCTGAGCGAAGAAGAGCTTGTGTTTGGCCCCTACAATGCGGACGAGCTTCAGAACATACTAGAGGCCAGGGCAAGGATCGCATTTGAGGATAATGTACTGAAACAAGGGGCAGTCAAGTTATGTGCGGCTCTTGCCGCTGCGGAGCATGGCGATGCGCGACGTGCTCTTGATCTTTTGCGAGTTGCAGGCGAGTTGGCGGAGAGAAACGGCGACAAACACGTTTCGGAGGATCATGTGCGAAGAGCCGAGAAGAGGATTGAGCACAACCGTGTCGCAGAGACTATAAAGACTCTTCCAACTCACTCCAAAATAGTGCTACTGAGTGTGTATCTTCTCAACAGATCTAACATCAACCGCTCTGCAACCGGCGATATCTACAACCTATACAGCGAACTCTGCGCCGAATTGGGGTTCGGCTCACTGACTCAGAGGAGGGTCAGCGGCTTGATAAATGAGTTGGATGTCATCGGGCTGCTGAATTCTCGCGTAACGAGTCTGGGACGCTATGGCCGCACAAAGAAGACGAGCCTGGCCGTCCCCCACAAGATCGTAAGGGATGGCTTTCTCGAAGATGACAGGTTCAGGGGCATGGTAGACTATACGCCAAGGTACCTTTCCTCTTCTCTCTAGCTCGCCCTCCAGGACCTGCAGCTCCGGAGCCGGTCAGCATATAATAGGCCGGTCCTAGACGTTCGGCGCAAAACTAACCGGCAACACTCTCAAGTTTTGAAGGTCTACGATCGGTACTATTCCAGGATTTGGGACGTGCCCCATCTCTCTTTGGTACTCTGTCTGTCTTTGCCACGCACCGGAGTTAACTACGAGTGTGCCTCGGTAGTTGCTATAGCTCATCTTGTGTACGTGTCCTGCTTGGAAAAGGTCAGGTACAACTTCGATCACCAGGTGGTCGCTTTTCTCTGGGGCTATGAGGGTCCTCAGTCCATATACTGGAGCAACATGTCTGCATTGTAGGAGAAACTTCATTGCCTCATCTGGCGCCTGGAAACTCATCCTTGGGATCGTTGAGATGACATCGTCTAGGCTTCGGCCATGAAGTACAAGCGTCTTCACTCCATGCAGACTAAGAAGACACGGGTTGCCAAGAGAATGAATTTTCCTCCCTTCATACAGTGGCTCTGCATACTCCTTAGGAAGAGCAGGCTGGGGTAGAGCTCTCCTAGATGCATCGTGGTTTCCTGGTGCTATGATGACTTCGATGTGCTCTGGTATCTCATGGATCATTTTGGCCGCTGCGTCGTACTGTGCATAGATATCTGCAACCTCCAGCTCGTCGATCTGGTTCGGATAGACTCCCACGCCATCGACAATGTCGCCAGCTATCACTACGTACTTAATGCGGCCCGCGATGTCTCTAAGGCGGGGATCGCCGACCTTTCCCTTCAGCCATAGGGTGAACCGGCGGAAGGGCTTCTCCATGAACATCTTGCTGCCTACGTGTAGGTCCGAAAGGAGGGCCGCGTAGACAGGGATCGGAGCCTTGTTCTGCCTCCTTAAAGGCACATCCGGGAAAATTATGTCTTGGGCAACAAAGAGGTTGCCCTTTCCTCTCGCAATG
>Ga0209636_10003508_pt1 | contig 15965 bp, 8 predicted proteins | sample DeeMarSWOR152_54_FD_187464 | JGI IMG/M metagenome (GOLD analysis project Ga0209636, IMG submission 187464) | Marine sediment microbial communities from White Oak River estuary, North Carolina - WOR-1-52-54 (SPAdes) (version 2) | ecosystem: Environmental > Aquatic > Marine > Intertidal zone >...
GTCTGGACCTTAAATACTACTAGTATTACATATGAGTGGTGGGACAGTATCGCTGGTACTGATTTGGACAACCTCAAGAATTATCCTTATTATCCGGACTACCCGTCGGGGACTACGGAGGTACTTCTTTTGGAGGGTCCAATAGATTGGAAGGACCACTATGGAGCACGCATTCATGGTTTGTTGTGTCCGAGTCTCTCAGGCGAGTATATATTCTGGATATCCACTGACGACCAGGGTGAGCTTTGGCTGAGCACCGATACCGATCCATACAACGCTGTCCTGATTGCTTGTGAGCCCTCATGGAGCCCATCGAGGGTGTGGCAAAACGGCTACGAGCAATCATCTCCCATATATTTGGAAAGTGGCAAGAAGTACTACATCATGGCGCTGATGAAGGAACACGAGGGCGGCGACAATATAGCGGTCGCTTGGAAAGGTCCTGGCTTCGATAGAAAGGTCATTCCTGCCAGTAACTTGTTACCTTATGCTTCCCCTAAGGCTTGGAAGCCCAGGCCGAAGAGTGGAGAAAGGAATGTAGATCCGAATACAAAACTTATTTGGAACCCGGGAGTTGATGAAACTACAGGGCTTCCGTACGGTACGCATGATGTTTACTTAGGCACCGATTTCAACAGTGTCAAAGATGCCGATAATACCGATATAACCGGATTATATCGAGGCCCCACGAGTTCTAATGAGTATACGCCACCAAGTCCTTTTGAGAACTACACCACTTACTACTGGCGGATCGATGAAGTTGGACCGGGCGGCACAACCAATGGCGATGTCTGGAGCTTTAAGATCAGTGGTCGGGGGCGTGGTACAATCCTGCGTGAGGTGTGGGAAGGGATAAATGGGGATCAGGTTTCCTACCTGACGGGTCATCCAGACTACCCTGATAATCCAACATGGAGCGACGAGATAACGTCGTTTTATTCGCCGCCGTTTAAACCTGACAAGGATTTTTATGGAACCCGAATACATGGTTATTTGCATCCTGAGACTTCGGGATTCTGTAGGTTCTGGATTGCTGGTGACGATGCCGTCGAGCTGTGGTTAAGCACAAGTGAGAAGTCGTCTGACGCGGTTAAGATCGCCTATCATAATGGATGGACTGACTACGAGGAGTGGGACAAGTATCCAACGCAAATGTCCGATATCATCCCACTGGTGGGTGGCCAGAGGTACTACATTAAGGCGCTGCACAAGGAACATGGCGGTGGTGACCACTGTACAGTGGCCTGGAAAGGTCCTGACAGCCCTAGCCGGTCGGTCATTAATGGCCAATACCTGTCTGTGGAGCTATGGGCTTCGGGCCCTAGCCCGACTAGTGGCGCCAAAGATGTGCCCATAGGAACGATTCTCAGTTGGTCTCCGGGATATGATGTTACGTCGCATGAGGTATACTTCGGCACTGATCAAGCCAATCTGGCTCATGTTGCCACAAAACCATTAGGACATGAGAGCTATAATCCCGGCACGCTTGCATGGGGCACAACTTACTACTGGCGTATCGATGAAGTTGGACCGGGTGGCACAACTACCGGCGATGTCTGGAGCTTTAAGACAGTACGGTTGCTTCGGCCTGGGGCCGGAGTGATCCTGCGTGAAGTGTGGGAAGGAATAGATGGGGAAGAGGTTTTCAACCTGACAAGCCATCCAAACTACCCTGATAACCCAACCTGGAGTGACGAGATAACGTCGTTCGATTCGCAGCCGTTTGATCCTGACAAGAACTACTACGGAGGCCGGATTCAGGGTTGGCTAATGCCGGTTACTGATGGCGACTATAAGTTTTGGATTGCCAGTGACGATGCCTCCGAGCTCTGGCTGAGCAGTAGCGAGAAGTCTGGCAGTGCGGTCTCAATCGCCAGTGTGCCTGGATGGACCAATCAGTACGAGTGGGATAAGTACAGCACGCAGGAGTCCGTGTCCATCCCGCTTGTAGGTGGTCAGAAGTACTTTATCAGAGCGTTATGGAAGGAAGGCGGCGGCGGCGACCACTGTGCAGTGGCCTGGAAAGGTCCTGACAGCGCGGAGAGCCCGGAGAGGGTGATTATTGATGGCTATGACTTGGGAACAGGCTATGAGAACCTATGGGCCTACAATCCGAGTCCGAAGAATGGGGCAATTGTGGCACCGGAAGATGCGAATATCCTTAGCTGGTCACCTGGAGTTCATGCTGCTCAACATGAATTGTATTTTGGTACTGATCCATTAGCGTTGACTTTTGTTACCACAAAGCCGTTAGGAGATGAGAGCTATGACCTAGAATCCCTTGAAGCAGGGGCCTGGTACTACTGGAGGATCGATGAGGTTAATGACCCCTGCATCTGGCCAGGTGATATTTGGAGTTTCAGGATAATACCCGACATACCTATTATGGAACCCAATCTTGTCGGCTGGTGGAAGTTTGACGAGGAGGGAATGTGTACTGCCATTGACTATTCTGGTTATAATCATCATGGCACAATTGTTGGTAATCCGAGATGGGTGAGGGGAGCCAGGGACAATGCGTTGGATTTCGACGGCGATGACTATGTGGACTGCGGGAATCCTCCCGAGTTCAACGTACGCGACGCGCTGACGATGGCTTGTTGGATAAAGGTCCGCCAATTCGATAAGACATGGCAGGCCATCATCTCTAAGGGCAACAATTCCTATCGACTTTCCAGATTGGAGAATACTGGTTTCCTGCACTTTGCTTGCAACGGTCTTACCCCCTGGAGAGTCGATGGACAGGTTAGTGTAGACGATGGCCAATGGCATCATGTCACTTGTGTGTATGATGGATCGAATCTTATCTTATATGTCGATGGTAATTCAGACAGGTCAGTTGCCGCATATGGACGGATCGATACAAATACATACAACCTCTTCATTGGTGAGAATTCGCAAGGTCTGGATGTCTGCTTTGACGGCAAGATTGATGATGTGCAGATTTATAACAAGGCGCTTGTAAGGCCTGAGATTATAGAAATTGTTAAAGAAGGTGATCCGGGTGTGCCAGCCTCGTTCGATAACGACGGCCATTTGGATTTCTACGATTTCTCCGCTTTAGCCTCGGCTTGGCTGAGTAGACCTAGTGATGAGAGTTGGAATCCCTTCTGCGATATTTCCATTCCGCATGATGACGTTATCAACGAACGAGACCTCAGTGTCTTAGCCGCACATTGGTTGGAAGACACTGTAAGAATAGTAAATATAGCAAGAATAGAAAATGTCTCCGCTACGCCGCAGTTCTTTGACCCTTCATTAGGCGAGACAGCCATGATAAATTATACGCTCAGTTATCCGGCAGATGTTACTATTAAGGTTTACAGTCTTGATTTTACTCCAGATCCAGTTTACTGGTATCTATTCGACGTTACGAAAAAACTTATTGCAATTCCACTTTACAATGAGCCTCATCCCGCAGGCTATAATTCGTTTGTTTGGGATGGAAAAGATCATACAAGTGAGCTTTTACCTTTCAGAGCCTATGCTTATACAATTGAGGCAATAAATGCTGATGGGGAGAGCAGCATTTATGATCCACTTTATACTTCTGGCACAGCGACTTTTCATAATTTGACTATAACCCCTAATTTCGATCCGTACAGGGATGCGAATGAATTGTGTGATATCTTTTATAACCTGAGTGCTCCGGCCTGGGTCAATCTTAAAGTCTTTGTAGATTATTTGGAAGTGCGCAACCTAGTAGGTTATGAGCCAAGACCGCAACAAGGCAATACCGAGATCTGGGATGGTAGGAATAATAATGGGCTTATAGTTGGAACAAGTTCTTTCAACGTAAGAGGATTTGCCCAGATCTTACCTGAGAATACAATTGTTATCCAAAGTAAAGCTCTCGCAGTAGATTCATTTTCAGCAGAGGCCTACCTTATAATACCATCATACAACCAGATAAGCACAATATGCTATACGGTCACTCAAGATGCCAAGGTAGAAATTAAAATATATGACCCTGACGGGAGCTATTTTAGGGAACTTCTCGATACCCCTGACTATCAGCCAGCAGGTTCATATAAAACTGAATGGGATGGAACCAACGATAGTGGCAAGCTGGCATCGGTCGAGGGTGACTACCGTGTTCAGGTGACTCTGCAAGATGCTTATGGTAATACCGTAACCAGGTATGGAAATATCGTGGTGCATAAATGATAAAAGTATTGATTTATATGTTTTTTGGGATTCTATTACTCTCAGGCTGCAGAGGCTCTGTAGCCCCTGAGGAACTCTTGGCTTATTCGCACCTCACTGGCGGTTTTTGGCAGATTTGGATCGCGGATTTGGATGGCAAGAATCCTAAGCCTGTGACTACATCGCGATTTGATAAGCGCCACCCTATATGGCTTGATGCTGGGAAAAAGATTGTATACCGATCCAATAATGGTGAGCTTTACACACTTGATCTTGAAAGCGAAAAAGAAGAGAGGATACTTGAAAAGTTTGGGCAGGTTACTGACCCTGACTGGTCAGCTGCTGTTGGTTTGCTTGCATTTACAAGGTTTTCGCCAAATCTTACAGATGAAAGCGAGATATGGACTATCAGGTTAGATGGCACAAGGCAACGAGTTATGACAACTTTGCCTGGGATGCAATACCATCCAGCATTTTCTCCTGATGGTCAAAAAATTGCCTATGTCTCAGGTAAGGGCTATGGCACTCACGAAATTTGGATTATGGACAAAGATGGCCAAAATCAAAAGAGACTCACTCAGAATCAAGGCGGTTACGATATCTTGCCAAGGTGGTCACTAGATGGAGAGAGAATTGCTTTTGCCTCTGATAAAGCAAGCAACATAGATATTTGGGTAATGAATGCTGACGGTACGAACAAAAAAAAGCTCACCGATTATGAAGGATTGGACACTCAACCTGTCTGGTCCTCTGATGGAAAGAATATCTTATTTGTCTCTAACCGAAGCGGAGAACTTCAGATATGGATGGTTGACTATATTACCAGTCAGGTTCATCAAATTACTTACGGTCCGGACGAAAGTAACGATCCAGCTTGTGTGAGGCTAGAACCGAATGAATAAGAAAAGCCATCATATTCACTTACTTTTGATTTTTGTGCCGACTTTTTTAGTTTGCACATTATTCATACTGGGCCAAGGAAGAGCCTTAGCGTCTTCGCAACCGGTCAGACTAACCATTACCAATGTCTCTTTAGAAAAGAAAAGCATTGATCCCCTGAGAGAGCAAGGATGTATTCAGTACAAATTATCAAAGGATGCGCTTGTCTCGGTAAAACTATATGATATAGATGACCATCTTATCAGAAGCTCGGTGTCTAAGAAACCTGCAAAGAAGGGTTATAATACGATTAAATGGGATGGAAGGGACAATGCCGCAAACTATGTGCCTGCAGGCGCTTATACATATACAATTGAGGCTGTAAGCCTGGATTCAAAAGAAACAGGACTTTATGACCTTATAGATCAAACTTATGGAAAAGAACTCACACTTAGATCCTTAAGCTACGATAATAAAACCGGTAAAATCGAATATGTGTTACCAAAGGCGGCGATGTTAAGAATTAGAGTAGGTATAAAGGAGGGAGGTCCTCTCCTAGCTACTCTCATCGACTGGCAGCCTCAACAAGCCGGGAGACACCAGTATCTCTGGAGTGGTAAAATTGGACTGGACGATGTTGACCTGAAAAGTCAACCAAACATAGAATTCAATCTAACTGCATACTCGTTGCCAGAGAACAGTATCATAATCAAATACACAGACCCTCAACAAAATATCTCACCCAAGGTCAAATCGTCAAGTGCAAAGAGGAAAACTCGGACAACTTCGCCCTTCAAAAAATATCTGCATGCTACTCACCCCAGAGCAGAATGCCGCGAACCAAGATTTGCGATAAAATTTCCAAATGTATCAGAGTATACAGATGATGGTACACCTATAGTAAGTGGGATAGTTCCTGTGAGAATTATCCTTGATAAGAAAGATAAAAAGATTCTTCAAGATGAAAGATACGAAATAGTCTTTTTTGTAGATTTTGTGTTTCTTTATGAAGAGGAAGAAGGGATATCGCCTTTTACTTATTTTTTTGACACAAAAGGAATGAGTGAAGAAAAACATTTCCTCACAGTTAACATATACAGCTTTAAAGACCATATAGGTACGGAAACAAGATCAATTGATGTGAAGAGGGCAAAATAATGAACATTATTCAGAAAAATCTAAAACCTCTGACTATCTTTATCTTATTCTTTTTTTTATTTCATCAGTCTGGACCTCCGGATGCACTGGCTCACTGTCCTTGCCATTCCGGCCAATCCCTCGGCGGTGGGCAGACTGGTTCGCCACCTGAAGATGAGGATGATCCTGGTGAACCAGAACCGAAAGACAAGAATGAGGATGAATCCGACAATAAGCCAGAAGACTATTGCGAAATACCAGATGATCCAAAAACGCCGAGTAATGATGGCTCAGAAGGCGATCCAATTTATTTGTTTGACGGCAAGTTCTTTTACTATCATACAGATCTAAGAATCCCCGGCAGGATTCCGCTTAAGATAGGCCGTTCGTATGATAGCTATTGTTTATACAACGGTCCTTTTGGATTTGGCTGGTCTTTCACTTACAATATCCGTGTTTTCAGGCTCTCTGATGGAAATCTTCTTTTACGTCGCGGAAGCAATGCCAAAGACACATTTACAGCCGTTGGGCCCAATACGTATGAAGGCCCAGCTGGTAATTACGAGACAATAGTCATAAATCAAGATGGGACCTATACATTAACCAAAAAGACCGGTTATAAGTATCAATTTGACATAAATGGCTGTCTCTCAGCGGTTGAAGACAGGAACGACAACTCTGTCCGTATGACCTATGACCCAGCAGGAAAGCTGCCCATAAACGGGATATCTCCTTTTTCCAATATTACTACGCCCATTGTAATAGGCTACGACTGGCGACTTATCAAGATCGAACAATACAGCTTGGAAACTCCAACAGGAAGATTTATCGAGTTCTTCTATAATGATGATGGAAGAATTACCCGGATAGCTGATTTTGCAAATCGCGAGGTCCTATACACTTACGATGCAAATGGAACAGGTGATTTGCTGACGATGGAGGATCCAGAAGGAAATCTTTATACATATACATATGAAAATCACCTCATGACTTCCTATGTGGGCTTAGGCTGCTCAGATTGTGGACCTTATACTAATATATACGATTCGGAGAAAAGAGTAATCCAGCAAACGCACGGTAATCTTGCGGTTGATATTGACTATCTTGTCCCCAAATCAAAGACAAAGGTTACCACGAGTATATATGATGACGACACCCTGGCACTTCTCAATACAAGATATGAGTATTATGAGTTCAATTCGACAGGTTTTGTAACTAAGTTTACTCGCCAGATGGGTCTTGAACTGGATGAAACAGGCTCAGAGACAGATGATATAGTAAGCCTCTATTCTTACAATCCAAATAACGAACTGACCCAGAAGATCGATCCTAGATGGGCCATTTCAGACTATGCCTATGATAGCAGTGGGAATCTTCTTTCCGAAACGCAGATGATTGATGATATAAATTCAATTACAAATACCTATATGTACGAGCCAAATTACAATCGCATGGCAAGCAAAGAGATTTCCTCTACTGCGGAAGTGCAGAGATATCGCACAGAGTACACCTATGATGCAAATGGCAATTTAGCCACTGAAACTACGTTTGTCGATACCAATGACCCCAATACTGCTATGACGACAAGTTATACCTATAATGAATATGGCGATGTATTGACTATTACTAAACCGAAGGGCAACATTACTGCTAATGAGTATGACCCAAATGGATTTTTAACAAGAGTCTTCGATCCCAACCATCCTACCCGCCAAACACTATACTCATATGACGCCTTGGGAAACATGATTTCCACTACTGATGCTAAAGGTAACACGACCACTTTCGAATATGATAATCTCGGGCGTATCACAAAAGTCACAAACGCTTTGGGCATTGAAACAATAAACACGTACGACAGCGCTAACCTAGTTCAAATTGAAGAGGGTAAAACTGCCAGCGAGAATGGCCGAATTACGATCATGGAGTATGATGGCCTGAATCGCAAAACAGCCCTCAAAATGGTGGATGATGGCAACGAGGTGGCACTTTTCAGCTATACGTATGATTCGCAAGGCCAAGTGCTGACCTCAACAGACGGTAACGGTAACACTACTACAAATACCTATGATGTCCTCGGCAGACTCACCACTGTAGCAGATCCTAATGGTTTTCCTACTACTTTTATATACGATAAGGCCGGAAATGTAATACAAACTACTGATGCTGAACTCAATAGCACCTATTACACGTATGATTATGTCAATAGGCTCACTGATGTAACTGATGCCCTCGGAAATACTACCAGTTATACCTACAATGCTCTTGGAAATATCCTGACTGTAACCGATGCCCGTAGCAACACTACGACCCACTTTTACGATGAGGCCGGCCGCCTCATACAGGTGATTGATCCCGGCGGACATACCACCCAATATGTCTACGACAGGAACGGTAATTTAACAGAGAAAATCACACCCAATGAATTTAGCGACTTTAACGGCACAGATCCGATTGTCTACACATATGATGAGTATAACCAGCTTACCCAGACCAATTACCCCGATGGCAAAGTTGTCACGTTTTCATACGACTATGTAGGGAATATGATCGGCTGGGACGATGGTACTTTATCAGGTTCAAACATCTATGATGAGCTTAACAGACCTACTCAGGTTGCTACTAATTACCCTGATTTTTCTAAAACTGTGGTATACACTTATAATCGCTTTGGTGAAAAGGAAACTCTGACTGACGCCGAGGGTCAGGTTACGACTTATAACTATGACGCACTCGGCAGATTAACTACCATAGAACATCCCGATAGCCTGACTACGCAATATACTTATGACACAGGAGGACGTCTCTCTGAGAAAATATTACCAAATAGTGTCGAGACAACATACAAATATGATATATCTAATAGACTCACGGAATTAACCAATATTGCTCCAGACCAAAGCACCATTTCCTACTATAGCTATACTCATGACAATGTCGGCAACCGCTTAACTATGACAACCTTGGAAGGAACACATAACTACAGCTACGATGCTACCTACCAGCTTTTCTCGGCTGTTCATCCGAATCAGCCGGACGAAACCTATACTTACGATGCGGTAGGAAACCGCTTAACTTCCGCTGATTTCAATGACTGGACATATGATAACACCAATCGGCTTTTGAGCTATGATGGTGTATTCTTTACCTATGATGACAACGGCAATACCATAAGTAAGTCTGATTCCAACGGTACTACTACATATGCCTATGACTATGAAAACAGGCTAATTTCAGCGATAACGCCTTCTCATACTGCCACTTATTCTTATGATCCTTTCGGCAAGCGATTGTCAAAAACTGTAGATAGTGTAACCACATATTACTGTTATGACAACGAGGATATTATTGCTGAGTATGATTCATCGAGTAATTTAACGACAAAGTATTACCATGGCCCGAGAACTGATGAGCCCATTTCAATGTTTCAAGGTGGACAGGTCTACTACTATACTTTTAATGGGCTTAGTTCGGTTACTGAGTTGACTAACTCTGATGGCACCATTATCGGGAACTATATATATGATGCATTTGGCAATATGACAAAAATACCAATGGCCGGAAATCCATATGCGTATACTTCAAGAGAATATGACACAGAAACATATTTATTTTTTTATAGGGCGAGATATTACGACTCCACAATAGGTCGGTTTATTAGTGCCGACCCCCCAGGATTTGCTAGCAGTACTAATTTCTATAATTATGTTGATAATAATCCTATTAATCTTATCGATCCCCAGGGCCTGTTTTATGAAGCAGCATTATATGAAGTAGCATTTTGGCTGCAGCAGTATGGCGAGCAAGCTTACACTATTCTTGATGAGCTAAGGCAGAAAATCCCAGAAACAATAGAAGAATTAAGGGAGCGAAGGCAAAAAAAATACAAAGAAATGTTATCCACGTATTGGGACCAACGTAGAATTGTTAGGGAAGCTCTATTTAGTTGTCTAGATGCTTGTCGACATAAGAAACGTAATGATAGGTGTTTTGATTATGAAGGCTGTCGTGACGACTGTTATCGTGAATGGGAGAATCACTGGAAAGATCTACGTGTGTATTTGGATTGGTTGCTCCGACATCGTTCGTGGCGTGACCAGCATTAGAGGTACGCATATGTCATCGGGACTGGCAAATAAGCCTTTGTACAAACATACTATACGTTTCTCTAGCGAATCGTAAGTAATAAATCCTCTGGCCCAGATGACATTTTAGGGACAGGTTTACAGGTTGATGCAAGGATCTAAAGTGTGAATAACAAGGCAAAATATCTACTAGGGATTATGAGTAGTGTCGCTACCATTTACTCTTTTGTCGGCTGTAATAAAGACGACAGAGCTATTCCTGACCTTGTCGTCTATACCTCCCTTGACAAGCTCTTTAGCCAACCGATCCTCGAAACCTTCGAAAAAGAAACCGGCATCAAGGTTCTCGATGTTTACGATTCCGAGGCAACCAAAACTACTGGCCTTGTTAATCGCCTGATAGCAGAGAAAGATAATCCCAGAGCTGACGTATTCTGGAATTCCGAGACTGGCAGGACAATTGTTCTTAGGAAAAAAGGTGTACTCGAAAAGTATATCTCACCTTCTTCGCCCAACATCCCAGAGCAGTTCAAAGATCCAGACGGCTACTGGACTGGTTTTGCCGCCCGCTGCCGAATCCTTATATACAATACTGACCTGCTAAAAGAGCAGGATTTACCCAAGTCCATCTTCGAATTGACAGAGCCAAAATGGAAAGGCAAAGTCGCTTTGGCCTATCCCCTATTCGGCACAACTGCTACCCACGTTGCAGCGCTTTATGCTCACCTTGGCGAAGAAAAGGCCAAAGAATACTTCGAGGCCCTAAAAGCCAATGGCGTTATGATAACCGATGGCAACGCCTCAGCCCGTGACCGTGTTGTAGATGGTACCGTGCAGATAGCCTTTACTGACACCGACGATGCATTAGTTGCCATCAAACAGGGAAAGCCAGTAGATATCCTATGGCCGGATAAAGATGGTATCGGCACCCTGCTTATTCCAAATACAGTTGCCTTAATCAAGGGAGGCCCAAATCCTGAAGCCGGTAAAAAGCTGATAGATTTTCTCTTAAGCAAAGAGGTAGAAGAGATGCTCGCCCACTCCGACTCCGGCCAGATACCGCTTCGAGCAGATGTCAAACGCCCGCCTCACGTCCCAACCCTTGACAAAATCAAGGCAATGAAGGTAGACTACGAAAAAATAGCTGATCTGATGGAACCAACCGGCAAGTATATACAGAAGCTATTTGTAAGATAGGTCTATCTCAGCTTGCGAGAAATCTATGGCATTTCGCAAACAGCCTTTGACGATATTTATCATAGCCGTGGCAATATTTCTTCTCACATCAATTCTACCTGTTTGCTACATGCTTGCACAGTTTATTATCAATCTACTTCAGGAACCTTCAGCCTCATCATCACCTTTTCTAGAATCCCGGCAGTTAATTTTGCTTGGCCGAAGTCTATCAATAGCAGTATTTGCAACACTTGTAGCCCTCGCACTTGGCTTGCCCAGTGCAATTGCATTAGCAGCAAAAGATTTACCTTTTCGAAAACTATTCTATCTGCTGATTTTAATTCCTCTTCTAATTCCACCTTATATAATGGCTGGAGCATGGATTCATCTACTGGCTTCAGATGGTTTTGTAAACAGATCAATTGCAGCAATTTTTGGGCCATCGGCAAGGCTGTCGGTCTTTTCACAGACAGGCTGCGTGTGGTGTCTGGGATTATCACATTTCCCGATAATTGCGATAATTTTAGCCGCAGGATTATCAAAGATAGATCGAAACCTGCAGGATATCGCGAGGTTATCGACAGGCCGATGGGGTGTGTTCCGGCACTCCACATTGCCTCAAATCTTACCACATTTGGCGGCCTCTATTTGTCTTGTGATGATTTTCGTACTTGGCCGATATGGTGTTCCATCACTTTTGGGAATTAATACGTATCCAGTAGAAATATTCGCCCAATTCAGCGCCTTTTACGATGAAAATGCTGCAATTGCTACCGCTTTGCCCTTGATAGTGTTAGTTGTTATTTTAATTCTCCTGCAACGTCATCTTATGCTAAATCGCAGTTATGCTTCAATTACTCCAAGCAGCGAATCAGGAAATCCAATCAGTCTACGTAAATTCAAATACTATGCAGTAGCATTGTTGTTGGCTTTGTTTGTTATTACAGTCCTTCTGCCCTTTGCCAGCGTCCTTTCGTATATAGGGAATTTGACAAAAATAGGTAACACCTTGGTTCAATACAGCAGCGGTATTTTAATAACATCTTGTCTTGCATTTTTAGCTGCTATCCTCTCGATGTTAATTGCATTGCCAATAGGCTTTCATCTCGCCCACTATAAAAACCGTGCTGGGTGGTTACTTGATGTTATTTGTTGGCTTCCTATCGCTATTCCCGGAACAATAGTCGGCCTTGGCCTTATAAACCTCGGTAACCTGGCTCCGACCGTTCGAAATGCCGATTCCTTTGGCATCTTGTTATTGCTTGCCTACATCGGCATGTTTAGTGCGTTCTCCATACGGATATTTCAGGCAGCCTACAAACAGGCTGACCCGAATATTGCCGAAGCTGCGACCGTAGATTCTTGCAAATGGTTTCAGCGTATTTTTTACATCGATGTACCTATCCATTCAGAATCAATAGCTGCGGCGTTCATAATCGTTTTTGTATTGACCATTGGAGAGCTAAACGCTACGGTTCTTTTGGTCCCACCCGGAAAAGAAACCTTAGCTGTCACTATAGATAATCTGCTACACTATGGTGCAAATGTTAAGGCATCAGTACTGTGTCTGGCTGAGGCTGCGTTGGTTGTACTAATGGTTTCTTTAGGCTTTCTATTGTGGCATATAGGCAAAGGTCGGAAGCTATGAAAGCTGTGATATTTGTATTACTGATTTTGTTGCTGGTGCTGTTGACAGTGTTCGCAGTCCAATATATTAAACAGCCAACGACAGATTCTGAATCTTCACCAATAAATGCTGAACCTACAGTAGTTGAACACGCCTACGCCACATGGGATACTATGGAAGTAGACAAGTGCGTCGCCGCCTGGCTTATTGTTCGTTTTATTGACAAAGATGCAAAATTTGTGCTCTATCCCCAAGGAACAGAAATAAAAGAAGGTATTGTTTTTGATAATCCAGGGGCTGCTTGGAGCAGAAAGCATCGAATGTGTACCTCTGATTGCATACTACAATCAATTGATGTTAACGATGTAATTGTAGAAAAAATCGTGGAAATAGCCCATCATACTGAGCTTAATTACTGGCAATTGGACCAGTTCCCTCTTGCCCGTAAGTGTTTTAACGAAATTCAGCAGATATTCGAAGAGATTACAAATCGTTTAGAATGTTTAGAGAAGGCAATTGAATATTTTGACGTGTTATATGAACAATTAAGACAGCAGTCTGGAAGTAATCAGAAACATTAGGATGGTATATGGCCCGTGTGCTCTTAGAAAACGTTACAAAAGTATTTGATGGTAATGTCGTTGCCATCAACAATATGACTCTTGATGTTGTTGACAAAGAGTTCATGGTGATTGTAGGTCCGAGTGGTTGTGGGAAAACTACCACGCTTCGAATGATTGCAGGGCTTGAGGAAATTACCGAAGGCACGATTGCAATCGGAGACAGGGTGGTCAACAACATTCCACCAAAAGACCGTGATGTTGCTATGGTCTTCCAAAATTACGCTTTATATCCACATATGACCGCCTTCCAAAATATGGGATTTGGGCTTAAGCTCCGTAAATATCCCAAAAGGGAGATTAAGAGACGCGTTGAAGATACTGCTAAAATGCTTGGCATTGAAAAAGTGCTTCAACGAAAGCCCAAAGCTCTATCAGGTGGACAAAGACAGAGAGTAGCTTTAGGAAGAGCAATTGTACGCAATCCCAAAGCGTTTTTATTTGATGAGCCTTTAAGTAATCTTGATGCAATGTTAAGAGTAACAACCCGCACGGAATTAAAAGCCTTGCATCACAAACTCAAAACCACGACCATTTATGTTACTCACGACCAAGCTGAAGCTATGACATTGGGCGACAGAATCTGTGTCATGCTCAACGGCATAGTCCAACAGGTGGCGGCCCCTATGGAGGTTTATGATAAGCCGATTAATAAATTCGTAGCTGGTTTCATAGGAATTCCGGCGATGAATTTCTTTGATGGAAGAATAAAATTTGACGAGGGTAATCCCAAATTCATTATGAAGAGTGATTCAGAGATTGCTTTGACCGGGAAAATGGCAAATTTTTTATCCGAATATAAAGGCAGGAAGATGATCTTAGGAATAAGACCTGAGCACATATCGATTCAACCGAATGATAGCAAGGGCCAAAACGAAATTTCTGCAACAGTTGATATTGTTCAGCCAATGGGCGAACGGATTGAAATGTATTTGACAAGCAGCTCTAATCAAAAGTTCGTCATAAGTATTAACTCTCGTTCTGAGATAAAGGTCAATGAGACCGTCAAGACATATATTGATAATAACCACGTTACAATATTCGAGCCAGGTATAACAGGCAAGAATGTGAGTATGAGGTGCGTTTGAAAATCAGATTATTTGCTTGGATTAATAAAGTGTATCCTTCAAAGATATTTTAATACCTTCAACAAGGAAAGGAGAGCAGTATGAATTTAGGTCTCGTTATTGTGGGGATTTTAGTGTTTCTTAACGTGGGACCTCAGGTCCAAAGCTGGGATTTCGACGCTGTACCGGAGGGCCAACTGCCCAAGGGCTGGAAGGTCGAAGCAACCGGGCAAGATAAGCCCACTGCCCAGTGGGCTGTGAAAATTAATGAGGATGCGCCTTTAGGTCCGGGTGTGCTGCAATTAACCACGACCAATCATTCCGAACGAGGTGTCTATAACATTTGCTGGACAAAAGATGTCTCCTTCGGTGAGGGACAAATCACCGTTTTCTTAAAGGCCCATTCGGGCAAGATCGATCAGGGAGGTGGACCAATCTGGCGTGTTCAGGACCGCAATAATTATTACATCGCCCGCTATAATCCGCTTGAGAAGAATGTAAGCATTCACTATGTCAAGGCTGGACGCCGAGTTATGCTCGGATATACTGGCCGCATCGAACTAACTGATGGTTGGCATATCCTAAAAATAAGTCACAATCGGGAACGAATCAGAGCTTTCCTTGACGGTGACATGAAACTCATGGTGAATGCAGGTGACTATATTCCTAAACCTGGTGGTGTCGGCCTCTGGACAAAGGCAGACGCTGCAACATCTTTCGACAACTTCACTGTCATAAAACCCTGATGTGTTATGATGGCCGCTGGTATAAGTTTTAATAAGGATGGAATGAGATTGGATTAAGGAATCAAAGTATTGACGACATGCTGTACTGCTCTTCTAAGTTTATAGAACATAAGTTGAAAAGCTGGAATCTTTTCAACGCATGTTCACAAAGAATACACAAGCTGAAAATGTCCTAAATAGATTTTAGGTCTTTGGTTCTCGGTATGCCCACTTACAAATAAGCTGCAGAGTGTCAATGTTCTTTGGTATACTAATGGACGATTAGATGTAATATCTCTCTCACTTAGGTCTGGTCTGTATTCCTTCTTGTTCCTTTATTTTGATCGAAGAGTTCTAAAATATTTCGACTTATGAAGAAAAGTAATCCCACATAATAAAATCCATGGTCGAGTAGACGTAATATGGTTCTTTCATTTAGGCATGCTTTGTTTTCACCGTTTCTCTTCTCTTTCGATTGAAGAGTGTCACAATATTCTGCCATG
>Ga0209636_10003509_pt1 | contig 15964 bp, 15 predicted proteins | sample DeeMarSWOR152_54_FD_187464 | JGI IMG/M metagenome (GOLD analysis project Ga0209636, IMG submission 187464) | Marine sediment microbial communities from White Oak River estuary, North Carolina - WOR-1-52-54 (SPAdes) (version 2) | ecosystem: Environmental > Aquatic > Marine > Intertidal zone >...
ATAGTGAGTATAACACCCTGGCCCATACTCCTGTTGCCTTCTACAAAGCAGAGGAAAAGAAAAAGGAAAAGTAACATCAGATTTGCGAGTGGAAAACAGAAGCGGGAGGAACAACGGGCTAGAACGGCCTAAAAAGCACATAGTATTCTCGAAGAGAAAGGTCCACCAGCAACGGTAAAAGGGAAAGGCGACTATGAATCCACGATGAACCTCTCTCGTGGGGATAATGAGTAGCCTGGAAACAGATGAACAAGAGAAAGTATAAAGACCTTCGTGAACATCTCGAGATATTACAGCAAAAAGGGCTACTCGTCCGCGTAAGCAAGGAAATTAACAAGAACACAGAGCTTCATCCATTGGTAAGATGGCAGTTTAGAAGTACAATCCCCGAGTCAGAGAGAAAAGGTTTCTTATTCGAAAACGTGATTGATTCGAAGGGAAAACATTACGATTTCCCCGTGGCTCTGGGGATTCTGGCTTCCAGTCCGGAAATCTATGCATTGGGCCTGCAGTGTAGTGTCGATGAAATCTCCGAAAAATGGGAAAAGGCCCTGGCTAATCCCATCGAGCCGGTGACCGTTGATTCTGGACCTGTTCATGAAGTTATCTACACGGGAGATGAACTGAACGGAAAAGGGAAAGGTCTCGACATGCTCCCCGTACCCATATCCACCCCGGGCTTCGACAACGCGCCCTACACCACTTGCTCCCATTGGTTCACCAAGGATATTGAGACCGGAATCCAAAATGCCGGTAATTACCGGGGGCAAATAAAAGGGCGAGGGAAAATCGGCTGCTATAACCAACCCGGTCAGCATTTTACCCTTCACCTACAAAAACATAAGGAAAAGGGTATTCCTATGGATGCCGCGTTGGTCATTGGGGGGCCGCCGGTTGTTTCCTATGCCACGGTTCAAAAAATCCCTTACGGCGAGGATGAAATGGCGGTTGCCGGCGCCCTTGTTGGAGGACCCATACATATGGTGTGTTGCAAAACCGTGGATCTTCAGGTACCTGCGGAGTCCGAGCTCGTCATAGAGGGGAAGGTTAACACGGAATTTTACGAGCCCGAAGGACCGTTTGGAGAATCTCACGGCCACATTCATCCGAGGAAACTGAGCCCGTACATGGAAATAACTGCAATTACTCATCGGAAGGATATGATTTATGTTTCATTTATCAGCCAAGTGACCCCAAGCGAGAGTAGCGTCATTAAGAAGGTGGGATACGAGCCGATGTTCCTCCGATTTCTGCGAGACCAAGCTGGCCTGAAGAACGTGATAAAGGTAAAGATGCACGAGGCCATGACCAATCTTCGAAAAGTCGTTATCATTCAGATGCAGGGACCCTCTGAGGCTGAGGTTTGGCGGTCCTTAATGCTCGCTGCTGGGTTCCACCAAGGGGTTGGCAAAGTCTTGATTGCCGTAGATGAGGACATCAACCCCCAAGATCCGGACTCGCTGCTCTGGGCTATCAGTTATCGTTGTACGCCTCACAAGGACATTCAAATTATCAAAGGGCAGGAAAAAGGGCATGCGCCTCCTTTTCACTATTTCGAGGGTATGACTGAGGATAAGGTTTTGTTCAAAGAGGCAGCGGATGACAGTTGCATATTGATCAACGCCACATTGAAAACTCCCTTTCCCCCGATCTCACTACCAAAACGGGAATACATGGAGCGTGCTGAACAGATATGGACAGAGCTTGGGCTGCCGCGGTTCGAAAAGAAATATCCGTGGTACGGATATTCCCTCGGACAGTGGGATGAGGAGTTGGAAGACGAAGCAGAACTGGCTATCAGGGGTGATCACTATAAAACCGGGGAAAAGCTCGCGAAAAACAAGGTCAAGATGTAATAAGGAAGATCGCAAAGATTTCAGAGCGGTAGAAACCAGAGCTGAGGTACCTACCACAGGTTAGAGTATGGGCAAGGAACGATAAATTACAAAAACCCAGACAAAAAGGAGGAAGCCATGAAAAAGCTAACTATTGTTTCGTTAATTGGAGTGTTTATCTTTACGGGAATCTTCTTCGGCTTTCTGACACAAGTTTCGGGACAAGACTTTCCCAAGAAAAATATCAGATGGGTTGTTCCATATGCGCCCGGCGGAGGATTTGACACGTATTCAAGGGCGATAGCACGAACCATGAAAAAGCATTTGCCCAAAGGCGTTAATGTTATCGTAATGAACAAACCCGGTGCTGGAGCTCAAGTGGGCACCAGTTTGATTTACAATGCCAAGCCGGACGGATATACGGTCGGAATCTTGCCCATGCCAGGTCTATACATGCCTCAGATGTTTTACAAGACCAAATACGACGTGAAGAAGATCACATGGCTGGGCACGGTTTTAAATGAGCCAATGGTCTTCGCTCTGGCTGCTTCGTCAAAGTTTAAAACGCTCGAAGAGGTGCGGCAGGCAGAATCTTTTCGGATTTGTGGCACGGGATTTACGGGACCGGAAGTCGTTGCACCCATCACAATGGAAACATTGGGAATCAAGGCCAAATTCATTATTGGCCATAAGAGCAGCAAGGAGGCAATTCTGGCTGCCATGAGGGGAGATGGGGATGCCGTCGTGTTTTCTTATGGGACCATGCGCAGCCATGTGCTGGGCAAAGGCTTCAAGGCCTTGCTTCTTATTGGGGCACAAGAGAGATCCCCTGAGATGCCGGATGTACCGATACCAGCGGAAATCGGGCATCCCAAATTGGGACTCCTCGGGACCTACCGTGTTATTGGAGCACCCCCGGGTTTGCCTAAAGACCGGGATAAGTATTTAAGTGACATTTTGCTGAAGAGCTTGAACGACCCGGAGTTTCAGGAATGGACAAAAAAGGCGAAGCGGCCTATTACCATAATGGACGGTTCCGCCACCAAAAAAACGTTACTGGAAGTTATTAGTCTTTACGATAAGGATTATCGAGATCTCTTAGAACGGTACTTCAAGAAGTAAAAGGCAATACGCTGTCGGACAAAAAAATCTGCGGCGGAACAAGAACGGCAATAGCATAACCCGTGGTCGTAGAGCCATATAGCGTGCTGTTGAAAGGGATTTAAGGGTTAGGCCCGGGGCCGTGTGAGCCGGAGACCTTCAGACTCGCCGACCGATACTTCGTACTTGAAGTTTCGGAAAGCTTCTCCACAATGTGACGTTTTACACCTCTTCCAATTGGGAGATAATCTCGTTGGATTGGGAACTATTTATTGCCACGCTGGCCAACTTGTTGGGTTGGCCGGGGATCTTATTTCTCATTTCCGGGACTATCATCGGAATGATTTTTGGCGCAATCCCGGGGTTGAGTGGTACTACCGCTATCGTCGTTTTGATTCCCATGACTTTTGGTATGAACCCTTCTACGGCGATGCTCTGGCTGGGAGCTGCTTACGGCGCTGCCACTTACGGCGGCGCCATTCCAAGCATATTGATCAACACCCCCGGAGAAGCGCCCAATGCAGCAACAGTTATTGATGGCTTTCCCATGTCCCAAAAGGGAAAAGCAGGCATCGCCCTGGGAGCTGCGGCTACTGCTTCTACCTTAGGTGGTCTTATAGGCCTCCTGATTACCCTGTCCCTGATTCCTCTGCTTATAAAGTTCTTGATGTCTTTTTCCTATCAGGAATTTTTCATGATGGCCTTTTTAGGATTGTGCATTATTGCCGTCCTCGGTGAGGGGACGCTCATCAAGGGATTGGCTTCAGGGGGCCTGGGCATCATGCTTTCCTTCATAGGGTTTGATCCCATTACATCGGAACTGAGATACACCTTTGGAATTGAATACCTGTGGGATGGCATCCCCGTTGTTCCCGCCATATTTGGGCTTCTAGCCATCGGCGAAGTCATGGACCTGATTATAGAGGGAAAGACGATTGCATCCCCTCGGGCGACACGAGCGCCTCAAGGGCAGGTATGGGAGGGGGTCATTGAGACGTTTAAAAACATTCCATTAGTGCTTCGAAGTTCAGCTCTGGGGACGTTCATCGGTGCAATTCCGGGCGTCGGCGGCACAGTGGCAGGTTTCTTTGCCTACATGCAGGCAAAGCAAACGTGCAAGAACAACGAAACTTTTGGCAAGGGTGATGTTCGCGGCGTCATTGCGCCTGAAGCCGCCAATGATGCCAAGGAGGGCGGTGCCTTATTGCCTACCCTGGCTTTCGGGATCCCCGGAAGCAGTGCCATGGCTGTCTTCCTGGGGGCTTTGACTTTGCATGGACTGGATGTGGGACAAGATATCTTTGTAACGCATTTGGGTGTGGTTTACATGTTGATCCTGGCAATGTTGGGATGTCATATGGTGGCCGCTGTTATCGGTCTATTGGTTGCTGACAAGGTTGCCATCCTCACGAGAATTCGACCCACGCTCTTCGGACCCATTATTTTCGTTGTCTGCCTCATCGGTGCTTATGCCCTTCGAAATAGTATGGGCGATGTATTTGTGACTGTCCTGTTTGGTTTGCTGGGCTACGAGATGCGAAAGTTCGGTTTTTCTCGAATTGCGCTGTTTCTGGGGCTCCTTTTGGGTGGCATGGCAGAGATAAGCTTTCGTCAGGCTTTAATGTCGGAAGCCGGAACTGCGGGATTCTTTACGCGCCCCATTTCCCTGGTATTATTTTTAACAATGTTGGTCATGATTACTTCTCCGTATATTCGGGGTTACCGGAAGAGAAGGAGGCAAAGTGTATGAAAACCGAGGAAAAGGTTCTCACTTTTTTTCTTCTGGGCATTGTGTGTTTTATGATGGTTTTAACTTTTGGGTACAGGCCTGGATCGAGATTGGTTCCCCAAGTCATTGGATTTTGTACTTTAGCTCTCATGATAATCTTATGCATGATGGTCATTTCTCCAAAGTTTGCTTCTTGGTATCAGAAAGTAGAAGGGACATCACCCCTCATAGGAATGAGCAAGGAATTGATTGAGTCGGGGAAAAAAGTTGAGCAGAAGGACATGAAGAAAAGGGAAATATCCGTTGTGGGGTGGGTGTTATTCCTCATGGCTGTCACATATATTTTGGGATTTCTCGTTGCCATCCCTCTTTTCCTCTTTCTCTTTTTGAAACTCTGGGCGAAAGAGGGGTGGGTTTTGTCACTGTGCATGTCAGGAACTGTTTTGGGAGTCGTCTTTTTTGTCTTCGTTTATATATTACAACTCCCATTACACGAGGGCATTGTTTTCCAATAGAAACCCCTTCGATGAGCACCAGATTTCAACCCCCGGCTGTGGACCGGTATAGTCCCATGAAACTCCTTAACCACCGGAGCTTCCCCTCTTTTTCTCTCTGACTGGCTCGACGAATTACCATCGGGCATCTTCAAAAGCCCGGCATCTGCCCTCAAATCCCAGGTGCCTCATTTTTCTGCAGCTTGCGTACCAGGTATTCCCAAAAGTTATTGATATTTTTTGGATAAAAAACCTGCTCCCCTTTTCCTTCAGTTTCCGCCAGTGTGCTCGTGCTCAATGACCCAATCTGGGAAGCTGTCACCTGCAATCTGGCCGCCCTTTCCAAAAGAACGGCATAGACCGTCGCTTCTTCAACCGAAGCCCCTGTTACCACCACACCATGATTACGCATGAGGAGCGCACGGTGTCCATTCAGGCAAAGCGCTACGGCTTCCCCCAACGCAGGGGTACGAATGAGCAAAGTGGTTTCAACAAAGACGGGAATGCTAGCAAACAAACTACCCTCGTGGCTAATGGTTTTAATGGTGCCCTCAGTAGCACCGACAACTATGCTGTAAAAAGGATGGGTATGGATGACACAGTTTATGTGTGGGTATATCTTGTAGATTTCGGTATGGATAGGATATTCTGAATGCCTCCGCCCTGAGCCCACGAGTTTAGTGCCTTCAAAGTCAATAATAATGATATCTTGCGAAGTAATTTCCTCCAGCCCCAAGTCATGCGGATTCATGTGTAGGTGCGTCTGACCCGGTTTTCTTGCCGTTACGTGTCCCATGGTCAGGTTTGCATGACCTCCCATAGCCAAAATGTTACAGCTCAACGCAAGCTTCTCGGATAGTTCCGCATCAACTTCTGGCATAACCTTAAATCTCCCCTCTATGAGTATGTGGCGAGTTGAACCAAAACCTCCCCATTTTTTGCCTTGGGTAATTGAATATTTTCTCCCCTTGTATCTCGATGACGGCTCCGATATCTCTCGATCAAACCGTAAAGAAGCTCTGTACCTCCCGGGGAAACAACTCTTCAGCTTTCAGGCGACGGTGGCAGACACCCTGCTCGTAGGCGTATTCGAGAAAGGCCTCCAGCGTTTTCCGGTTGGGCTCAACGCCGTAGGGCCAATAATCATCTCCGAAAATTTCCCTCGATCGAACGGTGTACTCGGAACACCAGGGGATTGGGAAGCGGGGTGATGACATGTCGAGCGCCCGTTCAATGCTTCGGCGCTTGGCCTCCTCGAAGGCCTTAAATAGGTTCATGGCCACCCATGGATAGCGTTTCAGCACGTCAGCACGTATTGCGATGGTGTGCATAATTGGGAAGATTCCGGTCTCGCGCCAGTACTCTTCTTCTGCAGCTCGATAATCGGGGATGAGACGAACAATTTCCGGTTTCGCGGCGAGAAAATGTCGCGGAGGCCGAGCGCTCAGGACCGCGTCAATGTCTCCCGAAAGAAGCAACTCGGTCAAAGAACGGTCGGGGACGGGTGTGTAGCGGACACCCTTCGGAATTTTGAGATCCACCTTCTCGGTTCGCCCCGCTTCATTGACGCCAGCCTGATACCAGTCGATATCCTGGAGTCGTATGCCGACCTGGTGCACGAGATAACCCCGTGTGTATACAGAGGCCGTCTGTGCCCATTCGGGAACGCCGACCTTTTTTCCAGCAAGATCCTCCGGCTTCTTAACATCCCCATCCCGGCGCACGTAGATGGAGGATAAGCGGAAGATGCGAGACGGGAAGACCGGGATCGCCGTAAGATCTTCGTCGTTCTGAGAAATGAGCGAGACGTACTTAGCCATCGATATTTCTGAGACATCCCATTCCCGAAAATAGAGGAAGCGGTAAAAGATCTCCTCATGCTGCAGCTTGAGATAGGTAATCTCGATGCCTTCTGCCTCTATATCCCCCTGGGCAAAATCGCGCACGTGATCGTAGTCACCAATCGCAAGGGTGAGATGGACTTTATGCATCTTCATCTCCTTAGTCCGTCGAAGTTTCTTGCCGACTCTCCGCATTGATTCTCAAGTTCGTGATAATGGCAGCGGGAAGCCTTTGAACGACCGGTATGCGAAAATATCTCGAATTGTTCAAAATGGCCATTATCCACCCGAGCCATTGCGCCCAAAACACAAAGACGATTGATAACCGTTACATCTTTTTTCGCCACCCTGTATTCTTGCCAGCTGCAGCCAAAATAGCATCCTCTATCCTCTTGTATCCAGTACAACGACAGATGTTGCCCGCTATCGCAGTACGTACCTCCGCACGTGTGGGAGCGGGATTGTTCTCCAATAAAACCTTCGCTGAAAGAAGCCATCCGGCCGTGCAGAACCCACACTGCACTGCGTCGTGCTCTATGGCCGACTTCTGTAGAGGGTGGAGTTCCCCATTCCGGGCTAATCCCTCTATGGTCGTTATCTCCTTGGACTGACATCTTACCGCAAGGGTCATACAGCTTAGGACCGGTTCTCCGTCAACAATCACCGTACAGGCCCCGCAGGCACCCGAGTCACATCCCTTCTTTGTGCCCGTTAGCGCCAACTCTTCCCTCAGGACATCTAAGAGAGTCTGATTCGGCTCCACGGATAACTCATAGACGTCTCCGTTCACCTGCAAGGTGATGGTCGTCTTCAAGTCCCACCTCCTCGTCTCGTCGCAGCCTCCAGGGATTGGTCTACTGCCGACTTCACATAGATCCTAACCATATCCCGACGATACTTAGGGGTTAAGCCGGAAGCGTTGTTAACGGGATGAGCCTGCTTATATGCTGCCTCTGCCAGCCCTTCTATCATTTCGTCCGTAATCTTCTTACCCTTAAGCTCATCGGCTGCTTTGATCAAAAGGGGGGCTTTCCCCACTCCGGTCAGAGCCACCTTAACGTCCCTGAAAGTTCCATCTCCCCCTTCTAACGCCAACGTCACTGCAACACCCAATAGGGGATAGTCTATGGTTTTGCGTACTCTCAGCTTGAGATAGGCCCCCCCTGAGTTGGCCGATGGAGTCGGCACCTGCACCTCCATAACGACCTGGCCGGGATGTAGGGTGTGAGGTACTTTCCCATCGCCGGAATAGAGCTCGCTCAGGGGTATGACCTTCTCACCCTTGGGGTCTGCTATCTTAACCCTTGCCCCAAGAACCAACAGGACAGGTGCAAGGTCACCACAATAGGTAGCCCAGCACGTTTTGCTCCTGCGGACCGCATGGCAGACAGTGCCCCACAATTTATGACATGCCTCCAGCCCCTGCCTCCACATGGGGGGGCGGTTATAGTAGAGACAGCATGAATCCTGGCAGAGATTGCCGCCGATGGTACCCATGGCCTGAATCTGGGCGCTTCCGACATCCAACGCTGCCCGGGCAAAAATGGCATATTTTTCCCTCACTACTGGGTCGGCTACTAGATGGCGGAGGGTAACCAGCGCTCCTACGTTCAATCCGTCTTTCTGGGAATAACGTATCCCGTTAAGATTCGGTACGCAGCACAGATCCACCAACATTTTCGGGACTTTCAGCCTATTCTTCAAGGCCACCATGAGGTTGGTCCCACCCGCAATGGCCTGAGCATTAGCTCCGTGCTCCTCCAGCAACTTACAGCATTCGCCGATGGACTTAGGTTGGGCATACTCGAATTTCGGCACCTTCATGGCTGTCTCCTTTCCTCCTTGACCCCGGCAAACATCGCGCTCATAACCTAAGCCCGATCTTTAGGGTTCCCATTCTTTTTCTCTTGAGCTTTCCTCTTCAGAGCATCAAGAACCTTATCCGGAGTGATGGGAAGGTCTCTGATTCTCACTCCAACGGCATCGTAAATGGCATTGGCAATGGCCGGCGGGAGAGGTACGTTGCTTGTTTCTCCCACTCCCTTCGCGCCATAAGGCCCCTCCCGGTGAAGACATTCTACAAGCATCGATTCCATCTCGGGCATTTCCAGCACTGTTGGAACCTTATAGCTGAGGAAAGAAGGGTTTAAAACAGTGCCGCCCTTGAACATGAACTCCTCAAAGAAGGCGAAGCCTATCCCAAACCCAATTCCTCCCTCAATCTGACCAACACAGTTAGCGGGGTGGATCGCCTTGCCTATGTCGTGGGCCGCGTAGACTTTCAAGACCTTTACCTCTCCGGTCTGCCTGTTCACCTCTACCTCAACACCATGAGCTCCGAGCAACCAGAAGATCATATACGTTGAGAAATATTTCCCCGGAACCTTCACCTCAGGGAAATAGAAGCCCCTTCCCAAAACGGTTCCGCTGGAACCGTAGTGCTCGGCCAGCAGCCTTGGGATGGGAAGCGGTTCTTCCGGCACACCCTTAAGGTAAACGTTCCCATCCTTGATTTCCAAGTCCTCCGTATTTGCCTCCCAGGATTCCGCGGCCAGCTCGATAATCTGTCCCCTCGCATCCGCAGCGGCCATCTTGACCGCATTTCCCATATGAAAGGTGGAGCGGCTGGAGGTGGTTGAGGCATCATAGGGGGTGAACGCGGTGTCCGGAGTCGCCTTTCTCACCCACTCCAAGGGCACACCCAGCTCCTCTGCAACGATTTGGCACAGGACCGTTTCCGAGCCCTGCCCCACCTCCGTGGTGCTGCTCAAAACCTCCACCGTCCCGTCCTCGTTCACCTTGACAAAAGCCGCTGAGCCAAAGGGAGTCTTGATCGCCCTCTCCATACAAGCGATACCCCTGCCCCTATCCTTGCTAAGAGGCTTCATGCCCCATTCCATGCTTTTCGCGACCTTCTCAAGACATTCCTTAAGGCCTTCCGAATATATCTCCTGGCCGGTGGTGTGCACATCACCATCAGTGTAGACGTGCTGCAATCTGAACTCCAGGGGGTCTATTCCCAGTTTCCGGGCGATGATGTCCATGTGAGACTCATAGGCCCAAGCCGCTTGCGGCCCGCTGTAGCCCCGCATTGCCCCGGCTACCTGTCTGTTGGTATAGACACAGTAGGCATCCACACGAACGTTCGGTATGGTGTAGGGCCCTGCACCCGACACACCTCCGAATCGACATACCGTTGGCCCTTTTTCAGCGTAGGCTCCAGTCGCCCAGTACATTTTCACCTGTCGGGCAATAAGGGTCCCGTCCTTTTTGACCCCGGTTTTCAAGTGAATCACGGAGGGATGTCTCACTATAGCGGAGCAAAATTCCTCTTCCCTGGTATACATCATCCTTATTGGCTTGTTCCTTATTTTCCAAGCTAAGGCGATCGCACATGCCTCAGCCTGGAGCCCACCTTTGCCACCGAAATTGCCGCCAATGTAAGGTGCGCTGATAACCCGCACATTGCTCGTTGGGATATTCAACGCGCTCGCTATTTCCTTGCGGCAGCGATACGGGGAATCGTTATTAGCCCAAAGGGTTATGCGGTTATCATCATCGATCAAGCAGATTGCACCGTGGGGTTCAATGAAACTATGATGCACCATCCCGGTGGTAAATGTGTCCTCGAAGATGTGATCCGATCCTGCAAATCCAATTTCTACGTCCCCCTTTATGAGTTGAAAATGGTTGCAGATGTTCGTCCCCTTAATAGGGTTAATGCCTGGAGCGTGATGGTAGCTTCCCAATTCTTCGTGGATTAGAGGGGCTTCAGGCTTGGCCGCCTCAATGGGATCGAATACAGCGGGCAATTCGTCGTAGTCAACCTCGATCAACTCAAGGGCTTCTTCCGCAGTTGCCTCATCCAGGGCGGCCACTGCTACCACGCCTTCCCCCAGATAGCGCACCTTGTCCCTGGCCAGGAGCGGCTTATCCATCAGGGCCTCACCGTGCAAAAAGGGGAGATCAGCCCCGGTGACGACTCCCTTGATCCCAGGAAGCCTCTGTGCCCTGGAGGTATCGATACTCAGAATACGGGCATGGGGATATTTGCTCCGGAGCACTTTCCCGTAAAGCATGCCACGGAGCTGTATATCCTCTATATAAACAGCTCTCCCCGTTACCTTGCTCTTTGCATCCAAGCGGATGGGGGAATTCCCAACAAACTCATGTTGTTCCATTACACCGGTACGGTCCATAGCCACCTATCCATCCCCTGTGTCATTCTTTGCCGCATTAGGGTTATGGTGATATTTATGTATTCTTCCCCCGCCTTGTCAAGGAGTAAAATCGAGACCTCCGAAAAAATCCTATCTTCTTCTCAGGGCATCCCTTTCCAGTTTCTCGGTTATCCCAAACCACTCCATTTCATTAATATTATTCGGTCTCCAAAAGTAGTATACATTTCCGGGGAAATAGTTCAATAACTCTATCTCTATAGGATTTTGCCAAAATATCCCGTGATTTTCACGGGGATGAATTGCTTCTTCTTTGTGGAATTCGAGAGATAGACCCCCATAGTCCCTCTTTGTACTCCGCCTCATGGGTCGAAACCCTCACTGGGAAGAAATTGACTAAAAAGGGAGCCGGTACAAGGTACAATCACGGCAACCGATAGTTATCGTAACATCCTGGTTCATGCTCCCTTCCTTTTATAGGGAAGAAGAAACGTAACCGAGCTCATGAACGCATCTGTTGGCGAGTTCAAGAAAGAGAGATATACATTAAGATCTTATTTTCTTGGAAGCGGCCGGAAAATGTGTTAAGCTAAAAGGCCGATTACACTAGAATGCAGTCTGACCAGACAAAGCGGGAAAATGAGCTCGTGTGGGCGTAAGCATTCTAAGTCTTTCCTGCGAATGTTTGGTAGGCTGGGTTAGCGCAGTTTCAGGAGAAATGTTACTATTCATACTTTATATAAACGAAGAAGGAGGGCGTTATGAGTGCTTATAAGGATGTGCGCGAGTGGGTAGATCAGGCAAAGGACATAGGTGAGCTTAAGATCATAGAGGGGGCCGACCCAAACCTTGAAGTAGGCACTATCGTGCAGATAGATGCAAAAAACGAGGGGCCGGCCCTTTTGTTCCGTAAGCTCAAGGGCCACACTGAGGGATTTAGGATTTTAACCAACTCCATGGCCAACATAAGGACCGTTAACCTGGTTTTTGGGTTACCCATAGAAAACAGCATCCAGAAGAGCGTTGAGGCACTGAGGGTTAAGGCAGGGGAATGGGCAGAGACGGCCAATGACTTCCCGGCCAAGGTCGTTAAATCCGGCCCAATACTTGAGAACGTGGAGGAAGGCGATGCCGTTGACCTCAGTAAGTTTCCAGCCGCGCGGTATCATGAGCTGGACGGCGGAAAGTATATTGGTACTGGAGTTGGCGTAGTAACGAGGGATCCCGATTCCGGGGAACTGAATATGGGCACTTACAGGGTGCAGCTTCACGATAGCCGAACCGTGGGGTTTTATATTTCGCCGGGAAAGCACGGTAGAATGCACCGAGACAAGCATTTCTCAAGGGGTGAGCCATGCCCTGTAGCGATGATTTTTGGCCTCGATCCTCTCAATTTCGCTCTATCTGCTAGTGAAATTCCGGCTGGCACCTTCGAATTGGATTATTTGGGCGCAGTAAGAGGGGAACCTGTGCCTGTGATAAAAGGCAAGGTCACGGGCTTACCTATCCCTGCACATGCTGAGATAGCCGTTGAGGGATTTGCCGATCCCGAGGAGACTATGCTTGAAGGGCCTTTTGGTGAGTGGACAGGCACTTACGGGAGCGATGCCAGGCAGGAACCCTTTATCAAGGTGGCGGCATTGTATTATCGTAATGACCCGATCATGCTCGCTTCCCCGCCCTCAAAGGGTACCTACAATGACCACGGATTTTTCCGGAGCGTTTGGAGATCGGCACTTCTCTACAATGAGATCGAGAGGGCAGGTATTCCCGAAGTAAAAGGGGTCTGGTGTCCCCCTTTTGGTGGGTCGCGTCAGTTTGTCATCGTCTCTATAAAGCAGAGTTATCCGGGCCACGCTACAGAGGCGGGACACATAGCTTCTCAGACCAGAGCCGGGGCATACGCAGGAAGGTACGTTGTTGTGGTTGACGAGGACATAAATCCATATGACATGGATGACGTGATGTGGGCGGTATGTACGAGGTCGGAGCCCGTGGAAATGGACGTGATTAAGAAGGCATGGAGCACTCCTCTCGACCCGCGGATCCGAAAGCCGACCGATAGCTACCATAACTCTCGGGGCATCATCTATGCTGTCAAGCCATATGAATGGTTCAATGATTTTCCACCGACGGCTGTGGAAAGGGAGGAGCTGCGAAAAGCGACCTTTTCCAAATGGGCTGATCAGCTAGACGGCAGATGGAAGGTTATCTAGGTCTAAGGGTTTTAGACGAATACGATCTTTGAGCCGGACCAGAAAATTTTTGATATATTCCAGTTCCCTTGATTCCCCCCATTGACTGAAATATAGTGGCATTACCTACCGAGGCTACCGCATTGCTGGTGGAGGCGTAAAAACCACTGGTGCTTCGCGGGCTTTTTCCGCCGCCGGTCATGGTCACGACCCTATCCTTCAGTCTTATCTTGCTCATAGTAACTCACCCCTTCTTTCGGCCAGCCAGATCCGGCAAAGATGGCCAGTTGGGCTCCAGTATCCTCCGAATCTCCAGAACAAAAGCCCGCGTACCACATTAGGAAATACGTTGCTCGCAGCACATAGTGGCCCCTGCTGAGGTGTGCAAGTTTATAAGCGGCCAGTTAGCTCAGTTTTCCCTATTCTCGGAGACGCGGGACAACGAGTTCCCTACTCTTCGGAAAGCTGGATCAAATCGATACTCGTTATTGTCGTTTGCTTTTGGCTAGCGGGAGCGTTAGCCAGATGCCACGCGGTGTACTGCTCTGGATACAGTTCACTAGCCGACATTCCGTCCACAGGAACAATAACTCCGAGTCCCCTCAAGGCGGCCCCAGTGGCTGTGTGAAGAACAGCGCCGTGAGCGGCGGTTCCCACCACAATTACGTTTTCAATCCTCCTCTCCGCTAGGATCTTTTCCAAGTCAGTACCGAAGAACTTATCCGGCCCCGACTGAACTACCGGCTCACCCTCGAGGGGCGCAACGTCCTTGATGATGTCAGAAATGCTTCCGGCTCGAGTAAGACTGTAGACGACGGACATCCCTTTTGTCCTGGCCTCGGACAAGAGCTTTTTGATTTTCGGGACGGAAGCCACACATCGAGGTCTTCTTTCAACGTTACAGTTCTGGTTTTGAATATCCAGAATGAGAAGGGCTGTTACCGTAGGGTCAACATGTATCCCTTTCAGTTCGGGTGGCGGTGGAACCTTAACGCTGCTCCATTCATCTACAATAGTATTCTTCCCCTGCATCACATCCATAATTAGTCCTCCTTTCAAACAGGCTTTCATTCATTTAACGATTCCTTACCTTTCCGCTCGAGCTTTAGCAAGTGGACGGGGACTATCTCTTCAACGACCATGGGATGACCCGACATCCTCCTGTTTGTATAACGGCGGTCCAATAGATTCCCTTATCACCATTTTCCATCATCAAAGAGGTGGCCCCACTTCTTGTGGACCTCCTCGAGGTATTGAGGGGAGCTCCCGTTGCCCCTGGAAAATTCTCCCTCTCTTCAAAGGGAATGCACGCATCCACCAATGCCAAAGAGGTATAATAGTCCTTATTCTTATCAAAACAGAGGGGATCGAGGGGAGTACTGCGGGAACGATTAATGAATTCGATACCGGTGGCGGGTAGCTATGGCCCACAATACCTGATCCATGTTGGATGGGTCAATATCTTCATCAACTACCACTACCTACCAGCATAGGCCCCGGCTGTAGTTTGCGCAGCCACATGGAGCACCTGCCGAGCATGACCGTAATACCTCTGCTTGATAGAGATAACATTAAATAACCTTGACCCAACCTGTTCATACCGCCATACTCCCTTAACCTCCGGAATTCCCGCTGTCTCCAGCTCCTTCCAGAGGAGAGCGGAACGCATCAGTGATCGGAAATCGAAGGGTTTGCCCCGGATCTCATGGCAGCCGGTCAAGATGGGATCATTACGGTGCAGCACCGATTTTACCCTCATCACAGGCTCCTATCGACTGGAACTGCCATAATATCCCGTCCATTCGGGAAACGGTCCCTCCGGTTTTGTATCACCAGGGGAACAATAATCCTCGATCACTATCTCCGCGTGGGCGGGAATAGGTAGGCCTGTTTCTGGCCCCTCAATAACCCCACCTCCCTTCGTATCCTTAGTTGCAGCATAAACCTCCTCGCTACAGGGCCCCTCTATCAAGAAATCCCCAAGATTCCCCTTATGAAGAGCCTCCCTCGTGGCTACGTGAAGATAAGACCGGTCGTAGCCAGATATCCGCATATGAATATATGCTCTAGATACCGTATCACCGGCAAAAGTCAAAGTAATTTTTTCTTATGCTATGTATAAGAAAACATTATCCTTTCGATCCAATGAAAACACAGGTTCAAGGCACCGTCAAGCAAAAGGGGATAATAGGGAGTAACGCTTTTCACCCTGCGAACAATTCATCCCCTGAGGGAAACCCTCGGATAAGGGTCCGTCATCAAAAAGCCAGGTTTGGGGCTCCTCAAGCGAAGTTAGATCAGTATCGGGCATAAGGCCGTATCCATTTTTCCTCGCTTATGCTATATATAAGAAAAAGTGATACCTCTCAAAATCTAACCAGGATAAGGATTATTGAGAGGATCTTTGGAGCGCATAGATTGGGAGGTGATAGAAGTGCTTAATTTTAACCAGCTGCGAACATTTCATCAGGCGGCAAAATCCCTCAATTTTACCGTAGCCGGGAAGAACCTGTTCGTTAGCCAGCCTGCAGTGACGGCGCAGATAAAACTATTTGAGGAGTTCTGTGATTTGGATCTGTTTGCAAAAAAAG
>Ga0209636_10003510_pt1 | contig 15963 bp, 15 predicted proteins | sample DeeMarSWOR152_54_FD_187464 | JGI IMG/M metagenome (GOLD analysis project Ga0209636, IMG submission 187464) | Marine sediment microbial communities from White Oak River estuary, North Carolina - WOR-1-52-54 (SPAdes) (version 2) | ecosystem: Environmental > Aquatic > Marine > Intertidal zone >...
GCAGGCTCGTACGAGTGCGACCAACATCTCGTGGAGAATGACATATTGCCGGTACTAAAGAGAATGCTCTTAGCACACAACAACCTTATGATAGACATCTCCGGATTGGAGGTTGGAGTACTCATCCTCATCCTCCGCAATATTGAAATTGATAGAATAGTATTCGGTAGTGATGCTCTCTACGAGTCCCAATGGTCGCGCATGGTGAAGCTAATTTATGCTCTGAAGAAGATCAGAAGAGATTTTGAGAATGACTTAAATCGAATAATGAGTATTAACCCTTCCAATAGTGTTTTTAAGGATAAATAAGAATTTCTGTGTTTAAATTCCTGACTGAGAAGGGAATATCATAATTTCGCTTCCGTAGGTCAACTCAAGTGATACTACTTTTATTTGAGCAAGAAGATATAGGCGAGGAGGTGAAACTATCATGTCCAACGATTTAAATAGAGGCACCATTACAAACCAAATGCGAATAGTCAACGATGTGACAGCGTCATGGAAGTCCCAAGTCCTATTTGTGCTGCTCAAACTCGGGGTTTTTGATTTGCTCGAGAACAACCCTCGCGATTCAAGGATGATAGCGGAGGGGCTTAGCGTGCCAGAAGACTCGCTCAAACGGTTGCTGGACTGTGGCGTCTCACTGGGGTACTTGGAGAACCGAGGCGAGCTGTATTCGAACTCGCGTCTGGCAAGCGAGGTTCTTGTTCCGGGAAAGCCGGGCTACATGGGAAACTGGCTGTTGTTGTGCTCTCGATGGTTCCACTCGTTTGGGGAACTAGAGAAGGCAATACGAACAAATAGGGCTGTAGAGGATATCAATTCTAACACTGATACCCTTTACAACGAGATATTTATCAAAGGTATGATAGATTATGCTCAGTACAGAGGACGTGATGTTCTAAATTACATTGATTTGAAGGGCAGGAGGCATTTATTAGATGTTGGTTGTGGCCCTGCCGTATACTCTGTCCTGTTTTGTGAGCAATATCCTGAACTGCAGGTAACAGCAATCGATTTGCCGCATGCTTTAGACGTTGCAAGAGAATACCTGGCAGACAAAGAAGTAAGTGACAGGATACGATTGGTTGCGTGTAATTATTTGGAGAGCACTTCTGTTGGCAACGGTTATGACGTTATTTTCCTATCGCACATACTGCACCAGGAAGATGAGACGACATGCCTTGAAATATTGAGGAAGTGTTTCGATGGCCTGGCATCCCAGGGACTTCTGGTGGTACAGGCAATGTATATAGATAGGACCAGTAAAGCTGCTTCCTATGCATTATTACACGATTTGTTGACCTTGCTGATATTTCCTGGTGGTAAGAACCATGCAATCGATGACACAATAGCATGGCTTAGAAATACGGGATTCGTCGGGGTGCGGCATCAGAGTATGTCTCTTTTTAATGCCAATTCTCTTGTATTTGGATACAAGCCATAGAGAGTAATATCTCAAGTTCTCTTCTTAGATTACTTATTAGCGTTCGCGGATAGAAGTTATAATGTCAGACAATGCTGTTTGGTTAAGAAAATAGAATAGGCCGGAATCTGGCCTTTCGTGATATAGTGAGATTTCCTGTAACCCAATTAAACGAAAGGAAGTTTCAAGTATAGCGCATTCTAACACAGCTTTTCATCAGTTGCTTCATCTTGTTGACAGAAATGACTTTTGAAAGATTAAACGAAATGACTTCCGGCCTAAGTGAAAGTACCCGACCTTGAACCGCTGGGGCCAGTTCGTTGTTATGATGTTTGCCCAGATTACAGGGAGATCCAGTCTGTGAGACATTGTGTACCGATTTCAAGCAGGTCGCATACAATCTAGGAATACGCACGGTTACCCACGTACATGGTACCCGAAACATTTACCTTTCAAACCAAACTCCCACGAACTTCAACCGGGAGGGTGGATCGACTGACGCTTTCAAAGACTGTTGATTCAGCCAATAAGGAGGTAAGTAGCAAATGACATTTGAAGAGAACTTGTTAAAGTTTATTCGTGAGGATCTGATTGGTGAGGACCACCTCATCGAAATCGATGAAAATGAGCATTTGATCGAGCAAGGTCTCATAGACTCCTTGGGGCTTATGAAGCTCGTGGCCTTCATTGAAGAACAGAGCGGGATTAGCATTTCAGATGACGATCTCATTCCTGAGAACTTCGAGACCATAGCCAGTATTGTGCGGATGGTCCAACGGCTGCAATCGTAAACAAAGTGCAGCACTTTTTTGCGATTTCAATCAGCACAAGCCGACGAGCCACTTCTTCTATAATGACCTGGATTACATTCATTTGCAGGCCCTGAAAGTGCTGGAATTGAAGACGGTGTCTATTATACCCACACAGATCACAGAGGTGGTCGGCTATAGCCTTTGGCGCCGGGCGAGGCCCAGAGTTCTTGAGCTGCATCCTCGCCAGGATGATTCAGCTCAAACCACAGTGCATAGCCCAGGGTAGCGTTATCTCTTCGACGGTCCACACTGGCAGCAACTTAACCACCTCGCTAAAGATATCCCACAATACTTCGAAAGGTGAAAATGTTAATACGTTTGATAAAACTGTTTATCGCTATAGTCTCTTATGTTTTATATCGTAGTATGGTAATAACTTTCTCATTATGCAAAAAAGAGCTTCCTGGAACCTTTGTAGTTCTAACTTATCATTCCGTCAAGAAACATCAACTTTCTCAATTTGCAAGACATATGGATGAGATTCTAAAAAGAGCTCGTCCAATCCTTGCCGACCATATTACTCCTTTAGAAAACAGCCAACATCACGTCGCAGTTACTTTTGATGATGGCTTTCAGAGTGTTCTCAATAATGCTTTACCAGCAATGCGGAAGCGAAAGATACCCGCAACAATCTTTGTTCCAACAGCATATTTAGGTAAAAAACCTGGCTGGATTCCTAATTCTACTCATGTCAATGCCGATGAAGTAGTGTTAACAGAAGAACAACTAAGACAATTGCAAGATGATTTGACAATAATCGGCTCACACTCTGACTCACATCCTAAATTGACAGAGATTAGCGAAGATAGAGTAATTAAAGAGCTTATCAATTCGAAAAAAGCTTTGGAAGGCATCCTGCGTACACGGATCGCTCTACTTTCATTACCCTATGGAGCATATAATGAAACCATCCTTGAATTGTCTCGCAAAGCTGGCTATGATCGTATTTTCCGGAATATTCCAACATTCAATTCCTCAAAAATAGATGAGTTTTTGCGCGGTAGAGTAGCTACTTCCCCTGACGACTGGATGGTAGAATACCGCTTAAAATTGTTGGGTGCTTACAAATGGCTTCCGCATGCAATCAGTATAAAAAAGAAATTGCAAAACTTGTGCCGGAGTTTTTCTCGCAGAAATGAAGGTGATAATTATGAGACAGCTAGCTGAAAATTTTACTGCAGAGGTTGACACTGTTGATAAAGATTCATGGTATGCAATAATAAATAACTTTGATGATGCGAATATTTATCAAACCTGGTCTTATGATGCAGTCAGATGTGTCAGTGACAATATTAGTCACCTGACTCTAAAGAGAAATGGTACTATCGTCGCTGCTGCCCAGGCGAGGATCGTAAAAATACCGTTGATTAATACCGGTATCGCCTATATTCGTTGGGGTCCAATGTGGCGGTTGCGTGAAACTCCAGTTAATATAGAGGTATTTTGCCAGGCTATTCGGGCCTTACGTAATGAGTATGTCTGCCGACGAGGGCTCATACTACGGCTATTTCCTATTTTATTCAATGATAGTTTTGACACTTTCATCCCCTTATTTGAGCATGAAGGATTTGTGCGGCTAGCAAAAGCAAGACGCGAAAGAACGTTACTCATTGATCTAAGTACCTCGCTGGACGACTTGCATAGAGACCTCAAACAGAGCTGGCGTCGTCAGTTAAACCGAGCTAGAAGAAATGATCTGGAAATAATTCAGGGTTATGACGATGATTTGTTTGAAATGTTTATGGATATGTACCGAGAAATGGTTGATAGAAAAGATTACTTTAGGTCCCCTGATTTGAATGAGTTCAGATCTATGCAAAAAACTTTGCCCAAGAATTTAAAAATGAAAATTATGATATGCAAATCTAATGGCAACCTTTGTGCTGGACTAATTTGTAGCGCAATAGGGAAAACCGCAATATATCTTTTTGGCGCAACGAGCAATATCGGCCTCGAAAGCAGAGGGTCATACCTCCTGCATTGGAAACTCATAGAATGGCTAAAAAGCAGTGGCTTTTTTTGGTATGATCTTAATGGCATCAATCCAGAGGCAAATCCAGGAACATATCGGTTTAAAGCTGGCCTGTGCGGAAAAAATGGTAAAGATGTTCAATTTCTAGGCCAATTCGATGCATACAAAGGCCTCCTTAGCCTTTTTTCGGTTAGATGTGGGGATATGTTAATATCAAATTATAGAAAAACCAAGGAGATCATTTATAATTGGCCATACTCGAAGGACTAAAATAACTTTGATTTTAAAGATAGCGGGGAAAGACAATGCAGATTAACAACATAGAAATATCTATAAGAGGTAGGCTGATTAAGACGGCCAGGCTCAAAGAAGAATGGTATGAAGATCTTGAAAATCCTGAATCACTAATAAGCCAAATTAAGAAAAACAAAATAAAAGCAGATATTTTCACTTTCTGGCAGAGACTTCCAGAAACTAAACCAAAATACAGTTATTATATGGAATGGAATAGCCTTGCTGCCATTCCTATCAACTCCTTTGAGCATTGGTTTGAAAAACAAATTAACTCAGGCGCAAGAAAAGCTATAAGGAAAGCAAAAAAGGAAGGAGTTATTGCTAAAGTAGCTGATCTCAATGACGAATTTGTAAAGGGAGTAACGACCATTTTTAACGAAACACCAATAAGACAAGGTAGACCTTATAGTCACTATGGGGAAAATTTCGAGACTGTCAAACAAGAATTCTCAAAGAATTTGGACAGATGCGACTTTATAGGAGCTTATTACAACGACGAATTAATCGGATTCATTCAGCTAGGTCATGCAGGCAAATGTGCGATTCCATTCGGAATGGTCTCAAAAATCGAGCATCGTGACAAATCACCGCAGAATGCATTAGTAGCTAAGGCAGTGGAAATTTGCGATATAAAGCAAATTCCCTATCTTCTGTATGGCTACTGGAGTAGAGGAGGCTTAGGTGATTTCAAACGTCATAATGGTTGCATAAAGATGCAAGTCCCAAGATACTATATCCCTTTAACAATCAAAGGACAAATTGCGTTAAAATTTAATTTTCATCACGGCATTTCTATAATTCTTCCTGACAAATTAATAGATTATATGATAACACTGCGGACGAAATGGTATTCACGAAAATATGGGAAATGAATTGAATTAATGAAATACAGTTATCAAACAAAAATTCCTCCAAAGCTCATATCCTTTTCTAGCGGCGTCGATGTATAATACAAAATTATTTCAAATATAGGTATACTTCATATGCCAGGAATCGCTGGAATTATAAGTGAAACATTGCCAGACAAGAACAAAATGGAGCTGAATCTGATGCTTCATTGCATGATGCATGAAACCATTTATTCTTCAGGGACCTACGTCAATGATCAACTTGGCCTTTACGCAGGGTGGGTATGCCGCAAGGGTTCGTTCTCAGACTGTATGCCTGTATTTAACGAAAAAAGGGATTTAGTGTTACTTTTCTCAGGGGAGAACTATGCCGATAAACAAGTGATGGATGCACTAAAAAGGAATGGCCATACATTTGACCCTTACAATGCTAGCTATTTGATCCATCTTTATGAAGACAAAGGAGACGATTTCCTTAAAGGATTAAATGGCTCATTTACCGGGATTATTGTGGATCTAAGGAATGAAAAGGTGCTTTTCTTCAATGATCGCATTGGCATTCAGAAAATCTATTATTACGAAAGCGATGAAGCATTTTTGTTTTCTTCAGAGGCAAAGTCACTACTACGGGTTCGGCCGAGGTTAAAAAATATCGATTTAGCAAGCCTGGGACAATACTATACCTGCGGATGCACATTGCAAAACCGAACACTGTTTTCCAATATTTTTCTGATGCCCGGCGGCTCTGCATGGACATTTCGTAAAGGCTCCAATGTAAAGAAAGATTACTATTTCAAATGTGATGAATGGGAGAATCAAACTGTCTTGAAAAAAGAGGTATTTTATCAAAAGTTAAGAGAGACGTTCCAGAATATTTTGCCTCGTTATTTCTTTTCAAAGGAGAAGGTTGGAATGTCTTTGACGGGAGGCCTGGATAGCAGGCTAATAATGTCATGCGCCGATCATCAACCAGGTGATTTGCCTTGTTACACTTTCGGAGGTCCGTATGCTGACAACTTAGATGTTCGCATTGCTCGTCAAGTTGCGAATGCGTGTCAGCAATCTCATCATGTCCTCCGCCTTGACCGAGGATTTTTCTCAGAATTTCCATCTCATGCTGAAAAAACGATATATATTACAGACGGCTGTCTTCACGTAAACGGCTCACACGAAATATTTCTAAACAGACTGGCGAGAGAGATTGCCCCTATTCGCATGACCGGCAACTATGGAAGCGAGGTGCTAAGAAGTCATAGTACGTACAAAGCTTTTTGTCCTAACAGGGAGCTTTTTAGAAACGAATTCTACGATTATGTGCAAGGCGCTAAAAGGACTTTTGATAATATCAAACTAAAGCATAAATTATCTGATGCTATTTTCAGGGAAATCGCTTGGCTACTATCAGGTCGTCTCGCGTTAGAGCAATCACAATTGACACTTCGTTCACCATTCATAGACAATGACCTTCTGAAAATAGCGTACCAAGCTCCAGCACGTGCTCGCGCAAACAATCAAATCTCCCTTCGCCTAATAGCTGATAATAATTCGGAATTGATTAAAATCAATACGAACCAGGGAGTTTTAGAGGGATCTAATAGCACTTTGTCAAAGTGTTCCCAACTGTTTAATTACTTATTATTCAAGGCGGATTATTATTACGACATGGGAATGACACATTGGATGGCGAAACTTAATCATACATTTGCCCCCTTACATGCAGAACGGTTTTTCCTGGGCGTTCATCGATTACACCATTACCGAATTTGGTTCCACAATGAGCTATCTGCTTACGTTCGAGAAATCCTGTTAGATGAAAGAACAAAAAATAGACCGTACCTGAATAAAAGATCATTGGAGAAAATGGTATATCATCACATAAAAGGAGATCGAAACTATTCAAATGAGATAAATAAAACACTATCAGTAGAACTAATTCAAAGGCTTCTAATTGACCAAGGGTAGGGATCACTTGGGACTAAAATCCACAAAATATACCTCCTGTCTTTCGCCATGAACACCGCCCGAAGATAGGAACAAAAGAAACCACATAACGGTATAGTCCTCGAATCACCATGTTTTCACATACAACAAACAGTTTCTGATTTTTTTGTCAAGGTCAGAGTTAAACATTATGAAAACAAGCGTAAATCACTGGAGAAGATATTGGAACGCAAGAGGTAGCGCTAATTTCTCCGATGATAAGGCAGATAGAGGCACTACATGTCTGTGTCCAGAGATTGTGCAACGTACTGAGAGACAATTTCTCAATTCTATTGATCCGAAACCAAATGAACTGCTTTTTGACGCAGGATGCGGAACTGGAGCAAATTTAGGGAAATTTAGCCCGCTTGTCAGAGCGATAGTTGGCTTTGATATATCAGACCAAATGATAAATCGAGCCAAAAAGAGAATTATGAGAGAAGAGCTTTCTAACGTTAGATTGATGATCGGAACTATCTCAAACGTCGGAGTAAAGAACGACACGTTTCATAAAATAATCTGTACGAGTGTTCTACAGTATTTGGATGATGAAGAATGTGAAGCAGCTTTAAAAGAGCTCTTCAGGATATCAAGACATAATGGAATAGTTGTACTTCATGTAAAGAACTTATCTTCACTTTACGGATGCACTTTGTATTTTGCGAAGAAGATCGCACGCTTGATCAAGAAACCCGTGACCCCAGACTACTATAGGACCAATATATGGTATGAACGGACTATATCAAAGTTAGGTGCTCGAATCGTGGATTATGATTCGTTTGGTGTATTTCACATCTCTCATCTACCTAAATTTGCCTTGTATTCGCTATTAAAGTTGGAGACAAAAATTCCAAAAGGTAAGTTTCTTAGAAGACGTGGCGTAAATTACCAGATAACGGTTAAAACAGATAAGACAACGAAATAAACCTAACAATCTGTACTATATCAAAAGTTCACGAAAACTGGCCGATATTTCTTCGTATATTCATGATCAGCGGATCCTGTGAATTGAGCACTTCGGCTATCCTGCTTTAGCGAAATCGTCCTGCATGCCCCAAGACTCAGGTAGAACAATTCCCTACTTTATAAAGATATTAGCCCATCAAGGACAATATGTCGCCTCAGATAGCACTTCTACTATGTATTTTCTTTATATTTTCCCTCTTCATAATAAGTAACAGGCATCAGCTTAGGTTTCCCGCTCCTCTTTGGATCCCATTAATTTGGGTGCTGATTATGGCATCACGACCTGTTTCCTTATGGCTTAACTTAGGAATAAGTTCTGTCTCACGAGAAGCCTACCTGGAGGGCAGTCCTTTTGATAGAACTATTTATATCATAATAATTGCAATCGGCCTCTTAATATTGACTAGGCGCAAAATTGCTTGGGCGAATTTTTTGCAAGCGAATAAATGGATTATCTTTCTATACATCTATTGTGGAATAAGTATCCTATGGTCTGATTATCAATACACATCGCTTAAGAGACTGATTAAGGACTGTGGAAATTTAGTGATGATATTAGTAATCCTTAGTGAACCCGATCCCTTAGAAGCCTTAAGATTAATAATGAGAAGATGTGCATATGTGCTTATTCCTCTATCTATCCTTCTTATTAACTATTACCCCTCTTTAGGAAGGGATTACCACATCCATACAGGCGAGATGATGGTTTTGGGTGTTACAACCCATAAGAATGCTCTTGGCGGGCTCTGTTTCATTTCTTTCCTTTTTTTATTTTCTAACTTGCACACAATGCTGCACAACAGAACGACGTCTCTCGACAAAAAGGACGTATTCGTTCATGTCATACTCTTGCTTTTGATATCGTGGCTATTAAAACTGTCGAATAGCGTAACACCGCTCTTGTGTTTAATTTTAAGCACATCTCTCTTTATACTAATCGGATTGCCCATTATAAGGAGGAACATCAAATACGTTGGAATTTACGCATTTATTTTTGTTTTATGTTTCATTATCCTTCAGTACGTATTTAATTTAGCGGAAGTTATTATAGCAGGCGTCGGGCGTGACATCACATTAACAGGGAGAACTCAAGTCTGGCATGAACTGATTAATATCGGCACAGACCCTTTAATTGGAACTGGTTACGACAGCTTTTGGCTGGCAGATATAAGTGCAAAATTTCAGGAAAAGTGGCATCTGAATCAGGCACATAATGGATATTTAGAAATCTATCTTAATCTTGGGTTTATAGGACTTTTTTTCTTGACAAATGTTATAGTTTCTGCCTATAGAAAGAGTAAGCTTGAGTTGATTTCTAGATTTGAAAATGGAAGATTTATGACAGCATTTCTGTTCACCGTTTTAACCTACAACATAACCGAAGGCATTTTTATGGGTCTAAGCTTAGTGTGGTTTTGCTTTCTTTTTATTGCATTGACATATCCAAAATGATCTTATTATGACTAAACGATTATCAGAAAAAGACTACATCACATGATAGTATGTGATCATCTAAATATGTTTCGGAGATTCCAAGGTGATCACTTGAATACTTGAGACGATGTTTACATAAAGCCTGAACGATATGTTATTATTTTGAAACTATTTTTAATCCGTTTATTATCCATTCTATCTATATCTTTTTCAATAGATTTCAAATAGAAAAACATAAGGCGAAATAAAGGGTATTATGAATACTGTTGAATGCTCAAGGTGTCTGCTAAGTAATGAGATGCCTGGCGTGATAATCCATATGAGAGGAATCCAGGTAGCCCTGATGCGAACACAGCTTGCTTTTAATATCCCGCTTGCAATAAGGGGAACATCCCGCCGGACGGAAGAGCACCTTGCGCCCGAAGTTTTTCTGCCTGGCGATCTGAGTTTTATAGAGAATGTTCTTAAGGGAAGCCCTTTGGAAAAAGAGGCCGAGATCCTATTAACTCCTGTCGGACTTTTTCGTTCTCCGCGCGATGATTCAGATGTCCAACTATATTGACTGGGACTACAGTGAGATCTACAAGACAATTACTAATGAATTGGGTTGGAAAGCCCACAGTGCCGACGCTGAGCATCGAGACTGCAAACTTGATAACATAGTTCAGTAGACCAGCTACGAAAAGTCTCCCAAGATTGTTCCTGGAATGCTTCGCTTCAGCAAACTTGTAACCTGCGGGCAAATGACGAAGGAAGAGGCTGAACGAAGGGTTTCTGAAGAAAGAGCGGCGGTCAGGGAGCCCTCGAATCTAAATTGGTTTCTGAACACCTTCCCGGCAGATCCGGAACCAAAAAGGTAACTTTCTGTTTAGAAGGTTCGAACAGCTTTCTAAAGGCTGTTAACCCTTATTACTCAGTGGTCTCGGGCGCTAACAGAGCATCTAAAAACAGGTTTGTTTGAGACCCTTATTTTCAAAAACCCCATAATTAAATGAGAACCACAAAATCAAAGTCATCGAATGTTGATGAATACTTTAATACAGATCATTTAAGATCTGAGCTAAGAAAGCGAACTGTGAGAGGGGCCGGAGCCACAATTTTCTCTCATATTTCGGCATATTGTATCCAGATGGTCGGTACCATCGTATTAGCACGGCTCCTCACGCCGGATGATTTCGGGTTGGTTGCTATGGTCGCCGCTTTATACATGCTCTTGCAAAATCTTGGTGTGAATGGCTTTATTGAGGCTATCATTTCAGCAAAGGAAATAAATCACAAGCAGATTAGTACACTTTTCTGGGTAAATGTGGGACTTTGCATTGCACTCACACTGCTTTTGATGGCTCTGGCGCCCCTCATTGCCAGGTTTTATAAAGAACCGAGGCTTGAGTCTATCACCATCGCAATTGCGTTTTCTATTATTTTGGCTGGTCTGTCGACACAGCATTCGGCTTTACTAAGACGGAACATGCGATTCTACCATACTTCAGCGAATCATGTGTCAGCGATGGTCATTAGTACCATTGTAGCAATTGCCTTGGCACTGCTAGGATGTCGGTATTGGTCACTGGTAGCAAGAGATGTGACTTTTCGACTGGCATTTGCTGCAGGTGCCTGGATACTTTGCCAATGGCGGCCGGCGCTCCCTGCCCTGGGCACAGGAGTCATGCCTCTGCTGAAATTTGTGATGAATGCTTATGGCAATTTCTCTATGAACTATTTCTCTAGAAATCTTGAAAAAGTACTTATCGGATGGCGTTATGGCACTCAATCATTAGGATACTATGGTAGGGCGTACCATCTATTTGCTACGCCTGCTAATCAGCTGTCAGCTCCCCTGACAAACGTGGTACTTGCTGCATTAAGCAGATTGCGTAGTGATCCTGAGAGATACCGCCGTTCCTATTTAAATTCTATTTCAATGATTGCTTTTGTTGGAATGGCATTGAGCGCAACGTTGACTTTGATAGGTAGTGACTTGATTCTTTTGCTCTTAGGATCACAGTGGAATAAAGCCGGTCAAATATTCACCGCTTTCGGACCCTGTATAGGACTAATGTTAATATATGCCACACACGGATGGCTTCATCTTTCTCTAGGCAGACCTGATCGGTGGTTTCGCTGGAGTATAATAGCATTCATAGTAACTGCCCTGTGTTTTGTCATAGGGTTACCATTCGGAGCATTAGGTGTCGCTATTGCTTTTACCGCATCTTTCTACGTTTTGATAGGTCCCGGCTTGTGGTATGCTGGCAGACCAATACATCTTGGATTGTTTTCTATTATTTCAGCTATCTGGAAGTACTGTGTATCTGCACTTGGTGCAGGATTGTTATGCTGGTTTGTTTTATATTCATTTGGTTTAACTTCTAATATCTTTGTTGAATCTAATATACTTATTAGGCTCCTTATATCTTGCCTTTTATGTATTTCTATATATCTGCTTCTGGTTGTCGGTTTCTACCAGGGCACTAAACCGATAGCTCAATTCATTTCTCTTCTATATGACATGGTACCAGATATTTTTTCAAAAAAGGAAGGGCAAGAATTTTCCTCATCTTAAGATTTCGCAGATGGTGCTCAATTCATTGTGCTTGTTTTACCAGAATACTTTGAAATCAATCCAGATTGGCAGGAGACAATGGTAAAGGAAGTAAAAAAACTTCCAGAATGGTTTAACCTGTTTAAATCTAGAGAACGGTTGAATGAAGCTGCCGAACGGCAAGACTTAATGCTGGATTATCTTTATCCATATTTTCGTACTTATCAGGATCGGCATGATCTAAAATAGCCATATTTCTCCTTTACTTGTGAGGGCCACTTCTCTGCCCTCGGACATCAGGTTCTGGCCGAATCAATTCTAGAAAAAATTGGAGAGTATGAATTGCTGCCACCACTAAAGTAAGCATCGAGAGTCTCGTTAATTCTATGTATCCGGCCACTCTTATCCAAAAACGGTCTAAAAGGAAATTGATTGAAAACGTCCTCTTTATAGAGGCACCATTCGGTGCAGTAGCTATGGCTATTGCGTACAGCGCGACAATGTACATCCTGACTATTCCAGGGCTGTGGTATGCTGGGCGGCCGATTCAACTGAGTATTGCCAGCGTAGGGTGGTCGATTTGGGCCTATTTTGCCTCTGGAAGCTGGTTTTTATGGGTTGGCTTCTCCTCTCTGCATATTGGGCTGCTTTTGGGGCTCTGCTGATGGAAATTAGCCCTTTGAATAGGGTGGTTGCGACTATGGGGATTGTGACATTTCTTTATGTAGCTATGGTGATCATTCTGCAAAAGAGCTTTAGCTCTATCCGCGAATGTATCAGTCTACTGAGAGTGATGCTGTCACGCAGAGGGTCTTAATAGAAACAGCATTCGGGCGAACATTAGGAGATATTGAATGAAAATTGAGGTGAGGCAGGCAACCTTGAAGGATGCTGCGGCAATTGGTTCATTTCTCGAAGTAGTTTTTCCTAACCTATACCGCTATCCTGATCGCTGGGAGTGGTTAAACCTGCGCAACCCGTTCATACCTGAGGGATTTGGCTTGCCGGAATGGATTGCTATTCAGGATGGTCGCGTAATCGGACATACGGGTGCCATGCTGGTGCCGGTAAAAATGACTGATAATACGCTAATTGCGGGATGGGGTGTCGATATTTTCGTATCCTCGGACGCTCGCGGTCTGGGGATTGGAAAGAAATTGTCAAAAGCGAATCAATCCGCCCATGCATTAACAATGAATTTGGAGGTAACGGATTTGATGCGGTCTATTAGGAAAAAACTAGGCGCACAGGAAGGTCCGTCAGTTTCCTTGCTGTACCGAAGCGGTCGAATATTACCGGCTCCGTTTTCCAAGGCAATAGGTAGTGCACTACATAGACACTGCGGCATTAGGGAACAGTTCTGGGAGAGTATTTCCAAAAAAGCGGGATTATCGCAAGCCTGCTGCTGGATTATGGGCAAAATAATAAGAGCCAGACAACGGCAAACTATTATGGCTTCAGGGGCTCCTGCCGTTATACTTGAGCCTGTCTCAAGGTTTGACGAGCAAGCGGATGCTCTATGGGCATCTATTCGGGAACGCTATAACTTTGCAGTTGAGCGTACTAGTGCATACCTGAACTGGAAGTATTGCGATCAGCCGCATATGAGCCATCAATGTTTCTATGTACGGGAGAAGAGCGGAGTTCAGGGAATTCTCGTAATGAGACTTGGGGAGTCGCCGGAGCCTCCCATTGGTGTAATATGTGAACTGTATCTGAGTGATCCCAGTCGGGGGAAGTATGCCTGGATAGTCGAAAAGGCTGTTGCTGAACTGAAGGGTCAGGGAGCCGGAGGTGTTTGGGTGGCAACTGCGGATGCGGATCTTGAATTAGTACTACGTGAGCTGGGCTTTTTTCGGCTTCGAGAGCAAAGAATGATGTTGCACGCCGATGGTGTATTTGATGTTGACAGTATCATGCAGCCCGCGCTTATAGGAAAGGGCGACCATGACTGGGACCAATTCCCAAACATGCGCCAACCCTCTCTTAGGCAGTTCATCATATTGGCTGCAGGTCGACGATGATCGGTAGAAAGTCATTCGAGTAGATGATATAACAGTTGACAAAGTGGTTTGCGTTAATGGCTGCTCATACTACACGAAATGGTGAAAGCAGAATGTAGTTGTATGGAACGTTGGGATGCATCTCTGAGAAGCTTGCTGTCGCGAGCTGCATTGAAATATCGCCGCACAGTTGCAAAGCATCTTTATTGTAGAGTGGTTAGACTCAAGACGACTGCTCCGATCATTTCTTTTAGCTTTGATGATGCCCCTCGCACGGCATTTACCTACGGCGGCGACATTCTGAATGCGCATGGTGCGGGGGCAACGTTTTATGTATCTCTGGGTCTACTGGACGCTGATTCCCCTTCAGGCGTTATCGCTTCGCAATCCGATCTTGGTAACGCGTTGGAACAAGGCCATGAATTAGGTTGCCATACTTTTGATCATGAGAATCCATGGGATACAAAGACCAAGTCTTTCGTGCAGTCGGTGTTGAAGAATCGTCAAGCGCTGTCTAACCTTTTGCCGGATGCAGCTTATTCGAGCTTAGCTTATCCAATATGCGAGCCTAGACCAGCAACCAAGCGGAGAATCGGAAAACTATTTCGTTGCTGCCGGGGGGGTGGCCAGAGTTTTAATGTCGGGAAGATCGATCTAAATTTGCTCAAGGCCTTTTTCCTGGATGTTAGAAATGGAAACACAATTGACACGGTAAAACGGGTGGTACATAAAAATGCTGAGGCGCGGGGCTGGCTCATATTTGCTACACATGATATAAGTGATAATCCTTCGCGTTATGGCTGTTCAAAACATTTTTTTGAGGAGATAGTTAAGCACGCAGCCCAGTCTGGCGCTCTTCTGTTGCCTGTGGGGAAGGCGTACGAACAGATTCAGGGATCCTCTGCTTCATGAAATGAAGCACTGCAAAGCCTGCTGAAGAGTGTTAACAAACCGATGGCAACGAAGAAATCGTTTTTGCTGACGCGGGTGGTATTGAGGTCAAGGAGGAAGGCATAGGGAGAGAACTAGGATGATCGACTTATTGAGGTCGCCTGAAAGCCTATTTTCTTGATAAAAGATAAAAGACTCAGGAACTCCTTTTCAGAAATAAAAGAAATAATTGACAGAAATGCCGCATCAAATGGGTGGCTTATATTCAGTACTCATGATATTATTAAAAATTGTTCTCCATATGGTTGTCCGCCGAAGGATTTTGAAAAAATCGTTCGATATGCAGTCGAATCAAGGGCACACGTTCTTCCTGTAGAGCAAGTCTGTAAAGCGCTCAATATTCCTCTTTTATCCTGAGAGGTATCTTCACAGAATATCTGTATAGGACACAGGGCCTGGTAAAACTGACAGGAGAGATTCTGCTCGTCATGCTTGAATGGATAGAAAACAAGAAACACCATCAAGCAGAAAAGAGGCTGTGCCATAAAGTCAATCAATTGAGCGTCAGAATGGTTGGCGGCTTGAATGTCGAGCTCTCATTTCACATCGTCGGGGAGATTTAGATTTAATAAGTTGGCCAATATAAGAGGCTGGGATGTTGGGATGTGAGCTTCGCCTATGACTTATCCTGATACATCAAAAAGTAGTACGTATTGAGAGGTTTGAAAAACTCACTGGATTACCGATTTTAGTGTAACCTTTAGTATACTAATCGGTATAGGTTTTTAAACTACA
>Ga0209636_10003512_pt1 | contig 15956 bp, 11 predicted proteins | sample DeeMarSWOR152_54_FD_187464 | JGI IMG/M metagenome (GOLD analysis project Ga0209636, IMG submission 187464) | Marine sediment microbial communities from White Oak River estuary, North Carolina - WOR-1-52-54 (SPAdes) (version 2) | ecosystem: Environmental > Aquatic > Marine > Intertidal zone >...
ACGCCACTTCCACGGTGTAGTCGTCAGTGGCCTGACACGACACGATTTTTTGAAGGAAAGCCCACTCTTCAATGTCCTCGGGGCCAGCCTTCATGTAGTTGAAAGTGAAAGCCACGTCCTCAGCGGTCAAGGATTCGCCGTCATGCCATTCGACGCCTTCTCGTATGTGAAACGTAAAGTTTTTGCCGTCAGTAGTTGTGTCCCAACTCTCTGCAAGCCAAGGGATTGGATTTAGGTTCGTATCGTAGGCTACAAGCGAGTCGTAGATCTGAATTGTGAACCAGTGGGTGCGCTCGCTTCGGAAGAATAATGGGTTCATTTCTCCGACATCCGATGGATAAGCCATGATGAATATCTCTTCTTCATCTTGAGATGCAACGATAGATGACAGCAAAGGACTAACGATTGCCACTTCTAACAACAGAGAAACCAATACAACCAAAACAGCTTTCCTCTTCCTCATTTCTCGTCCTCCGGACTGTACATGTATACATTTCCTGTATTCACGTAGTTAGTTCTATATCCTAATATAATATTTACGATAAAATGATAATGACTTAATATTGTAACGTTCAGGATCTACTTATTCAGAATCTAATCAGATTGCATCATTAGCATAGACTTGTTAGTTCGGCTTAGCGGCTGCGTCTAGTTTGGTTGGAACACAAATGATGGTGTAAACCTTCCAAGCCTGCAATCCCGGGTTCAAATCCCGCCGGCCGCACCACAGAGTTTCTCTCTCCATAACTTACGTTGAGAAATCTATTCATTCCTCTAAAGATACCTAGAAAGAGGGCATCACCCATGACGCTAGCAAAGATGTTTGCCTCGCTTAAGCGTACAATAGGAAGAGATTTGATTAAACATGTCGCATATTGTGCACGACATAGCCCATTGAAGATTGCGGTTAGGTGGTTAAGAAGACATTGTGATATTATTTAAAGAGTGATGCCAATGTTAAATCCTTCCCAGATCGCCTCATGTACCCTACGCGGTTCCTTGCAATCTCCAATCCTATATACGCGGGAAAACTCACCTTTTAGAGAGTGATACAAAGATGTATCCGCTTCTAAACCTATAGCTAATACGACAGTATCGCCAGAAATCCTCTTGTCTCCATTTTTTGAACGAACTATAACGCCTGCATCAGTCACCTCTTGCAGAGTTGCGTTAGTAATCAGCTTGATACCTTTTTCGTTAAGCATATCGAGAAGCATATCTCTATTGGCTTTGAACACTGGTTGCGTTAGCATAGGCTCTTCCAACTTCTCAACTATAGTTACGTCTTTACCTTGTTCCGATAAGAATACTCCCGTTTCACAACCCTCGAGCCCCGCACCCACGATAATTGGGCTATCTCCAGCTTCTCTGTTGCCAAGAAGCAGATCCGTACATGTTACTACTATTGACTTATCGATACCTGAAACATCGGGAACAATGGGAATTGAACCTGTCGCCACGATAATCACGTCCGGATCAGCTTCTCTGACATCCTTAAGAGCTACCTCTTTATTCAATTCGACTTTCACATTTGATTTGTGAATTTGAGTTCTGTACCAGTCCAAAAGACGCTTGTAATCCTTCTTGAAACCAGGTGCCGACGCCTCTAGCAAATGACCCCCTAGCACACGATTCTTCTCGTATAAGATTACATCATGCCCTCTCAAAGCAGCGAGCCTAGCAGCCTCCATACCAGCAACACCGCCCCCTACGACAATAAGCTTTTTTGGCTCATTGGCTGGTTTGATTCGTAGAATGCCTTCTCTGCCGCACAGCGGATTTACTGAGCAACTCAAAGGCCTGCTCATCTCCTCTGATCTAAGTACGCAGGCATAGTGTCCTCCGACACATGGTCGGATATGCTCTAGTCTCCCCTCTTGTATCTTTTCCGGCAAGTATGGATCTGCTAGCAATCCTCTTCCAATCGCCACCATATCCGCTAATCCATCCTCTATAGCTTTCAAGGCTACCTCGGGGATGTCGAGTTTGCCTGCAACAAGGATGGGGGAATTGACTCTCTCCTTGAAGCCGCGCATTAAATCGAGGTTACATCCATGTTTCTGATATGTTGGCGGATGAGCCCAATACCAGCTTTCGTAGGCACCTGTATCTAAGTGAAATCCATCATAACCCCCGCTCTCCAAGTATTGGATAACCTCATGGCTTTCTTTGACATCTCTCCCCTTTTCCTGAAAAGCTGTAGCTTCCAGACCAGAGTGAGAGTTTTTGATGAAATGCTTAACTCCCATCCTATAAGTTACAGGAAAATCTTTTCCTACTGCACTTTTGATGGCTTTGAGAATTTCGATAGGAAACCTGAGTCTTCCTTCCAGATCTCCTCCATATTCATCAGTTCTTTTGTTCCAAATGGATGTCGTAAACTGATCGATAAGATATCCTTCATGACCGTGAATCTCCACACCATCTATTTCAGCTGTTACCAGTGCCTTAGCTGCAGAAGCGAAAGCTCCCACTATTTTCTGAATTTCCTCGATCTCTAATGCTCGCGTTTTAACATTGGGTCTCCAAAATGCCGAAGTTGGGGATGGTGAAACTGGTTTTACGCCTTCGTCAATCACTGCTCCGTCAGCAACGCGGCCTCCACCCGCTGACAATTGGACAAAGACCTTTGAGTCGTAGGCATGCACATAATCCGCCAATTCTGCTAAGGACATTAGAGCTCTTGGGTGGGATGTGACCAAAGGCCAGACGGGAACGCCACCAATTGATAAATTCTCTATTTCGTTCTCTACTTTGAAAACACTCGTTATTATTAACCCCGTTCCCCCTTTAGCTCTCTCTCGGTAAAATTGTACGCCCCGTTCTGTGATGCCGCCCTCTGGAAGGACAAGATTTGTCAAACTCATTGGAGCCATAGCCAGTCTATTCTTGATAGTCACTTGAGCAATACTTACAGGCTCAAACAGTTGTGAAAATCGCAAATCTAGGTACACCGCTTTAGCGTAAGTTGTTTCAAATCTTATAAATTTAATGCTGGGTGCCGCTTGCTACCAGTGAGAGCATGATTCGGCTAAATACACACTGCAGAAAAGATTGACGCTTGAGCATGGCTGAAAGGAGGAATCGAAGCAGGTCTTGAAAACTAATGTCGCAGGTTCAAGGCTCATAGCAGCTTCTTTTGGCATTGAGGGGGGCTACTCTTTGTCCTTTATTTGTATTAGTTCCAGAAGCGCTCCGTTTAGATCCTTGAAATAACACCATATATCATCCGGGCTTTCAATTGGCGACGACATAAACTCTATTCTCTCTTCATTCTTCAGCCTTTCATATATTTGTCCAATATCAGATACTTCTATGGCTATATGCATCTGACCGATATTCCAAGGAACAGCTTGACATGGTTCACCCTTTCTGTTTGTGAATTCGATGAGTTCAATAATGTTTTCTCCACATTTCAAAAGCGCGATTTTCATCTCTGCTCCCTTAAGCCCGGGAAAGTCTCCCTTCTCCACTTTGTACGTCATTTTGTCCATAATTTCCATTCTGAAGTTTTTAGTGTAGAATTCCACAGATTCCTCAAGGTCTCTTACTGTAATTTGACTGTGGTGTATTCCTTTTATCATGCGTCTGAAAACAATTCCCGAACTTAAATGCTTTATGGTTTGGATTTGACGACAATCTTGGCCAAAGGTGTGTCAGACAGTGTGGATTGCTGCGCTTGGACGTCTTTATGTGTCAACATATATATGAAAGATTTAACTCAGTGAAAAACAATGCATTGACCTCATGGGGAAGCCATAAATGTCAAAAACGATTGTGATCGTAGGAACTCTAAACACGAAGGAATGTGAAGGCTACTATCTGAAACAACGAATAGAAGAGTTCGAACATAGAGCGATATTGCTCGATGCCAGCATGAAGGAATACCGACCCGAGTTAGGAAACCCAGAAATTTCGAATGATCAAGTAGCTAAAGCCGCTGGAACAACTATCGAGAAGGTTGAATCATTAGAAAGGGTGGACGCCGGGAAGCTAATGATTGAAGGCCTGACCAAAATCGTACAAGAATTGTACAAGGATCAAAAGTTGGACGGGATTATCGGCTATGGTGGAAGTGTAGGTTTAACGCTATCCTCCTCCACGATGAAAGCGCTACCACTAGGCGTACCAAAGCTTGTGATAACGACCTTGGCTGACAAGGCGGGGCGATTCATAGGTGCTAAGGATATCTTAATTTGTCCCTCCATAACAGACATGGCGGGCGGACGCGTAGTTAACACGATTGAGGCTACAATGTTGGCCAACGCGGCAGCTGCTATTTCGGGTATGGTAGAGTCAAATCCAGTAGTTCCCGAAGAAAAGCCGATGATAGTAGCTTCACAATTCGGGGTCACTACACCACATGTATCCAAAGCAAAGCAGGTCTTAGAGAACAAAGGGTACGAGCTCATTTCTTTTCACGCAACTGGTACCGGTGGACAGTGGTTGGAAGAACTAGTCAGAAGCGGAATTGCTAGCGGAGTGCTGGACGTGACTACTCATGAGCTGGTAGATGAATTAGTCGGCGGTGTTTGTCTTGCAGGACCGAATCGAATGGAAGCAGCAGGTGACCAAGGAGTTCCCCAGATCATACTTCCTGGCGCCCTTGACATGGTTAACTTCTGGGCACCAAACACGGTCCCAGGGAAGTTCAAGAATCGGTACTTCTATTATCATGTCCCTGAACAAGTGACCTTGATGAGAACGACTAAGGCGGAATGCGAAAAGCTAGGTAAGATCGTGGCACAAAAGGTAAACAAAGCGAGCGGGCCGACAGTTGTGGCAATTCCACTTAGAGGTTGGTCGCAATACGATAGGGAAAATGGGCCTATGTGCGTAGACTACGTGGGAAATGATACAGAGGTCAAATGGTACAATCCTGAAAATGACCAAGCATTTGTTGAATCCGTGGAAAATCATGTGGACAAAACTAAGCCAAACGTCGAAATCATGAAAGCTGATTTCCATATAAACGATCCCAAATTTGCGGAACTGATGGCGAACATATTGGATGACATGATTAACGGCAGATGGAAAAAGGGCTACTATGGTTAAGGAACCAATCGAAAAAAGTCTCCACGAGCACATTCTGTTTGAACCGGTGCTCTTCAACGCTTTTCCGAGATAACCTTCGGAAGAGCGCATGTGAACCATAGTTATGAGTTCAAAAGAAAATGCGATTGAGTCCCGCAGCTACTTTTTCTCTCTAACAGGTATGCTCTTGAACTTCTCTACAGCTTCAATTATTGCCTTCTCAACTGGAATTCTTTCTATGCTTGAGGCTCCAACGAATCCTAAAGCGTCTGTGTTTTCGTAGAGGTAAGTGGTGTCGTTGGGCTTCTCGAATGCTCCTCCATGCGCCAAGCAGATAATGTCTGAGTTCACCTCTTTGGTTGCCTCAATAATCTCTTGGACCTTCTTAGCTCCTTCGGCTACGGGCGCGGCTTCATAACCCACTAATCCCCCCGACGTTCCCCCTGCGTGAGCACACACGACATCAACAGGAATCCTAGCCGCATCTTGTGCGTCTTCAGGATTCCAAACATAGGCCATCTGAAAAATGCCCATTCTGTGAGCTGTCCGCATCATCTCAAGTTCCCTCTGCCAGCCTAACCCCATCGGCTCTCTCATCTTACGCCATTTATCATATATTCCAATTGTTGGAAAGTTTATTATACCTGAGAATCCCGCATCGTGGAACTTGCTCAAAAGCTCTTTTAGATCATAATGAGTGGGATCCTGCGCCTCAACGCCTCCTATGATTGGTGTATCTTTCACGACGTTCAAAAGCTCGTCAACCATACTCAGAGTTACAATGTTACTATCCATAGAGCCGTATAGAGTCGTTGGAAGCCCTCGCAGCCTAGATAAGCCCGTACTATAGACTATTATCAGGTCTGCCCCACCGATTTCAGCGCATTTGGCTATGATTCCAGCGCTGCAACCCGCTCCGATTATGGGTTTTCCCGTGCTAATAGTCTTGCGGAGGCGTTGCAGAATTTCTTCCTTGGTAAATGTTCTTTTAATCCCTCTCCCTCCCTTGCACCATTTTTTTGGTAAGGTCCACTTATAACTTTTAAGGTAACATCTACCTCCTCATTTTACCACATGGACACGATTTTGTGACTAGCTTTGCCAGCACGCGAGTATCGTTCGCGGGAAAATCAACGTTTCCGATTTTAGATGCTGTGTCCGCACCTTCTCCAGCGTTGGCATCTGCATTCAACATAAGATAGCGAGAGAAGGTTTGAGCAAGGAAAAGGCTTAAATTTTTCAGGCAAATTTGTTAAGCTGGTGATTCCAATTAGAGTTCTTGTTACCGGGGGTTCCGGTAGAATAGGGAAACGCCTCGTTCCGGAATTGATGAAGTCAGGACATAAAGTTGTAGTATTTGATTCGGTGGAACCTCAACAGCTTGGTGGCTACAGGTTCATTAAAGGCGATTTACGAGATTTGGAAGCGTTGGAAAAAGCCACAAAAGGCATCGATGCTATCATTCATCTAGCAGCAATCCCTCTCGATTTGCCGCAGGAATATAAGAAACTCTGGGACGTAAACGTTACCGGAACCTTTCATGTTTTAGAAGCAGCAAAAAGAAATAGTGTCAAAAAGATCGTTTTTGCGAGCAGTGTCTGCGTGTGGGGGTTTGGTTTCTGGAAAGAACCGCTGGATATCAAATTCTTCCCTATCAATGAAGAGCATCCTTGCTTCAAATATGCTCAAGACATGTATGGCCTGAGCAAAACTATTGGAGAGCAGCTTTGCTACATGTACACCAAACGGTTTGACATAACTACTATTTGCCTTCGTCTTGCATCCGTTATGTTCATCGCCCCTGAGGGCGGTCCTGCTAGGGATTGGTTAGAAGAATTCGAGCAATATATGAGGCCTTACTTTCAAAAACCAGAATCATGTATAGATAAACCGGAAAAGGATTGGGTGTGGGAATACTCAGTTGGACAAGATGTAGTTCAAGCCTTCCTATTAGCCTTAGAAAAAAAAGGTGTTAAACACGGTGTATACAACATCGGAGCAACCGACACACCCACGGAATTGGACTCGCTTGAACTTATAAGGATGTTTTATCCAAAAGTTCCTCTCATTTCAAACAAAACTGACTTCCTAGCCGATGAAAAGAGAGCACTTTTTGACATCTCAAAGGCGCAGAAAGAGCTTGGATACAAGCCAAAATTCAGTTGGCGACGCGCGGTAACTTAGATACTGCCCCTTATATTCGTCAAAAACCGCGGGTAAAGGGTTAAGCGATAATGCAACAGAAGACGCTGAATTGCCTAACGTGATCTAGGAGAAAAAGGATTTCAGAATCTTGCTGATACTTCTATTTGCTTGGATAGTGGCCCAAGGAGTCTTACACCTGAGCCGGTACTTCAAAAAATGCTGGAATTCTATCTCGACTACCAAGCTAATGTGGAACGAGGGGCGCATCGACTGTCTCAAAAGGTGACCAATGCGCACGTATACTCGTCAAATCGGAACATGCACTCTTGGGGTGCACTTTCCGCCAGATAATGGACTCTCGTTCAAATAACATCACCGAAAAACTTTTATAAAAAAAGGACGGACTTCACGTTTGCGAGGATAAGGATAATGGAGAGAAACATTGTAGCTGTGGTGGTTGCCACCGGTCTGGTTTTCCTGCTAATAGGTACAGGCATAGGTTATTTCATCGCACCCGAAAGAGTGATTACACACAGAGAAACTGTTAATATTCATCGAGAGTTTGCAGGCGAAAAGATAACCGTATTGGGATACCATGTATCAACCTACGATTACATGGAAGAAGTAGTCGCGGAATTCGAGGAACTTACCGGAATTGACGTGGAGTTAGAAATTGTTGAGGAGGAAGTGATGAGAGACAAGCAAGTGCTCGATTACACCTCTCATACTGGTAAATACGATATCGCCGTGATAGGGCATTGGCATCTTTATGAGTATGCTGGCGCGGGATTTCTGGAGCCTCTAGATGATTATATTCAAAATAAGAGTGATCCAGAATGGATGGATCCAGATGCGATTCCGCAATCAGTGTGGGAAGGAACAAAATATGAAGGCAAGATATATTTTGTTCCAGATTACATAAACTATGCACTAACACTCTATAGAAAGGACGTTTTTCAAACACTTGGAATCGATCCAAGTATGCTTTCGACTACTGAAGGATTAATGAGTGCCTGCGACATCATAAAAGAGTCAGAGATAGACATATATCCCTATATCGCGCGGAGTTCTGCTGAATCTTCTTCGGTAATGTCTCCTCTTGGTTGGGCATGGGCATACGGAGCTAAAATGTTTGATGAAGACTATAATCCACAATTCAATACATCAGAATTCATAAGTGCAATGGAAGATTGGGTCACTCTATTAAGCGATTACAGCGTATCTGGAATTACCACAATGAACTGGATGGATACGATGACCCTACTTGGCCAAGGAGACGTTGCAATAACTGTAGAAACTCATGACTTTGGACCATACATCGATTTCAAAGATCCGACATCTCCAACTAATGGTAAATGGGGTTGGGCTCAGCCTCCGGAGGGATCTACTGGATACTATGTTCAGATGTTCTACCTCAGCGGTTTGGCAATAAACGCGGATTCTACGCATAAAGACGCTGCGTGGTTGTTCAATCAATGGTTCCACGATTATAGCGTTCAAGTGGGCATTGTAGGTATGGACTTCGACTTCGTCAACTCCAGAGTTTTGGAATCTTCTCCTTTCCTGAGCTCAGGACGGCACGAGTACAAGGCGGAGTTGTCTGCGGCTTCTGAAAAACTTAACGTAACTTATTGGCCTTTCATACCAGAGTTTCACGAGGTAGGAGTCGCCTTCATGGAAGAGCTCAACAAAGCTATCATTGGCGAAAAGACTGTTCAAGGGGCAATGCAGGATGCAAATACTAGAGTCCATGATATAATGGAAACGTATGGGTATTACGATTAGGACACTTGGAAAGGAATGGCTAGCTCTTTTCGTGTTTCCTCTTTTTTTTATCGTGATTGGTTCTGAGAAAAACGTGTTTGCGAAATCACATTTACATCGTGTGTAACGCGTTCACTATTACTCTTCCAGTCTCCTTTGAGAATACATGTATCTTCTTTGGATTTACTCTAACTGCAGTCTCGCTTCCAATGCGTCCTTTTAGGTCTTCTGATTCGATAACGATCTCAAGATCTTGGCATTTAGCATGAATAAGCAAATTTGGTTGGGAAGTTTCTACGTAGGATATCTTTGCTTTAAGGGAATATCCTTGCAGTGCGTTGTTAGTAGGACCCTCGACTGAAAGCCCATCCGGCCTAATCCCTATCACGACCTCTTTATCCGCATATTTCTTCAGGTTTGATGCCATTCTAGGGGGTACAGGGAATTCAAATTCTGGTCTGACAAAGCTAAGCTTGCCGTCAACTCTACCTACGGAGCAGTCTATTAAATTCATCGGTGGAGAACCAATGAAACCCGCGGTGAAAACACAATTAGGTCGATAGTATAGATCATCTGGACTCCCTACCTGCACTTTTTCTCCGTGGTTCATGAGCATTATCACGTCAGACATACACATTGCCTCCACTTGGTCGTGGGTGACATTTACGATTGTTCCGCCAAGTTCCTCATGTATCCTTCGTATTTCACCCCTTAGTTGAACTCTCATTTTAGCATCACATCCAGTAAGTGGTTCATCTAGTAGATATATGTCAGCCTTTTTCACCAGTGCTTTCGCTAGGCCTGCTCTTCTTTTCTCACCACCACTTAGTGTTGACGGGCGTCTATCCAAAAGCCTGTCCACACCAGTTATCTTCGCAACTGCCTCGACTCTCTTCTTAATTGCGCTTTCTTCGATCTTCTTGGCTCTTAAGGGAAGGGCTAAACTCTCTCTTACACGCATATTCGGATAAATGGAAAACTCCTGAAACAGCATCGCTATATTTCTATCCTTTGGCTCAATGAATATCTTCTTTCTTTTCGAAAGCACTAGCCTATCCCCAATTATAATGTCGCCTTCATCCACGTCGATTATGCCAGCAATGGCATTGAGAGTAGTTGTCTTTCCACATCCCGACGGACCAAGCAATGTAAAGAATTTCCCATCGTCTATGTGCAAATCCAGGTCCTTAACAGCAGCAGTGCCTCTATAACTCCTCGTCAAACCTTTTACTGCCAACGACGCCATGGGACCTAGTAAACGACCTGTAACTTAAATTTCTTGTGTGAACAAAGCGAGGAGGCAATTCCTTTTCTTTTAGTCTGCGTGCAGGCTATGCAGAACGTATGCTGCAAGTCCTATAAAGTCATCTGAGACAAGGCAGCCAGCCCCTCAAAGAGCTACTAAACCCAATGAAAGGGGACCAATACAAACAACAATAGTCAGCGCCCAAAACACATATATCATTAGATTCATTATTCTGCGATACATGGAAGAAAAAAAGCTGAAATACATCTTCCTTTTACCGGTATTTGTTTTCCTACTTGCGTTTATAATCTTTCCTCTCGCCTATTCTATTTACTTAAGTTTTCACAGATGTGGGCTCACTCATCCTGAGATCGGAACACCCTTTGTGGGAATAGGAAACTATTGGGAGTTGTTGTCTTCTCCTGAGTTTTGGGACTCTACTTTAAAAACACTAGGATTTGTGGCAGGTTCTGTTCTTTTTTCTTTTCTCCTTGGTCTAGGATTAGCTCTTAGCCTCGTTCGAGTGACTCGATTAAAAGAGTTTTTCAGGACTGCTTTTGTTATACCAACCATCATGCCCCCTATCGTGATAGGACTACTATGGAGATTCATGCTACATCCACATTTGGGCATCATTGACTATTTGCTGAGTCAGGTCGGGTTCCCGCCACACATGGCGTGGTTGGGCAATCCTTCAACTGCCCTCTTCTCTCTTATGGTAATTGACGTGTGGGAATGGATGCCGCTTATGATGTTGATTATGTTAGCCGGACTTATGTCCATTCCCAAAGCCCCTTTTGAAGCAGCAAAGGTAGACGGTTTGTCAAGATGGACTACGTTCAGAAAATTAACGGTCCCAATGATAAAGCCAATGATGATAGTTGCGATTCTAATTAGAACCATGGATGCCTTTCGGACGTTTGAAATTATATATACTGGCACTAAGGGCGGCCCAGGCACTGCCACAAAGACGTGGGAATTTTTCGCGTATCGAATAGGGTGGGAGTACTTCAACATGGGCTTGGCGTCAGCCTTTTCCATCATCATGCTCTTCTTGATCATCGGGCTGTGCATGCTATTACTCCGTTCTTTTAGAAGAGGTGTTCAAATTGGTTAGACATGAAAAAGTCGTCTTAAACATAGCTGTTACCGTAGCTCTTCTGCTATATCTCTTTCCCTTTTTCTGGATGATTTCTACTTCTTTGAAGGTTGGCGCCCATGCATGGTCTATTCCACCTGAATGGCCTTTCCCTTCGTTAGATAACTACAAGTATGTCCTCTTTGAAACTGGCTTCTTCAAATGGTTCACAAATAGCATGATAGTCTGCATAATTACAACAATGGCCGCGCTGGGGTTAGGTGTTCCCGCGGCTTACTCTTTGTCCCGATTCAGGATTAAAGGTCAAGAACATTTGTTCTTCTTTATCTTAACGACGCGGATGGGACCTCCTGTTGCTTTCGCTATTCCTTTCTACATGATATTTCTGAACTTAGGTATGATTGATACAGTTGGAGCATTAATTGTATTGTACATGATAATGAATATAGCGCTAGTCGTGTGGGTTACGAAAGGATTTTTCGATGAAATACCGAAAGAGATAGAGCAATCCGCATTACTTGATGGATTGACACGATTCCAAGCATTCAGGAAGTTTGCATTACCATTAGCTAGTGAAGGAATTTATGCAGCAGGGATATTCACTTTTGTTTTCTCATGGAACGAATATTTTTATGCAAGTCTATTCACCTCCACTCAATCAAGAACGCTGGCAGCATATATGCCATCGTTCCTAGTAGTAAAAGAATTTCTGTGGGGTGAGATGTGCGCCGCAGCAACTCTTGTATGTATTCCCGTAATCGTACTGATAGTAATTGTTCACCGGTACATTGTGAGAGGATTAACTATGGGTGTGGTTAGATAGATTTGTCCCATTTACATCACTGTCATAGAGAGGAGAAAGTGAAAAATCATCTCAGAATTTGCAGTGAGCAGGTGCATGTGGCCATTCTTTTCAACAATCCTAAAACGTAGGGTGTTCGATCGCTCCTAAGTCTATTGCAAAATTCTCAGGCGAGAAACTGGCAGTCGTATAGCGAATAGCAGTTTTTGGACAACGAATTACTATATTTTGGTCAGGCATGTTTGCTTAGGAATTCGCTTGAGTGCGCGCTTTCTTCACATGATAGGCGCATAGTTTCAGAATAATTATATATTCACTGTGATTCACATCCTAATGAGGAATCAATGTGCAGATCCTAGAAAAAATGCCCAGAATACGATTCGCCAATCTTCCCACTGCCTTAGAGGAGATGCCCTCTCTCTCAGAGCGGTTAGGGGGTCCGACGCTTTACATTAAGAGAGACGACACAACCGGGTTGGGGTTCGGGGGCAACAAGGCTAGAAAGTTGGAATTCATAATGGCCCAGGCTAAATGTAGAGAAGCAGATGTAATCGTGACTGGCGCTGGTTTTCAATCGAACTGGTGTACCCAAGTTGCTGCAGCGGCTAGGAAGTTAGGCATGAAAGTAATTCTCGTTAAGCGAGGCCCAAGGCAAGGATATAATCCTTCGGAGTACGATGGTAATCACCTTCTTCATTTCATTCTGGGTTCAGACATTGAGGTAGTAGCCGATAGGCGTATTCAGAGCGTATCCAAGAGGCTTTGTGATATAATTGGGAAGGAAGGCCACACTCCTTATTTTATACCTGTTGGTGGATCTACACCTCTTGGTACCTTGGGCTATGTCAATGCCGTTTCAGAAATACTCTCCCAAACAGAGGCCAAGAAAATTAAAGTTGATTACATAGTCACTGCTACAGGATCAGTAGGCACCCAGGCTGGATTGATACTGGGGACCAAAATCTTAGATACCAACATCAAGATTTTGGGTTTTAGTGTTTCGCTAAAGCGAGGTCGTGCGAACAATCAAATAATTAATCTAATAAATGGCACTTCTGAGCTTCTCTCTGTAGATGTGCTCATAGACCCTGAAGATATAGTAGTTCAAGATGAATATGTGGGAGAAGGATATGGAATAATCAGTAAGGAAGTTGTAGAAGCTATCAGACTTGTAGCCGAAACAGAAGGGATATTCCTTGACCCCGTCTACACCGGCAAGGCTATGGCAGGACTAATCGCCCAAATCAAGCGGGGACGCTTTGCTAAGGAGGAAGTCGTTGTTTTTATTCATACCGGAGGCACCGCAGCACTATTCCCCTATAGAAGACCTATAAAAGCAATGATAGAATCAGAAGAACCTCCTTGGACAAAACCGCCTTGGTACGCTAATGTACTTTAGAACTGACACATCCATAGATGCTATGCCCTTATCCTATGGGCTCAACTTGAAAACCTAGGGGCGCAGCACAGGACTTGGACAGGAAAAATCAAGGGTCGCCAGGAATCAATGAACAGTTTGGCTCGCCCTCTGGATTTAAGCCCGACTTTGGACGTATAGCAAAAAGCAGCGAAGGATCCAGCCAATGTGATTTGCATGCCAGTATGGTTGGGCGCGCAGAACAAAAGAGTTCCATTTACTCTGCTGGCCAATCTATAATTGATCTAATAACCTCTCTTTGGATCTCATGCTAGCTAGCGAGCCGTTCGCAACTAGGCTTAATACCTCAGTCGGATTTCGGCTCATGATTGTCTCAGAGTTGCGCTTCGCGTTGATAAGCCGAGCCCCTTTTTACGAGTGAAGTCATACTCCTCAGTGGCTTTTTGAGACAGTCGATGCGCCCCTCGTTCCACATTAGCTTGGTAGTCGAGATAGAATTCCAGCATTTTTTGAAGTACCGGCTCAGGTGTAAGACTCCTTGCGATGCTATCGCGCTAAAAGACACCGGTCCCTAAAATCGGGAATCGCTTCTCCCGTCAAGCACATCAAGCAACATAAAATCCTCCGTGAAGTCACCGTCTAACACCGTCATAAGTCTATAACAAACTACGCGTGCAATGGACATGGTAAAAGCGATATCACTTATATCTTTGTGGAGAAGAGAGGAGATACGACATCTCTTTCATGTGGGTGATACGAATTGACAAAAGAAAAATATATTATTGGGGTAGATTTGGGCGGAACGTGGGTAAGACTTGCACTTTCCAATGAAAAAGGACGCTTTCTAAGAAAAGTGCAAGAAAGGGTTGACAAGAGTAGCGAGAAAGCAGTAGCTAACCAGATTATGAAAATGATTCATCTCGTTTGCCAAAAGAGCAACGTTGACTCTGCAACCATAGAAGGTGTAGGGATCGCCTCGGCAGGTCCATTAAACCTGAAAGAAGGAGCACTCATCAACCCGACAAATTTGCCATTTGAGTATGTACCACTTACTAAGCCTATCAGTAAGGAACTTGGACTGCCTACATACCTAATCAACGATTGCACCGCAGCAGTACTAGGCGAAAAGGCGTTCGGAGCAGGGAAAGGATTAGACAACCTTGTCTATATAACAATTGGCACAGGAATCGGCGGAGGCGCAATAGTTGATGGCCTTCTGCTTTTAGGAAAAGATGGAAACGCTGTTGAAATCGGCCATCTAACCATAGATTTCGAGGGAAGACTGAAGTGTGGATGCGGAAAGAAAGGCCACTGGGAAGCCTATTGCTCAGGCAAAAATATTCCAAGTTTCGTCAGGATGAAACTTGAAGAGATTGACGAGGCAACAATAGAAAAGAGCTTGATCTTAACAAAGACAAAGGGAGATCTATCCAAGTTGACCTCAGAAACTTTCTTCAATGCGGCAAAAGAGGGAGACAAATTGTCTCTTCAACTCGTTGAAGAAATAGGCGTTCTCAACGCAATTGGCTTCGCGAACGTAATCAACGCCTATGATCCTTCGCTCATCACGGTCGGCGGCACAGTTACTCTGAAGAACCCAAGACTGATTTTGTCTCCCATTCGAAGACATGTAGAAGATTATGCACGAAATCGAGTACCAAAAATAATAGTAACCCCCTTGGGGCAAGATGTAGGAATATTCGGGGCAGTCGCTGCCGTTTTGAAATATAGATCGCGATCGGCTTAACCTAGTTACATGGATGGATGCTGCCCATGTCACGAAGAACAGCTTGCCAATTGCCGTACGGACACCTTGGATTCAAGCTCCACCCAACACTCTTATAGGCACTAGTTCAAAGAGAATCTTGAGTTCCATGTTGTCATCAAACAAAGATATCTTGACTTCTGCCACTGCTGGGAAGTACGCGGTGGGCGCGTTTAACATTCAGAATCTAGAGGGCCTTCAAGCTGTGACTGTGGCTGCTGAAGTGGAGAATTCACCAATAATAGTGGCTGTGTCACCCAGTTCAATCAAATATGCCGGGTTGGAATACTTGGCTAGTATTGTGAAAACTGCGGCAAATTCTGTCTTCGTGCCTATGTCGCTCCATCTTGACCATGGGAAAGATTCCGAGACTGTGATGGGATGTTTGGATGTAGGATTTACGTCGGTGATGATTGATGGGTCCCACCTTGACTTTGAAGATAACGTCTCACTTACCCGGAAGATAGTTGAATCCGCCCATGCAAAAGGAGTGTCTGTGGAGGCGGAGCTTGGGAGGCTGGCTGGTGTAGAGGGCGTCTCTACTGAGGAGAGAAAGGCGATACTCACGGATCCAGAAGCCGCCAGCAAATTTGTTCAACGCACAGGAATAGACGCTCTTGCAGTAGCGATTGGCACATCACACGGGGCCTACAAATTCAAGGGAGAGCCAAAGCTCGACTTGAGGCGGCTGCGAGAGATTAGAGATAGCGTTGATGTTCCGTT
>Ga0209636_10003514_pt1 | contig 15954 bp, 11 predicted proteins | sample DeeMarSWOR152_54_FD_187464 | JGI IMG/M metagenome (GOLD analysis project Ga0209636, IMG submission 187464) | Marine sediment microbial communities from White Oak River estuary, North Carolina - WOR-1-52-54 (SPAdes) (version 2) | ecosystem: Environmental > Aquatic > Marine > Intertidal zone >...
CGGGCTATGAACTGATCCCTTCCCTTCTCATCTGTGGAGAGAGGTGATGATGACCTCCAGAGCTCATCGAAGTACTTCTGGTAATGTGATGAGAGTCGGGCAGACTCAACCGAGATGTTCGTCTCTCGATTTCTCTCAAGGGCGTGATAGCTCCAGTTCGTGGAACCCAGGAGGAGGTTCTTGCCATCGACTATGAGGAGTTTCGCATGAGAGGTGACCCCCTTCGGGTCGAGCCGAATCTGGACTCCATTCTCAAGAAGGTAATCGTATCCATTGCGCTGTTTCATGGAGAAGTCCTCGCCGAGGTATTCCTCTCCTCCCTCGACACATACTCTTACCATAACGCCTCTGCGCCGGGCATCGACCAGTGCCGTGAGAAGGAGGTTTGGCTTCGATTGGGGATACTCAGGATAGAAGAAGAGTTCAAACATGAGTACGTCTATGCTCTTCTCTGAGTTCTGGATGAGTGAGAGCGCCTCACCGTAGTAGTCTCTGTCCAAAACAGCCGATTGGTCTCCTTTAGGCTCCGGTCCACTGAGTTGCCTGTGTGTGAAGAATCCGCCCCAGAAGGCGACGATGAGCAAGAGGAAGATGATCTTCTTCATGTCTCTTCCTCCAATTGATGCAGGTAACGCTGTCGTACTGCGTGAAAGAATGCAAGTGCGACTTCCTCTTTGTAGTCCGGGTAGGTCCACTGAAAGGGAATCCATGCATGCCTATGATATCTGAGGGTCACCTCAGCGAAAATACCGTCCGTGAGATAGATCCGGTGAGGGGCGTCTTTGGTGGTGACGAGTATGAACTTTGAGAGCGAGAGGTAGCCCGGATCGACGTTCACCTGCCTTTTCCCAGCACTGCTCAGGAGCTGCTCGATGCGGTTCGTCTTCAGTTTTGTCAGGGCAATGTCTGCCGGTGAAATGAGAGGTTGATGCGAAAACCACATTCTGAAGAGTGCTTCACCCATTTCCGCTGAGTAGTAAGAAGTGTGGTCGAATGGAATGGTGTGGCTTCTTATATCTATAGGACCGAATTCTGCCTCCAGGCGGGAGTTCAGGTGCTCAGTCACATCGAGGGAGGAAGTGATGACGCCCATTACCAGTCTCACATGAGGTGGGATCGTCGGGCTTCCCATCAATCAAAAATATAGAAAATGGTGGGGAAGTCAAGGCAACCAGGGCTTTGGTTGGTCGTATACACAATTTGGCAGTGATTGCGTAGATGATTAAAGGGCACTTATTGCGTCCCGAAGTTTCGGGATCTTGAGATCGGCTTCCCCTACGGGCCGTATGGACCGCCAGGGTCCATACGGGCAAAACTTCACGTCCGGTACGAGAATGGGCGATATTGTGCTGTGTTTTGGAGTGAGTCACACTGACGCGGGTAGGCCCCCTTCCGAAGGATCCTGCGGAGCGGGCTTCGCAAAAATCCCTTAGTCTTGTAGACGCAATCACTGCGAGAACTCCAGGTACATCCGCTTTGGTTCGCTAGCTTGACATGGGTCTCAATGAATGATATAGAGAGGAGAGCTATGAAGAGATACTTTGTTGTTCTGCTCGTGCTTTCCGGTTGTCTGCAGACCGGAGACTGGGCAGATCAGCTGAGGAGGGGAAACTACGCCATAGTAGAGACGGGGAGATATAGCTATACGACACGGGTGATCGGTGTTCATAGCGAATGGAATCAACTGATTACAGGGTGGAGGAGCAGGATAGAAGAGAATATCGAACTTCTGCCCATTGTGGTGGATCACCTCTACCCCGAAGAAGGAAGCACCCTTAGCTTCAAATACAAGTACACTGGCCTGGATGAAGAGCGTAGCAGGCTGGTTCTCAGGTATTTCGCACCTATTCTGTTCCCAGACCTTATGGCAGGGTATCAGTATCAGTTTGTGGTCGATCTCAGGAGCGGCACGTTGCTGCAGATTCTGCTCTCCCCGGTTCCTCTCGAAAGCTGAAAGAGAGCCTTTCTAATCGAGAGTCTCACTGTACTCGATCACATCAACACCCAGCCTTCCGATGATGCCGGCGACTCTCAACTGGTCTGAGAGATCTCCCTCAAGTAGCTTTATGTGAGTGGCATCTGCCGGGAACTGGCCGAATGTTGGATCACATGCTACCCATCCATCAAGCCACACTTTGTTCCAGGCGTGGTAGTAGAACGCACGGCTCTGATAGACCACCCCGACACAGACTCTTGTGGGAATCTGGACAGCCCTGGCAAGTGCTGCGAACAGGACCGCATGTTCATTGCAATCACCCTCACGGCTTTCGAGTACATCAAGTGCACTGGGAAGTGATATGGTCGGGGACTTGCTAATGTTCTGGTTCATCCAATCGATGAGGAGTTCTACCTTGAGGGAATCTCCCCGCGCCCCTTGAGTGATAGAGAGAGCCTTCTTCCTGATTGCATCGTTGTCGCACTGAATGAGAATGGTAGGCTGGATGTCATCCGGTTGCCAATTCCCTCCGGCTTGGCGCCTGGTAGTCACCTCCAACCTCAGAGGGTTGTCGGACAGAATAGATTGCCTTTCGTCCTCAATCTCGAGCAAATCGTTCAATCCGGTCAATTCAACGACCATGCGCTTCAGCCTGCGAGGATTAAGGATCTCCACCCGCGACGGAATGGAATAGTGGGTGAGGATTTCGAGCAGCAGCTCTCCTGGCTCTCGCCTCATCGCGTTCTCTCTCGTGGTTCTCACGATCTCAATACCCATTGGAGCCTGCTGCTTCACTGTCCAGCCCGAGTCGTCTACCCAAAGAACGCTTTCCACGTTGAGCATCCTCACTTTCAGTGTGATAGTCTCCCCCCGGAATTCTGGAAGCATCAGCCTATCTGGCTCTCCCTTCTCGACCTCGACGTCGAGCAACCTGAGCACGGACGGGTCGTATACCGGTAGACGGACCACATCTCCAGTCTGCAGGTGCTTCTGCGCTGTCACGCTCCCAATCGCACCAGGCATGTACACGCCTTCTGGTACGTGTATCGATTCTGTCGTCCTCTCTCCAGCCGTAATGACCTCGATCGTGAGTTGTGAGCCGTCTACGATCCCTTCAACCTTGAAACTGTGGTCCTTGGAGAGAAGCGCAAATCGGAAATCACGAGTTCTGTGATCATTCCAGTGGTTGGACTGAGTGAGCGTTTCGATCGATTTATCCTGGCCCATCACGGAAAGATCGAGCTTTGTTCGCTCAGTCAGCTCATACCCATCTGCTCTGGCTGTCTTGAGAGTATAGACCCATCCTATCTTCTGGTCTCCAATCCAGACACCAGCCCATTGCTCTTGTGGCTTTGACTTCCCGCTTGGGGTGCGCGAGCAACAGAGAAGAAGTGCAGAGAGGAAGATATGCGGGAGGTGACGACGCTTCATTTTGCTTCTGGCAGCCACACGATGAATTTGCTGCCTTTGCCTACCTGCGAGAGTACCTCTATCCTTCCCTGGTGCTGTTTCACGATCTCTTCAGCAATCGCCAGACCCAATCCTATTCCCTTCCCGTCACCTGAATAGAAGGGCTTGAAGATGGAGTCGAGTTCGTCAGGCTCTATGCCCTTGCCCGTATCCTCGAACGACACTCCCACCATGTCGTCATCGTGAACGACCGAGATTCTCAACTCCCCACGTCCCTCCATCGCGTTGATCGCGTTGATGGATATATTGTGAAAAACCTGTATCAGGAGTTCTTCGTCAGCCTCCACAAAGGCTGCTTTCTTCCCAACACTTTTTCTGATCCTGATTCTCCGTGAGTAGCCGGGATGGTACTTCACTAGGGATATGACTTGGTCTATTGGTCGCCGAAGTGTCATCTTCCGCAGAATAGGCTCTCTGGGTTTTGCGAGAAAGAGAAATTCTTCAATCTTTCTGTTCACACGGTCGCTCTCTCTGAGTATCAAATCCATCAGCCGCTTTGTGTCCTTCTCCACTCTCAGCGTTTCACCAAGTACCTCTGTGGCGCCTCGAATGGAACCGAGGGGGTTCCGGATCTCATGCGCCAACGAAGCCGACAGCTCGCCGAGAAGTGCGAGACGTTCCGTGTATTTTGTCTCGGTGACATCCTGGAAATTGACGGTCACACCCTTCACCTTTCTCGTGGAGTAAAGAAAGGAATTCATGGTGAATCCTATCTGCTTCTTCGAACCATCCTTTGCGTGGATCTCGACTTCCTTTCTCTTTGCGATCGCGGGCTTTCTGAAATGGGCGGCAATCTCATCCTTCAACTGCTGGATCCTGTCGGGGAGTTCCTCAAACCTCTTTCCTCTCGTCTCATCTGCGGATAATTCGAGTATTTCCTCTGCCCTTCTGTTGCAGTAAGTGATTCTCCCATTCCCGTTCAAACTGATCATTCCGGCGAGTATGTTTTCGAGTATCTCCTCAGTAGTGAGGCCGATTTCGCTGAATTCCGTACCGTATCTTTTCAACCTCTCACCGAGAAAGCCGCTGATGGCTCCCACGAGGAAGAAGAAGAGGGTATGAAAATAGACTCTGTAGGCGAGATACGAGAGGTCGTGTTCAGTCGGTGTGCCCACGAACAGTATGAGGAAGTAGAAGAAGGAGGCAAGCGAAGCGACGATGAGCCCGCCTCTCGTGAAGAGGAAGAGCGCAGCGTAGATGATTACCAGGAAATAGAGGAGATAGTAGGGAGCGTCTGAGGGTCCGCCCACCCGCGTAATCGCCGAGACGAGCGCGACGTCGCCAACTACCTGTACCCACATCAGTCGGTGTTCTGCTATCAGACGGGTGAGCAGGAAGTAGAGGGCGGTGAGACCATACGAAGCGAGCAGTATGAAGAACGGAGCTTGAAGAACTCCTTGAGACCGACCGAGCATCATCTCTCCGCCCAGGAGGACGGACAAGATGATGGGGCGGGCGATGAGGAGCCAGACTACAGGGCTTCTTGATTCCTCCTTAATCAATCCCCCCTGATGAGCGTGACGAACTTGAAGATCGGCAAGTACATGGACACCATCATCCCACCGACAAATACCCCGAGTATTACAATGATGACAGGCTCCAATGCTGCTGTCAAGTTCTCTACCGCCGCATCAACCTCTGAATCGTAGAAGTCAGCTACCTTGTTGAGCATTTCATCCAGATTTCCGGCGGCTTCCCCTATCGAAATCATCTGCGTCACCATAGGAGGGAATGCGCCCACCTGTTTCAAGGGCTCAGCTATCGTTTCACCCTCGGAAATGGACACTCGTGCAGCAAGAATAGAATCTTCGATGACCTTGTTCCCAGATGTCTTCGCGGTAATCTCAAGAGCGTCGAGTATTGGCACACCACTGGACAGAAGTGTTGCCAGAGTCCTTGAGAATCTGGCGATCGCTTGCTTTCTCACGAGGTCGCCAGCTATGGGCAGTTTCAGTAATACCTTGTCAACCATGCCCTTTCCATTCGGGGATTTCCGCAGATACCTGACTCCAACTCCAGCAGCGAGAAGGCCGAGGATGGCGAAAATGATGTACTTCTTGACGAATGTTGATAGCGCAAGCACTATTCTGGTGGGGAGCGGCAACTGGCCTCCAAAGGTCTCGAACATCGTGGCAAATACCGGAATCACGAACACGAGCAGAATGACAATAGCGAGGAGCGAGACTCCTATGATGATCGCAGGATAGATCATTGCTCCTTTGATCTTCCTCGCGAGTGCAGCACTCTTCTCCAGGTACCTCGAAAGCCTACCCAGGACCACATCGAGTGCTCCACCTGTCTCTCCCGCTGCAACCATATTCACGTAGAGGTCACTGAAGATGTTCTTATGTTTTCTGAGCGCTTCTGCCAGAGTTGAACCCGACTCCACATCTTCCATCACCTCCCACAGCACCTTCTTGAACGATGAGGAATCTGCCTGTTGTGACTGGATGTCGAGACACTGCATGAGCGGAAGTCCTGAGTTGATCATGGTTGCGAACTGCCGTGTGAATACGGCCAGCTCTTTCGTCGAAATCCTTCCAGAGAGGAAAGGGATGGAAACCTCTTTGGGTTTTGTCTTGACAGATGTGGGAATGATCTTTCTCGCTCTCAGATGAGCGATTACCTCTGCCTCGGACTCTGCCGCCAGCTCACCCGAGGCTGAGAGTCCTGAGGATGTTCTACCCTTCCAAACGAAGACTGGCATAGTTTCACCTCCTCTTCATAGATCTCTGTTTTCTATATGTACTCATGCGATCCCTCAAACGAGTACAGCAGACTTCTGTTCCATCATTCGCTTCAACTCATCGGGATCTCTGGCGGAGGATAATGCAGTTCCCGCTGCGATCTGGCGAGTTGTGTAGAGATGATAGAGGGACTGGTTCATCGTCTGCATTCCATACTTCTGTCCGGCTTGGATCAGAGACTGGATTTGATGGACTTTCTCATCTCTGATCATAGCCCTTATCGCTGGCGTGGCAATCATTACTTCGAGGGACAGAACTCGGCCCCCATTGATCCTTGGTAACAGTTGCTGCGTTATCACACCCTCGATCACGAAGGCGAGCTGTGCTCTGACCTGGGGCTGCTGATGGGAGGGGAAGATATCGATGATTCTGTTTATTGACTCAGCCGCAGAGTTGGTGTGGAGAGTCGCGAGAGTGAGGTGACCTGTCTCTGATATCGTGAGGGCAGCTTGAATGGTCTCGAGGTCGCGCATCTCGCCAATCATGACGACATCTGGATCTTCTCTCAGGGCGTATTTCAGGGCGTGGGCAAATGTGTTTGTATCAGAGCCGACTTGCCTTTGATTGACGATACATTTCTTGTGTGCGAAGACATACTCTATCGGGTCCTCTATCGTGATGACGTGGGCTTTGCGCTCCTCATTCAGCTGGTCAATCATCGCAGCGAGCGTAGTGGATTTTCCGCATCCAGTAGGCCCGGTGACGAGCACTAATCCTTTTGGGTGACGTGTGAGATCTTCAATAACTGAAGGAAGTCCGAGTTCTTTGAACGACCTAACCTCGAAGGGAATGGTTCTCACTGCGAGAGCGACGCAACCTCTTTGAAGATATGCATTGGCCCTGAATCTACTGAGTCCGGGTATACCGAACGAAAGATCGAGCTCCCTCTCCTGCTCGAATTTCTTTTTCTGTGCATCGTTCATGAGAGAATAGGCCAGCTGCAGTGTCATTTCAGGCTTGAGGACTTCGTGCTCCGTGCGCAGCAAATCTCCGTCTATTCTGAGTATCGGTGGAACGCCTGCCGTGAGATGGAGATCTGAAGCTCCTCTCCGCACCATCTCTTCCAGCAGTTGCTGTATTGTGGTCATGACTTCCTCCTTTACATGGATGCTGTTTCTCTCATCACTTCTTCGAGAGAAATAATACCTTTCTTCAGCTTCTTCATGGCATCGTCACGAAGCATTGTCATACCCTGTTGCCTCGCTGCCTCCGCGATCTCAGTCGAAGATACTTGCTTGAGAATCATCTCTCGTATCTCAGGAGTCACGTCCATCACCTCGAATATCGCGATTCTTCCCTTGTAACCTGTGTACCCACACTCAGGACATCCTTTGCCCTGGTACACGGGCTTGTGGTCGAGTTCGTCCGGGTTGATTCCTGCTTCTCTCAACAAGGCGTAGTCTGGTTCAACTGGAGTTCTGCAGCGTGTACACACCTTTCGAACCAGCCTTTGGGCCTGGACGAGGTTGAGAGAGGAAGCCACGAGAAAGGGTTCTATGCCCATATCAATGAGGCGGTTGATGGTACTTGGGGCATCATTCGTGTGGATAGTTGAGAGGACCAGATGACCTGTCAAAGCAGCTCTGATCGCGATCTCAGCGGTTTCGGTATCACGGATCTCTCCTACCATGATGATGTTTGGAGACTGACGTAAGAAGGCCCTCAGTGCTGCAGCAAAGGTGAGGCCGATCTCTTCTCTGACCTGAACCTGGTTTATTCCCCTCAGATTGTACTCCACGGGCTCTTCAACGGTAAGAATGTGTACATCGTCCTGATTCAATTTATTGAGTGCTGAGTAAAGGGTGGTGCTCTTACCCGAACCTGTTGGGCCGGTCACAAGGACGATCCCGTAAGGTTTCGCGATCGCCGCCTCGAATCTCGCGAGATCCTCTGCTTCGAATCCCAGATCCTGCATATCAAGCATCAATGAGCTCTTGTCGAGTATCCTCATGACGCATTTCTCCCCATACAGCGTGGGTATCACGCTTACTCTCAAATCTACGAGCTTGTCCTTTACCGCGACCTTTATTCTCCCGTCCTGTGGTACTCTCCTTTCAGCGATGTCCATGGTTCCTGTCATGATCTTCACCCTTGATATGACGGCATCCTTGAGCCGGAAGGGGGGTGACATCACTTCTCTCAGGATGCCATCCACCCGGAATCGGATGCGTAACACTCTCTCATAAGGCTCGATATGAATGTCGGAGGCCCCCTTCAGAACGGCATCGGTGATGAGGAAGTTGACCAGACTCACGATCGGAGTTGATTTTCCGTCCGCGATCAGTCTTGAGATATCGGTCTCCTCAGACTCCTCTCCTGTTTCCAGCAGTTCCAATTCGCCTGTTTCTTCAAAGACTTCGGGTGCGATGTCTTCCTGGATCGACTCGATCTGAGTCTCCACCTGATAGTGTTCGGAGAGAACCTGCTTCAACTCGCTTTCCTTGGCTATCACAGGTATCACCTCGAGTCCGGTGATGAACCTGACATCTTCGATCGCAGACAAGTCCGAAGGATCTGACATTGCGAGAGTCAACACCTTGCCTCGCCGTTCCACCGGGATCACTTGATGTCTCACAGCGACATCGTTGGGGATAAGTGAAAGTACTGATGAATCCATTTCTTTGGTAGAAAGGTCGGCGAGTCGTGTATTGAAGTGTTTCGCGAGGAAGCTCGCCAGCTCGTCTTCTGTCAGTACACCCAGTTTGATTGAACAGGCGGGGAAGCTCAGGCGTGTCTCTTCCTGTTCACGGGTGACCTGTTCGAGTTGCTCCCGGGTGATAAGACCGGAGCGGAACAGAGCTAAACCGATCTTGTCTGCTGCCATGTTCACTCCACCGTCGTCTCTTTCAAGACCTCCGTGAGATCTACTACTCCCTTCTTCAATTTCATAAGGGCCGCCTCTCTCAGGGTGCTCATGCCGTCTCTGACTGCAGAATCCTGTACCTTCCCCGTTGTAGCTCTCTCGAGGATGAGACTTCTGATTTCCGGAGTGATGCGCATCACCTCGAATATTCCAACTCTTCCCTTATACCCAGTGTTTCTGCACTCCGGGCATCCCTGCGCGCGGTAGAGAGTACCGCCAAACCGGGACGGGTCGATGTGCGCCTTTGTGAAGAGCTTCGGGGGAGGCTGGTACTCCTCCTTGCAACTCGAACAGAGAGTTCGAAGAAGTCTTTGCGAGACAACCATGATGAGCGTTGAGGCGATGAGAAACGGTTCCACGCCCATGTTGATAAGTCTGGTGACAGTGGCTGCAGCAGTATTGGTATGGACCGTCGAGAGTACAAGATGGCCAGTGAGAGAGGCCCTTATCGCGATCTCTGCTGTTTCCTTGTCTCGGATCTCTCCAACCATTATGATGTCAGGGTCCTGCCTGAGAAAGGCTCTGAGTGCGCTGGCGAAATCGAGCCCTACCGATTCCCTGACGTGCAGCTGGTTTATGCCCATCATGCCGAACTCCACCGGGTCCTCTGCTGTGGTGATGTTCACCTTTGGATCGTTAATGCAATTGAGACCAGCATAGAGAGTTGTCGTTTTGCCGCAGCCAGTTGGTCCCGTGACGAGCACTATGCCGTTAGGATTCTTGATGCTTCTCTGAAAAAGCTGAAGGGACGTTTCATCGAAGCCGAGCGCTGACAGGTCAAAGGAGACTGCGGCTCTGTCCAGTACTCTTAGAGCGACCTTTTCGCCGTAGAGAGTTGGTACCGTGGAGACTCTTAGATCCACGACCCTGTCCCTTACTTTGATCTTAATCCTTCCATCCTGCGGCCGACGCTTCTCCTCCACCTTCATCTTCGACATAATCTTCATTCTGGATATGATAGCTCCCTTGTACCGGTACGGTGGCCTCAGCACATCGTGCAGTACACCGTCAATCCTGTACCTCACCCTCATCTCGCGATCATAAGGCTCTATGTGTATGTCTGAGGCCCGGTTGGTGACTGCTTCGGAGATGATGTGGTTTACCATGTTTACCACTGGGGCAGCGGTGGTGGCGAGAGCCAAATCGCCCATTTCTTCCTCGGCAGCACCCTCTGCTACGACCTCCAAGGCAACGTCTTTCAGTCCTTCCATCACCTTGGTTTCGAGATCCTGAGCGTGATAGTATTTGTCGATACACTGCCTTATGGTGAGCTCTGCGCACACTGCTGGGACGACCTTCAGGCCCGTAATGAATCTGACATCATCTATGGCAAAGACGTCTAAAGGGTTCGCCATAACCAGTTTTATCGACTTGCCTCGCCTCTCAACGGGTATAACCTGATACTTGATGGCCACCTCTGCCGGGATCAACTCGAGGGTGGGTAGGTCGAGCTCTCGCTGCGAGAGGTCGATTGCAGGTACCATATACTGCTTTCCGAGAAGCTCGGTGATTTTCTGGGGTTTTGCCATGCCGAGCTTTATGAAGTTTGTGCCGAGACGATTTCCATTCTTCCTCTGCTCCTCGAGGGCATAGTTAAGCTGTTCCTCGTTGATTATCCCCTCTTCAATGAGCATTTGACCGATTCTCTTCCCCATATCCTTTCCGTTTCACTGAGGAGTGTTGTTATGCACGCGCAGGTTGGGATACACTCCTCGAGACCCCAGTAGGTCGCACCTCCAACACAGCAAGAAATATACCGAGGTGGACAATTTCCCAACGGTCTCTACCACAAGACATTGTGGCGGAAACAGCGGAATGGAGGGCCAACGGTTTCGCAATTTGCAACTTTTTGTTGCAAATTGACTGTGGCTGCATGGACGGGAGACCGAGTGTCTTATGGTTCCCCGCTGCGATCGCCCTTGACCCGGATCTTCACGAGAGTAGAATTGTTCTGTGAACTCTCTTCTTCTTGTCGCTATTTCTGTGGCGGCGCTCTGGTTGGCCTACAGATTCTATGCAGGGTTCTTGAGCAAGAGACTATTTGGGCTGGATCCCTCCCGGAGGACCCCTGCCCATGAGTACGAAGACGGAATCGATTATGTCCCCACGCGACGGGAGATACTATTCGGTCACCATTTCGCCTCGATAGCGGGTACAGGCCCAATAGTGGGCCCTGCAATCGCAGTCATCTGGGGCTGGCTGCCGGCAGTCATATGGATTCTTGTGGGCTCCATATTCATGGGTGCTGTTCATGACTTCGGCTCTCTCGTGATCTCAATCAGACACAAAGGCAGGTCTATCTGTGAGATCTCGAAGTGGCTCGTGAATGCGCAGGTGAGGACGATGTTGTTTCTGGTCATCTTCTTTGCACTCACGATCGTGATCGCCATCTTCTGTATGATAATCGCAGTGATATTCGACCAGTACCCTCAGGCAATGTTCCCCGTCTGGCTTGAGGTTCCGATCGCCATAATGCTTGGATACAGATTCTATCGAGGATCCCGCGCGCAGTCCGGGATGACGATCTTCCTCTGGTCAATTGTCGCTCTCGTGATCATGTACGTGAGTATCTACATAGGTATCTATGTACCTTTCAAAGTACCAAGCGTTTTCGGGATTTCTTCCCTGACGATATGGGTTCTGGTGCTGCTCACCTATTCCTACATCGCCTCGACTCTTCCTGTGTGGTCTCTGCTTCAGCCCCGAGACTACATAAACGCCCATGAACTCGTTGTCGCGATGATCCTGCTCTTTGTTGGCGTGGCCGTGGCCCATCCTGTGATTACGGCCCCGGCGTTCAACTTACAGGTGATTGGTGCTCCTCAATTCATTCCCTTCCTATTCATCACGATCGCGTGTGGTGCGATCTCAGGTTTCCACGCGCTGGTAGGTTCCGGGACATCGGCGAAGCAGTTGGACAGCGAGGCGAATGCGAGGTTCATAGGGTATGGGGGGATGATAGCTGAGGCGGTACTCGCGATAATCGTAATCGTATGTTGTACGGCGGGGCTCGGTTCCTTTGAGGCGTGGAGTGAGAGGTATGGAAGCTGGACCGCGGCGAATGGTCTCGTCGCAAAGGTCAGCGCCTTTGTAGATGGGGGATCCACTTTCCTCGTTGCGCTCGGAATCTCGAAGAAGCTCGCACTTGGTATCCTTGGCGTGTTCGTAGCAAGCTTTGCAGGAACGACACTCGATACAGCCACGAGAATCCAGAGGTATGTGATCGCCGAGCTGGCGAGCGACCATGGTGTGAAGCCGCTCGCGAACAGGCACGGTGCAACGCTTTTTGCAGTTGCGACGGCGGGAGCGCTCGCATTTGTACAGGGTGGGGGACAGGGAGCTCTCATCCTATGGCCCCTCTTCGGGACAACGAATCAACTGCTCGCTGGGATAGCTTTTCTTCTCATCACGGTATATTTGGCCCGGAGAGGTTTGCCCACGCTGTATACCATGATTCCGATGGCTTTCATGCTCGTGATTACTCTATGGGCGCTGGTATTGAATCTCCGAACGTACATGCTCACCAGGAACTGGCATCTCAGTGTCATAGGGGGGTGTGTCCTCGTACTTGCGGTCTGGATAGTCTTCGAGACCGTGAAGACCTTGTGGAGAAAGTCCTCAGCCTGAACTTTCCGTTCGGTCTATTCTGTCATGCGCGGCGAAAAAGGGGCACACCGTTGCGCGAGCCCAGACAGGTTCTCACCGTCCTCTTTTTCCGGAGTCAGCGCAAGCGGAGTCTGTGGTACACGTACTGACATGTGACAAGGTGCTGTAGAGCACGCCCGCCCGAAGCGAGAAGGCACTAATCATCCTTGGGGGCTACGGGCTTAGTCTCTTCCTTGCTCTTCTTCTTGTATTCCTCGCTACGGTAGTCGGTGATGTGAAAACCGGATCCCCGGAATATTATCGCGCCACCTGATCCGATCAGGCGTCGAAGCCTTCCACCGCACTTGGGGCAGCGTTCACGTGCCCTCTCAGTAATGCTCTGAAAAAGCTCGAATCGGTACGAACAGTGCTCACACTCATATTCGTAGGTTGGCATAATCCCTCGTCGACGGAGCCCATAGTACCACAAACTGCGCACGCTTGTCAAGCTCTGCAGATACATCGGATGTATTTCAGTTCTGGCAGTGATTGCGTAGATGACCAGGGGGCATTTCTTCCGTCCCGAAGTATCGGGATCTTAAGATCGGCTTCCCCTACGGACCGTATGGGCCGCCAGGGTCCATACGGACAAAACTTCGCATCCATTATGAGAATCAAGCGATATGGCGCTCTGTTTTAGAGTGAGTCACACCGGCGCTGGTAGGCCCCCGTACGGGCTTGAGAAAAACCCCCTGGTCTTGTACACGCAATCACTGCCAAATTTTGTATACAACCAGATACATCCGGGGATTCAGGAGGTCTTGACATGCGCGCGTCCATATCATAATATAACTGCGCTTTAGCTGTTCACTGAAGGGCGGACGATGGAATTCTCCAGACTTGATCCTATGAGAGAAATGGCATCTATTAGAGAGGAGATAGACCGATTGTTCGATTCCTTTTTCGGGAGAGCACTGAGATTCCGGAGAGATGAGGAAGGTGAATGGACGCCGATCATGGATGTTGAGGAGACCGCTGATGCATTCACAATCATAGTGGAACTGCCAGGAATGAGGAAAGAAGATATCGAATTATCCATAAGTGGGGATAGAATCTCTGTCTCAGGTGATAGGAAGAGAGAGGTGTTGAAAGGTGCAACCTTTCATCGGCTGGAGCGCTCCTTCGGCAAGTTTAGAAGAACTGTCTCTCTGCCGTCCCAGGTGAATGCTGATGCGGCCAAAGCGGTCTGCAAGGATGGTACACTCATCCTCACTCTGCCAAAGGTGGAGAAGGCGACACCCGAAGAGATCACGATAGATGTGAAGTAGGGTGACGGGCATTCTGCGGTAAGGAGGAAATCATGACGTATAGGAGAATAATACTATCTGCAGTCTATTTGGGCTCTGCACTATTTCTCCTCACATGCGATTGGAACGTCCCTCAGGGTTCCAAAGCTCAGCCTGCTCAGAAATCGGAGATATTCGCTGGAGAACAGAGCCCGTTTGTAAATATTGCAGAGCAGGTCCTTCCTTCAGTGGTGAACATATCTGCTGAGAAAGTGGTCGAGGAGAGGAGGAGGTTTGAGTTTGAGTATCCATTTCGGGACCTCTTCAAGGACTTTGAGAAATTCTTCAAGGAACTCCCTCCCTCCTTCAGAGGGAAGGAGACAAACTTGGGCTCTGGATTCGTGATGAGTGAAGATGGCTACATCGTGACGAACAATCACGTGATAAGTGGGGCAGAGAAGATTGTTGTGACAATGTACGATAAGACCGTGTACAGGGGCGATGATGTGGAAATCGTGGGTTGGGATACAAGAACAGATCTCGCTGTGCTGAGGGTGCATTCGGAAAAGAAGTTGCAGCCAGTGAAGCTGGGCGATTCCGACGAAATTCGCATAGGAGATTGGGCAATCGCCATAGGAAATCCCCTTGGGTTCAGAGGTTCGGTCACCGTGGGAGTGATTAGCGCGAAGGGTAGGTCAGGACTTTCACTTCCTGAAGGACCTACGCAGCAGGATTTTCTTCAGACGGACGCGGCGATACATCCAGGAAATTCAGGCGGCCCGCTCCTAAACATCAAGGGGGAAGTGATAGGGATAAACACCGCGATTGCTACGAGAACTGGTTACTGGCAGGGGATAGGATTCGCGATACCTGTGAGTATCGCGAAGAATGTGTACCAACAGCTGATAGAGAAAGGGAAGGTCGTTCGGGGGTGGCTTGGAGTGTACATCCAGGAACTGACTGGCGATTTGATTGAGGCTCTGCAGGTCAAGGAAGGGGTCTTGGTGACTGAGGTGATGACCGAATCACCCGCTGAAAAGGGAAAAATGGAAGCAGGCGACGTGATCGTCGAATTCAATGGAAAGAAGATCGAATCCATACCACAACTTCAGGGCGCAGTGTCGGAGACCTCACCGGGCGAAGTTGCGGACGTCGTGGTCATCAGAGACGGAAAGGAGAAGAAACTCAGGGTAGAAGTCGGAGAGATGCCCGATGAAGTGGCATTTGAAGATATCGAGGAGGAGGGGAAAGAGAGAGGTTGGCTTGGATTGATAGTGGCTGCCCTCGACAGCGAAAAGGCGAGGGATTTCGATGTGGAAGTAGAAGAGGGAGTATTGGTTGTGGAGGTTGAACTTGCTTCGCCTGCGGATGAAGCGGGTATCATGTCCGGTGACGTCATCCTGGAAATAGAGAAGAGAAAAGTGAAGGATTTGAATGCGTATGAGAAGATCAGCAGCGATCTGGAGAATGAAGAGGGACCATTTCTACTCCTGATTCAGAGGGGGAGCAGGAAGCGGTTCGTGGCAGTTACGCCCGAGTAGGAGAAGAGGATTGACTCCTCTGACGATAAAGAGAAGGATTACCGATAAAACGCTCACCATCTACCTCAGGGAGATTGGAAAGGTTAAGCGACTCTCGGCCGCAGAGGAGAAAAGCCTTCCTCCAAGAATGAGGAAGGGTGATGAAAGGGCACTCGTACGATTCACCTCAGCAAATCTCAAGTTCGTCGTGAAGGTGGCAAAAGAATACCAGAACAGAGGACTCTCTCTCGCAGATCTCATAAACGAAGGAAATGTCGGTCTATTGAAGGCTGCTCAGCGTTTTGACGAAAAAAAGGGAGTGAAATTCATCTCCTACGCAGTCTGGTGGATACGGCAGGCGATATTGAAGGCTCTCGCGGAGCAAACGAAGATTATCCGGCTTCCGCTTTCGCAAGAGGGAAAGATAAGGAAGATTGCAAGCGTGTCTTCAGGGTTGATGCAGGAGAAAGGCAGAGAACCTTCGGTTGAGGAGATCGCCAAGAAGTTGAATCTCGACCCCCATGATGTGATGGAAGCACTGAGATTG
>Ga0209636_10003515_pt1 | contig 15952 bp, 14 predicted proteins | sample DeeMarSWOR152_54_FD_187464 | JGI IMG/M metagenome (GOLD analysis project Ga0209636, IMG submission 187464) | Marine sediment microbial communities from White Oak River estuary, North Carolina - WOR-1-52-54 (SPAdes) (version 2) | ecosystem: Environmental > Aquatic > Marine > Intertidal zone >...
GGAGAGCACGCGGCCCGGTTTCTTGTTCGTCCCGGCCGTGGATATCTTCGAGAATGAGAAAGAGATTACCGTTCTCGCCGATATGCCGGGTGTCGATGGTAAGAGTGTGGATATCGACTTGAGGGAAAATACTTTGACCATACAGGGCCGGATCGATCGTCAGGAGGGAGAGAAGGAAGCTTCCGTGTACCGGGAGTTCAACTGGGGAGACTATTTTAGGCAGTTCACCATCTCTGATGTGATTGACCGGAATAAGATCACGGCCAAGATGGACCAGGGGGTACTGAGGTTGACGCTCCCTAAGGCTGAGAAGGCCAAACCCCAGAAGATAAAGGTAAGCACGGGTTAGTAACGGAAGGGGACGCTCAAACACTTTGAGCTTCCCCTTTCGGGTCGCTCGTGAGAGGAATTTCGATTGTCGCCCAGATGGTAAAGGACTACTACGAGATCCTGGGAGTCCATCGGGATGCGGATCCCGGGGAGATCAAGAGGGCATATCGTGCTGCAGCGAAGCGGAGGCATCCCGACATCTCGTCTGAAAGTGGAGAGAAGTTTAAGGAACTTCAGGAGGCCTACGAAACGCTCTCAGATCCCGTGAGAAGGGCTGACTATGACCGGGAGTTGCTGGGAAGGCGACCGTCGGTTGTTTTTCACGATTACGACATCGCTCCCATGGATCGTCCTCATGGATTATTTGACTGGGTAGACGATTTTCTCTCCGGTTTCGACCGTTTGTGAGATCATTTTCGGATCGATCCCTTTCAGAGAGGAGAGAAAAGACCGGAGGATCTCGTTTTAGAGATTACCCTGAGTCCTTAGGAAGCGAGAAGGGGTGGGGATTTCCCCCTCGACATTCACCTGCGAATTTCCTGTTTCCGGTGCCATAGGACCGGAACATCAAGAGGGTTGATTTGCGGGAGATGCCGGGGGAAAGGCCAGGTTAGCATAACCAAAAAGATAACGGTTGACATTCCACCAGGAGTCCCAGACGGAATAAAGAGGAGGTTTCATTTTGACCTTCCCGAAGGGGAAGAGATTGATTTTGTTGTAGCTATAAAGGTCAGAGCTTACTAAGAAAGTACCTACAAAAGTACCAAGGTTCTGTATTTATACCTTCCACAACACTATGGGACATCCGCAGCCGATATAAGGATTATCATTGTCGATTCTTCTTCTATTGTTTGATACAAGATGATATCGACTATCGGGGGGGCGAACCAAAATTATCGATAACGCAAGAACTCTTGCATTTGTGGGGATCTGCGGAAATTCAAGGATACAATTAGTATCCTTGCCTCTTGATGTCATCAGAGTTAATTTAGCATCACTGCTAGACGTCACATATTTTGGCTGTCAATATGACGAGACATAATAATGCCATGGCATCAATCACTGGCTATGCCAACATGCCCTGGCCCAACGGAGAGACTTCGTATTTTTCGGTTGTAAATGCAAAATGTAGACAGGCCGAGCACCGATTAGAACTCGGCCGCCAATTGGCCGGTGATGATGTGCTGTTTGTCGACATTCTCGAAAATTTTAAATAGATACTCCAGGGAGACCGTAATCGGCCCCCAGATGTTATAGCTTGCCACGGCTCCATACTGGCTTTTCGGAATAAAGGCTTCCAGGGGAATCCCCGCAGCGGCAATGGCAGGATCGATTCCCCCCCGGATCTCATCGCTTCCTCCATAGCGAGCAGCGATATCCAACTTCTCCATCGGCCTCACCGCCAGCTCGACATTCCACGCCTTCGGTGCAGACCTTTTGCCCACGTGAGAGCCGTCGAAGACCAACTCACCTGCTTCAAAGTCTGCCAGGGCCCCGATATATTCCAGCTCCAGGGTGAACATCCCGTAAGTGGCGCTGAGCCAGACGCCCAAGCCCGGCACAAGGTCGTCTATCCTCCCGCCCAAGAAGGGGTTGATGAGATCCTGCAAGTTATCGCTATCGGCAATATTGTTGATGTAGGAGACGCCACCGCTTAACTCCAGCCCCCATAGCCACTCTGGGGGGATGGTGACGTTGGCACATCCATAGAAACTGTTGATCCTGTCATGGGTACGAGACTGGGAGAAGTCCCCGTTGAAGGCTCCCGCCTGCAGTTCGAATTTATCATTGGCAAATCCGACCATAACCGAACTTTTCCGGGTCTCCCCGAGCTCAAGCGTGGGGGGATCGGTGATGAAGTGGCTGTTGTACATCCCGAAGGGAATGTAGAACCTCCCGCCGACTAAAAAGAATGGGAAATTCTCGGTTCCGCCAAGGGTCAGGGTCCCCTCGTCCAGATCACCGGGCTCCGTCTCATCCTCTTCCCATAAGAACAGGGCGTGTCCCTTGACATATTTGTGGAAATCAATATCGATTCCCAATGCGGCCGTGGCCAGGATGATGTCGCTGTCCCTCGTATTTTCAGTTCCGGAGAGAGACTTGTCGATCGGGTGGCCCCTAAAATCAGTGGCTGTATATAAGGCCTCTACCTCCAAAAGCCCATGGAGCTCCACCCTATCGAGGAGTTTCCCCAGCATACCCTCCTCCTTTTCCTCCCTCGCCTCGACCTTTTTTCTCAGTTCCCTTAACTCCTTGAGCACTCGTTCCATTTTCGGCTGGGGCGGCTGCGAGAAGGCTGCCGAGGCCAGAAACACCACCATCACCACTGTCAGATAGAAAATCACTTTCCCTAAAGTGCTGAATCCCGATCCTAGATTAATATTTTTCCTCTCCCAATAACCTTTTTAGGTTCTCACCTTCTTCTTTCATATGCTTCTTAATAGCTTTGACTCTATCTTTGGCAAATCTTGAAAATATCCAGCCAAATCGAAAAGAAAGTGTAGCAGTAAAAATACAATTTTCTCCTTTTGGCTCTATACTAAATGAACCTTTAGGGCAAATTATTGAGATGGGAAACAAAAGCTTATATTCAATTTTTCTATTTGGCTCTACTTTGGTCCCAAGAAATTTCATTTTGTGCGGTTTCCCGTGAAGATATTCTTCAATATAAAGAATTGAGCCTTCCTCGAATGGCTTCCCTTTAAGCCAGCGACAGTCTATATGATCAGGATGCCAAGCATGAAAGTTTTCTTCAAAATGGAGAAACCACTTAAAAATCTCCTTAGGTGTCGTTTTTATTTCTATTGAATCTTTTAGGTTTATCATATCTTATCTCCTTGTGTGACCTTTAAATCCACGACCTGAGACCATAGTGAATATGGTATTATATGTTTTTCAATGTTATGAGCTCACCTAATCTTTTTATTTTGCAGAATTTTATGAGTGACAGTGAAACCATCAAATACTGTTCAGGCGCACCTCCTGATGTTCCTCTTCGAATTTAAGATGTTATCCATCATCAGGGGAAGAACCAAAACTATTGATAAGCTAAAGAAATCTTGCATTTATATGGGTCTGCGGAAATTCAAGGATACAGTTAGGTATTGATTTTTTGATTTCCGCATTTCTCGCCTTCAGAGAATATGGGTTCTTAGTAACTGCCTGTTTTTTCCATAGGTGGTTTTGTTATTCTCTCCTTTTGAGTAATTCTCCGCTCAGTATTTAGCGTTCTCGTAGAACGATTTTGACTCCTTTTTCCCTGGAATTTCGGGGCTCTTTTCAATGGTATCCCGTTAAAAGTTTTCTCAAAAACTCGACAGCCTTGCTTTTTGAGGTTTTTACCATCCTCTTATATCTTTTCCCCTCATAGCGGTAGCGCCAATTCTTTATCCCGAAAGTTATCTCAAGGCCATGAAGAGCGCTCCTATTTGATACATCAGAACGGCAAGCCCCCATCCCAATACGAGGCTGTATCCTACTGCAAGACCAGTCCATTTCCAATCCGTCTCTTTTTTTATTGTTGCAATCGCCGCAATACATGGGATGTAAACCAGGGCCATAACCATAAAGGCATAGGCAGAAAGGGAGGTAAACTGATTTTGAATAACGCTGATTAGTCCTGCTTCCTCAACGCCGTAGAGTGTCCCCAGCGTTCCCACGACGACTTCCTTGGCCAAGATCCCGAAAAGCAGTGCTACCCCGGCTTGCCAAAACCCGAAACCCGCGGGTTTCAGCAATGGGGCAAAAAGTGAGCCAAATTTGCCGATCAAACTCCCCTGAGAAGCATACGCCACTCCGAGGGGAAGAGAGGCCAAAAACCATATCAATACCACACCAAGAATGATGATTGTCCCCGCCTTCCTCAAAAAGAGGCTGCTTCTTTCCCACATATGGATGAGTACTCCCTTGATCGTGGGAAGCCTGTAAGGAGGCAGCTCCATTATGAGTGGCGCTACCTCTCCCTTGAAAAAGATGCCCTTGAATATCCTGGCGACCACCACTGCCAAAATGATCCCCAGCAGATAGAGGGAAAAGATGACCAAGCCCTGATTTCGGGAAAAGAAAGCCCCGGCAAAGAGTATATAGATAGGAAGTCTTGCGGAGCATGACATCAAAGGATTAACCAAGATGGTGAGGATTCGGTCCTTATTCGATTCCAGGGTTCTCGTAGCCATGATCCCCGGGATATTGCAGCCGAACCCGAGGAGCATGGGTATAAAGGATTTTCCATGAAGCCCCAGGGCATGCATGAACCTGTCCATGACAAAGGCAGCCCGGGCCATATACCCCGAGGCTTCCAGAATGGCTATGGCCAAAAAGAGAAGCATGATATTGGGGAGAAAAACAAGGACACTTCCCACCCCACCAATAATGCCGTCTGATAAGAGAGAAGAGAGCCATTGGGGACCTCCCACGGCTCTTATTCCGGAAGAGACACCCTCCCCAAGCCAGCCCATGAAGGCGTTGATGCCATCGGCAAGGGGTCCGCCGAAGCTAAAGACGAGCTGGAAGACGAGCCACATCATTCCCAAAAAGATGGGGATTCCCAGGAACCGATTGACCAGGACCCGGTCGATCCGGTCGGAGATGTCCAGCCTCTCCATGAGATCGAACCTTTTCCGGATGGATTCCTTTACCAGCCCGGATAAAAAGCCATATCTTCTCTCCACAAGGGCGGTCTCCAAATCGTACCCTAGGTGCCTTTCAAGCCTGGTCTGGCATTCAAGAACCAGGGAATCTGCTTTCTTATCTATTACCCTTTTTAGAATCTCAGCGTCTCCCTCGAGGAGCTTAATGGCAACCCAGCGGGAAGGGTATCCGGGGAGAGTTACTGCCTTTTGCAATGTTTCTATCTCCGATTCTATGTCCTGATCGTAATCGATCTTGAAGGAATCGCCTTTTTCGCCCAGTGCCCCGATGATTGCCTCTTTCAGCCCCTCCATTCCCTGCCCTTTATGGCCAACGGTCTCTATAACAGAAATACCCAGGACTGCGGAAAGCTTTCCCGTATCGATCTCTACCCTCTTGTTCCTCACGATGTCCATCATATTTAGATCCAGGATGACATTTGACCCAAGCTCGAGAAGCTGTGTGACGAGATAGAGGTTTCTTTCCAGGTTGGAGGCATCAATAACCACCACAACGGCATCGGGTTTCTCCCTTAGCAGGAAATCTCGGGCGATCCTTTCATCCAGGGAGTAGGCCGTGAGGCTGTATATCCCGGGAAGGTCAACCGCGGTGATTTCATGGCCATCATACGTGAATGCCCCCTCCTTTTTCTCCACAGTCACGCCGGGCCAGTTCCCCACGTGCTGCCTTCCCCCGGTCAGGTTGTTAAAAACCGTTGTCTTCCCTGAATTTGGGTTCCCCGCCAGGGCTATCTTTGCCTTTTTCCCTTCAACTTTCATTTCCGCTTCTCTCCTTCATCCAAGATTTTGATATAAACGTTTTAGAAACAAGGATTTCCCGAGTTAGACTATGGGATCGGGGACACGAGAATCCTGTGGGCCATACCATACCCAATCCCCAGCCTCACACCCCCTCTATTGAGGATCAAAGGACCGGGTCTATTTGATATCACCTCGATTTCAGCCCCTGGATAGAAGCCCATATCGGCAAGCCTCCCTATCAGGCCCCTGCCCCCTCTGATTTCTACTATCTTTACTCGCTCTCCCGATCTTATCACGCTGAGAGGCATCACCTATTTCCTACCTCCACCACAATAGCCTCCGCTTCTTCCTTGCGTAGGGATAGATGGTATCCCTTGACTAGGACATCCAGCGGATCGCCCAGAGGCGCCACCTTCTGAATCTGAATCTCAACTCCCGGGACGATCCCCATATCGAGCAACCTCCTCTTTATCTCGGCTCCGGCAATTACTCGGCTAATCTTGCATTTTTCACCCACCTTGAGATCGCTTAGGTGCTTCATCCCTCCGTCTCCCTTTAGCATACTTTTTGATTCATCACAGTGTTCGGGTTTTTCTCCATGTTTGAGGTAATAGTGGAAGCTCGAGAGCCAAAGGGGCTCACCTTCGGGGCAGGTCTCCGCGAACTTTATGAATTTCAGGATGCGATTCAATGTCTGCCGATTGATATGGTGCTCAATTTCGCAGGCATCCCTCTCCGCTACCTTTGGATCAACCCCCAATATTTCATGGAAGAATTTGAAAAGTGTTTTGTGTCTTTCATAGATCTCCTTTGCCTTCAGGATGCCCTTTTGGGTGAGCTCGATATACCCGTACGGCTCTTGATGCACCAGTTGTTTTTCGGAGAGGATTTTTATAGCATTGACCACCGATGAGGTCTTAACACCCAGAGATTTTGCGATATCCTTCACCCTGGCAACCTTTTTTTCCAGCCCTATTACCCAGATGGCCTCCAGATAATCTTCCATGCTTGATGTGAGAGCATCCATTTTTGTACCCCATAAATGTTAGATTAGACTAATAATAATAGATAAAACTATCTTTGTCAAGGGAAAAAATTACCTATTTACCCATTTTTATGGAGAACCGCCAGAGGGGAGATTTATCTCTTAGAGAAGGGATTCTCCGAATGCAACGGTTAATACCTGAATGCCCAAGTAAGTCCTGAGCAGCGGAAGTGGCGAGGAGGAAATCCTTCTGGATAATATCAACCGGCAAAGATATATTAGCCCCTCCTGGTCACCCTCGAAGGGTCCACCACTTCTCCAGCAAATTACGCTTAGAGACAATGGAGTTTTCCAGAAATTCAGAAAGCTCATCAAAAAGCAAACGATGGCATGAATACTGCGTTTTGGAGGGAGGTTTCCTTCCTCCCCTGTGCGACAACCAAACCCAAATCCGCACTACCATCGGCATCCAAGTCCCGGATAGCGGAAAAGGGCGTTATCGTATCAGAAACAATAGTGTCGTCATTTCCAGGGCTCAAGCCCCATTGGAGTGAACCCTCCGGGGCGATGGATTCGATGCACAGCCTAAGTCGATTGGAACAATAAAGTGATTATCACCTAGCAGTGGCGATGCGATGGCACAAGCGTAAAGCGGCGCTATCTCCCAAATGATGGTGAAAAATTGCTACTGAGGGAGAAAAAATGTCCTTGGGGTTGCCTAAAGAGGTTGACAAATGTGCTAAGAAAAAATATTAAACCTACCTGCCCGGGCCTGTGGGAAAAATTATCTGATACTTTAAAATTTTTAGAATTCTAGGACTGCTGGAGTTGGTTACGCTAAAATATCTCTGATATAAACAATCATTGTCTAAATCTACAGTTTTTTCTTTCATTTTCGTATCTTTTCACTTGACCAAGGTAAATATTCCAAGATGATATCAACCACCGGGGGAGCGGGCCAAAATTATCGATAACGCAAGAACTCTTGCATTTGTGGGGATCTGCGGAAATTCATAGAAGGATTCACTCCCCTTCGGGTTTTCCGGCGCTTCCGGAATCATCCTTGGCCGTATACAGCATTAGGTGTCGGGGAAAAAAGAGAACAGCATGGACAAAAGGTCGTTCGAGGCATCCAGAGACTTTACGTTTCAGGACCCTGCGAACTCGGTTAAACTCTAAAGGAGGCATTGTGTATCCAATCGTGGAAACCGGGGCTTAAAACCAGGTGAATTCATTGAAGAAGGAATAACCTGTGTGGGCAGAGCATGAAGAATGAAATTGATGATGGAGATCCTAAAAGGTATGGATGGCAGCGGATTTGAAAGAAAGGAGGATCTCAACGCCTTCATGAATTTTTAATTCAAAAAGGGACTTCTTGGTAATGAGGGATTTGAAAGTGAGCTTTCCTACCTGCAGATGAACTTCGTAATAGAATCCTTGGTCAAATAGTCCTTTAACGACTCCTCCAAATGAGTTTCTCATGCTTGAGGCAAGTGCCTTTTTGTGGATTACGATATCCTCAGGCCTGATCGCAATGTATCCATGGCTGTTCAATGGACGTCTACCCAACTCAACGTGCAAGTCCTCGCCAAGTATCGCCCTCGAACCACGAAATTCCGCTGCAAATATATTTTTCATTCCCACAAAGTCGGCAATGAATTCGGTGCTGGGCCGCTTGAAGATATCTTCCATGGTGCCTATCTGCTCTATTCTTCCACTGCTTATCACGGCGCCCCTATCGGCGAGTGACAGGGCTTCGGCAAAATCATGCGTCACCATTAAGAAGGTGACAGTGGACGATCGATGAAGCCTCTTGAGCTCATGGCGGATGTCTTCCCTGAACCCAGGATCCAGGGCGGACAGCGGCTCATCGAGCAGAAGCACCCTTGGATTTACCATCAATGCTCTCGCCAGGGCAACCCTCTGTAATTCGCCGCCGCTCAAGTTGAGTGGGAGGCGATTTCCGAGGTGTGCAAGATCCAATTCCTCAATAAGCTCTCCGAGCCCTTTCTCTGCCTCTTTTCTGTTAAGTTTATGGAAATGAAGGCCGTACTTAATATTCTCCATTACGGTCAGATGTGGGAAAAGGGCATAGTCCTGGTAGACAATGCCTATTCCTCGCTTTTCAGGGGGCAGTCGTGTGACATCTCTTCCCCCGATAAGGACTCTCCCGCATTTTATTGGGATCAGGCCGGCTAAGGCCTCCAGAAGGATTGTCTTTCCGGCACCGGTTGGGCCCATGAGGATAAAGAACTCGCCTTCCTCTATCGAGAGATTGATTTCGCGGAGGTTAAATCCGCTCAAGCGGGTCTCAAGGTCCTCAATCGTGATCATATTTCTTTCTTTTTCGGCAACGTCAGAAAACGGAGGATCAAGAAAAGGCCGAGGCAAATAAGCACCAGCCAGACTGCGACAGGCTGGGAATATTTCAGGCCGTAACCCTCAAAACGTTCATAGATGAGTACCGGTGCGATCATGGGGTGATAGGCTACGACCACCACTGCTCCGAACTCGCTGATGGCGCGGGCAGAGCACATGATTATGCCCACAAGCATGCTGCGCCAGGCGAGGGGAAAGGTGATGCGAAAAAACGTGCTGAACATGGAAGCGCCGAGGCTCCGCGACACCCCTTCTAAGCGAGGGGATATGCTTTCAAAGCCATCTTTTGCGGCGTGAAGGTAGAAGGGCATTCCCACGAAGATCAACACGGTGATAATACCCGTAACACTTCCCATAATCCTAACGCCAACTTCACCCAGTGCTCTTCCTATCCAGTGGTTTTTCCCCGCCACGCTGAGGATTGCAATTCCCACCACGGGATGGGGAATGACAATGGGAAGATCGATGATCCCCTCTACCAGCCGCTTGCCCCTAAAGTCACTTCGGGCTAGCAAGTAAGCCAGGGGGGTTCCGAAGACGAAGGCGATCAATGCGGCTGAGCCGGCCGTGTAAATGCTCAGCCAGATCGAATGCATAACGTTTCTATCCTGTATCGCCCCCTGGAGCATCGTCACAGAAGGGGCAGTCATCATCTCGATGAGGGGAAGAAGGATAAAGGCCATGATTACGATGCCGCACGAGACCGTTATCCAAAAAAAGAGCTCGCTCCGTCTCATGATACTTCCTCAGAGGAAAGAAAGTGAAAAAGGCTGTGTCTTCTCCTCTCCAATTGACGCCAGTCGAAAAGCACGCCGTTTTGGAAAAAAAGAAGATTGAGCATCAACTGAGCCATCGCCAAATCAGTGGTTCCCTAGGCGTCGAGGGGTATTGGGTTAGCCCACAGAGTCGTTATCACATCGTGAAGGCCTCTGGGATTAATTTCTTCTCCTAACTCCGCGAAGCTCCAGGGAAATACCCCGATATGAGTTTTTCCGTCCGAATCAGATTGCGGGGAGGATTGGACCCTTTTGATGATCGATTCCACCCGCCATTGCCTGCTGACCATCATTGATTATTTTCCCGCCATATCGCCGCCTAGGGGATGGTCAAAACAGTATAAGGAGTATCTACCTCTCCACGGAGAGATCTCCCTTCGCGGCTTCCGTGCTTTTCCCAGCGCAAGCGTCACCGCTTCGTGGTACCAGTACGGGAGCCGATCCTGCGATGGGTTACTTCGATCCTTCAACTGGGTTCCTCTGTAAAGGTAATCTTTCGGCCTGATGTCAGCCCGTTTGTGAGGATTCGGAATGGTCTTGGAAGGATCAACCCATTCTTCCCATTTGAAATTCTCAATAACTTTCACCTGGTAGCTTTCCTCCAAAGGTCGGCTGAGAATGTCGTTGATGTGCATATACTGATAATAGCGCATCAGGTCTACCTGGTAAGGGGTCGGTTTACCTTTTGTAGCCTTGACCACCTTCTTGAGTTCCAAGACTTCCTGCATGTTGACTTTGGGTATCCAAGTGATTTTACCGGGAAGCATCACGGGTTCCCCGGGGATGTTGTTGATTCCCTGCTTCCATGTAGCAAGAACGGCGATTTCCGTATCCTCCCGGTACAGGATAATGGCGTGGCCATAACGACCATCCTTAAAATATCCGAGGTTACCATATTGAATACGTGCGCCTGTGAGGAACGCCACGACATCCGTCCAGCACGGGGAAGTGCCGGTGATCCCCCAGAGGACGCTACGGTCAATGATGCCGTCCGGAAAAAGGATGTCAAAAGAAACCTTGCGGCAACAAATGGTTCAAATTGTCAAAGACCGGAGGCTCCAAATAAGTCGAAGCCTGTAAAAGGAAGCATTTATAGCCTCCTCAAACTAACACCTTTTTTCTGGTGACTTGTCTGAAACATTACAAATGGCGCACAGTTTCTTAATTCTTCACTTCTACCAGCCCTTGCAGCTCCCCAGGAACCAGGGCCTTCATCTTATCTGTCGGAATCCGGGAGGGAACGAAGGGAGGCTGTCCCTGGTCTTTCAGGACTTTGAGCCCGCCCTGCGGGTCGAGCATATACTTCAGGAAAACAATGGCCGCCTCCCGATTCGGGGCGTCCTTGATCATTGTGATTCCATAGGTCACTGAGCCCCCCTTCATCTCCATGAACGTACCGGGCTCCTTACCCGTAACTTTCACCACCGCCTGGGAATAAAAGTCATCATACCGGTAATTCCCCAAGTTGATCTCATCGGGGAGAAGGATGTATTTCAATTCATGCTGTACGGCCACAGAGAGATACTCCCAGGCATAATCCATATTCCCCGTCTGTAAAAGGGAGACTAGCTCCACGGATTTGGGGCGAATATTCTCCTTGGGGCGGTTGGCCAGCAATTTTTCATAAAGCCCCGGCTGCTTGTAGTGTTTCTCGGCCAACTGGAGGACCATGAGCGCCCGGTAGCCGCAGGGATCCAGGTTGGGATCGGAGTGGCCCCAGACGACTCCCTTCTTCATGAGGATGTCAAACCAGTTATTTGCTTTAATCTTATCCGCATCCTTGCTTTTTTCCGTATAGCAGAGGACCAGCTGGTTGGTGGCGAAACGGATATTCCAGTCTGCATATTGGGGGATTAGAAGTTTATCGATGACCTTGTAGTCGGCCGACGCCATAATATCACAGGGCTTTTTTAAATCCGTGATTTTTCTGGCACACGCCTGGCTTCCCGCAGCCTCTCGCTGCAAATCAACCTTCGGATATTTTGCTTCGAAGGCCTTCTCCATTGCTTCAAAGGGAACGGAAAGGCTTCCGGCATGAAACATGGTAAGCCTCCCTTGTGGGTCGGCAAAAGCCTGCATCGTGGTGAATGGCATTATAAGGCCCAATAATGCGATTACGGCCCAGGTGAAAACATGATTTCTTTTCATGGCTGTTCTCCTTTCACATAAGGTCTTTCCACTCGGACTCATTTGCCCTGTGATGGAGTCTAAGACTTCTTTTCATTGATCCTTATACCACCTTCATTTTCGGCACCTCCTTTCCTCCTTTGATCTGGGTTCTGTCACTCGAATATACGTAGCATTATTGGAAATTATTTGTCAATATAAAAGTGAAATAGTAATAATAAAGTTTAAATTGTTATTCCATAGTAATCTGTTGACAAATAGAGGGGCTGGTGGTATAGAGTACTCCCATGGGAGAACTTCTAAATACGAAAGAGCTGGCCGATCTTCTGCGGCTCAACGAGAAAAAAGTGTATCAACTGGTAAAAGAAGGCATTGTCCCCCATGTGAGGATTGCCGGCAAGTGGCTCTTCCCCAAAGAGCACATCTTGCGCTGGATTGATGAGAGCGTCCAGAGGGAGAGGGACCTCCTCATCGTGGGGAGTGATGATATCCTCCTCACAAGGCTTTTGACCATTTACTCCAGGGAGCGGTTTCCCGATCTCACCTTCTACTCGCCGGTGGGGAGCCTCAGGGGCATTCAGGCCCTTGCGCAGAGGAAGGGCCAGGCATGTTGTGTGCACCTGTTGGACGTTGAGACGGGGGAGTATAACCTCCCTTTCCTCAGGAGGCATCTTGCTTCTCAGCGGTATGTGGTCGTTAATTTGTGGTACAGAAGGCAGGGGCTTATCGTCAAAAGGGGGAACCCCCTGGGAATTAAAGGCCTGGAAGATGTGGTAAGAACGGGGGCGAGGTTCATCAACCGGAACGAGGGCTCGGGGACGCGGATTCTAACGGAGCATCTTATCAGTGACAATGGATTGGACGTGAAGGAGGTCGTGGGTTTTGGTGAGGCGGTGGACAGTCACGTGGAGGTTGCCCTGAAGGTCTTCTTGGGGGAGGCAGATGTGGGGATGGGGATAGAATATGTCACCCATCTCTTTCCGCTTGACTTCACCCCCATTCGGGAGGAGCGGTTTGATCTTGTTATTCCGAGGGAGCTCTGGCCGACAAAGGTCATCAGGGGGTTTATTGCCTACATAGACCCAGTACAGATCCGCAGGGTATTTCGTGCTCTTCCGGGCTACGATTTACGGGATACAGGGAAGGTAGTCTTCGAGAGTTGAAAGAGCCTTTTTCAAATAATGACAGAGGCTACTATTACGGGGAGGAAATACGATGAAGATAAGCGCACGTAATGTCTTGAAGGCCAAGGTGAAAAAGGTGGCCCATGGTGCGGTAAATTCAGAGGTCGTGGTGGAACTTCAGGGTGGAATCGAGATTGTCTCAATAATAACCAAGGCCTCGGCGGAGCGCCTGGGCTTATCGGAGGGTAAGGACGTTTATGCGGTAATCAAAGCGTCAAATGTCATGATTGCTTTAGACTAATCGTGACGGTTTACCACCCAAATTTCGATATCCATCGAGAGCTGGCAGGACAGTGCCATTTCTGAACGAGAGCCGGATAGCGGGTTTTTATCCTTTTTATATGATCAAACGCGAAGCATGCAAGATAGATCAAACAATCCAGGCGGGATGCCAATTATCACAGGTTTAATGGTAATTCGCTCATTTTACGGTGAGCTTGTCGCTATCAAATCTTGATGGCTTCGTAAAAAGTCCAACTTCCGTTCGACATGCTCACGGCCGCCCTGTTAAATTGAAGGCAGCCATATCAAAAGATATGGCGTATATAAGGTGCTTGAAAACAGTAACATCAAACAAAGAAAATATTTAACAGGGTAAATCACTGCAGCGTACTGTAAGTACGCCTCATTCCTCAGGATTTGCGCGCCTTGAATTTGGAGCTTATTACTTTGCCATCGAATTTTGACCGGCAAGTGCCCCGTAAGCCCCGCCTTGTAGGCGGGGAGCTTCACTTTTTACGAGATCATCAATCTTTTTCATTGCCAAAATATTTGCGTGAAGTAGTAGGCTCCTTGTGAATCCATAGCAACACCAATACCTGTCAACTGGTAATTTCCCTCAATATTCTTGCGATGTTCTGTATTCTTGAGCCAGTCTTGAGCGGCCCTTTGTGCACAATCAGAGTACCCTTTATTATAGGCAACATTTTCTACAGCCGCCCTATAGGGGAGAGACCTTGAAATTCTTTCCACCCGCTTAGCAAAACCGCTATGAGAAACTGGTATTCTCTTTGTTGCCATAGCTCGGCTATGCATTCGTGCTTGTTGTGTTATTATCTCATTGGTGATCAGAGGTGTTAGGTTTTGCGAAATACGGTAACGATTGATCAATTGATAGACCTCTTGCTCCAATTGCCATACTTCTTTTAATGTTCCTTTCAGCCCTGTGGGCTTATGTGAGATGGTACAACCAATAAAGGCAATACAAAACAGGACTAATGCGGAGCGTTTTAGGTGATTCATGGACTTGCTCACGGGTTCTAACATAGTGCTACTGCATTTTTATACGCAAGACTCAAGAAGTATTGAGTAAGCACCGAAAATCATAACCTATCATGGTACCAAACAGGCTAATAGAGAACGCCTCAATTATAGACGATTTAGCAATAAACCTGCCAATTGCAATCGTATGGGCCGAACAGCTAGAACATCTCCTCCGAGATGAGAAAAAATCACTACTGAGTGGTAACTGATGCAGATTTGAGACGTTAATCAATAGAGACGGAGGCTGGGAAAGCTGTTTAGTTCGGTTGGTACTCTTTTCCTTATCTCTTCTTCTCTCCGTCAGTATGGTCCCATATCATAGGGTTCTCAGGAATGTTGTAGTAGTAGGTTCCGAAGGGGAATGGAGGAGCCTAGAGCATGAGTAGTCGATGAGAGCGGTAGTGGGGCGAATCCTCCGCGATCTCTAGAGCCTTTGAAATCAGACAGAGGAGTACATGGTGATGACCCGTTACCGGGAAAAAGCTCCCGGTAATGGGTCAAGGGGGTGTTGCCGGTCAACGGGCAATTGCCCAAACCCCCTTTCGCTCACTGAAAAGAATTTCTGACCATTCTAAAGTTCGTTTCACTGCAAACCCAAAACTCGCCCTTCGGGCTCAAACATTGGGTTTACGGTCGTTTCACTTCACCAAGAATGGTTAACAGAAATTCTTATATGTTCGCTTCAGGGGATCCGGGCAACTGGCCGTCAAGAAGTGACGTTCCTCTAGAGGTCACTACGGTATGACCATCGGTATGAATAGGGCTTGTCCGAACTTTTCCTTCCCGAACTCACGGATGATCTTCTGCCCCTCGGGAGACGTAACCCATCCGATATAGGCCATGGCCATTATGTAGTTCACGTGCGGGTGCTTGGCCGGATTAACGGCGATGATTCCATAGGGGTTGAAGAGGTCCGGATCCCCCTCGCAGAGGATTTCCAGCGATGTCTTGTTCCTGTAGGCCAGATACGTGCCTCGATCCGCCAGGGTGTAGGCAAGTTTCTCATTGGCTATTTGGATGACCGCGCCCATGCCCTGCCCGGCCTCTGAGTACCACCTGCCTTTTGGCACAACATCCGCTTTCTTCCAAAGGGATTTCTCCTTCTTGTGCGTCCCGGAATCATCCCCCCGGGATATAAAGAGGGCTCCAGCCTGAGCAATTGCGGAAAGGGCTTTTTTGGCATCCCTGGTGCCTCGGATACCAGCGGGATCATTGGCTGGTCCAATGATAATGAAGTCGTTGTACATGACATCCCTCCGGTTAACCCCATGACCAGCCGCCACGAATGCCTCCTCAGCTGGTCTGCTGTGAACGAAAACCACGTCGCTATCACCCATCTCCCCGATCTTCAGTGCCTTTCCCGTACCCACTGCAACGACGTCAACCCGGCAACCAAACCTCTTCTCAAATGGCGGGTTGAGGACCTGAAAGAGGCCCGTATTATCGGTACTGGTGGTACTGGAGATTTTCAGCCGTTCCTGAGCCAATCCTTGTGATGTCAACCCCAGAGCTAAGGTG
>Ga0209636_10003516_pt1 | contig 15952 bp, 15 predicted proteins | sample DeeMarSWOR152_54_FD_187464 | JGI IMG/M metagenome (GOLD analysis project Ga0209636, IMG submission 187464) | Marine sediment microbial communities from White Oak River estuary, North Carolina - WOR-1-52-54 (SPAdes) (version 2) | ecosystem: Environmental > Aquatic > Marine > Intertidal zone >...
CATCAGATTGCATCCTCGCCGGATCTAACCCCGTCTCTCGCTATGGGACAGACAATGGATCACGTCGCCGCGGTTACCCTGCCACTGACGGGCGGCATCCTTTGGGGAATCATCGGTTACGAAGCGACGTTCTTCATCGGTGTCGCCGTCGCAACATGCTTACTCATAACGGCTCAAAAAATCAAATTCCCTTCTTAAAGGTTCAATAGATTGGCTCAGGCATATGCGCGCTTGGTAGTTTTCGACAACTTTTCGATAATTCAGCATGGTCTAATGTTACATCAAACTCCGCGCAACATCCGAATCAGGTTATTGATTGTTATAGAAAGGAAGGGAGATTGCCATGTTTATGGTTTTATCTTTGGCTTTGTTCTGTAGAATATGACTGCTAGTAGTGTTGCTACTAGGAATAACGGCAAGATCAGGAATGAGGGAAACTCAGGTATCACTTCAGTTCCAGTGATTTGGACGGTCATGGTACTTTGCAGGTCGTAGGTGAAGTAGAGGGAGATGTGGGTCGCGTTGTCTTTTCGAATTGACTCTCTTGGAGGGTTACCATCCATTTGCACAGTAAATTCACCCCAAAGTAAATCGTTTGGAATCGTAACATTACAGTAGCCAACTGTGCCAGATCCACTAGTAACTTTGAAGCTGACCTGTGCCAGTGTTTGGTTGAAGATGAAATCCGTTACAGTAGAGTTACTGCGTATGGGAACTAAATATTGAAAATCTTCCCAAACAACGGCACACACTTTGACAGGCAACGGAGAAGGTAGCTCTATTATCTTTACAACATCCCCTAAAGTTAAGTCAACCATTGTTATACTGTCCGATTTTGGATTGACAGTATAAAGGTATTTCCGGTCAGGCGAATAGCTAGTACTGGTAGGAGTATATCCCTTAAGATTAGTAATTCTCGTCGTCCAAGAAGAATTCACAAGATCATACGTATACATGCAATGCGCATCTCCAGAAATTACAAACAGTTTATCTTTGGTGGAAGAAAGCACAACCCCTGTAAGTCCGCCAATAGGCCAACCACCAGTATTTCGCAATCCATAGACATCCCACACATCGAGAATTTCAATTAATTCATCGGTATCCATATCAATTTTAAAGATCGAATTGAATCCACACAGATAAAGGATTCTGTTTGTTTCATCAAAATCACCCCCTAAAAAGCCAGTCGCGCCATAAGGAGTTTCTATGATATTGATAACATCAAGTGTTGAGGCATTAAATACAGTGATAACTGTCGGTCCATCCATGGAGCCACGAGCAATATAAAGTTTTGAACCGTCAGGAGAGGCAACTACTCTGTCGCTATGAATTTCAGATGGCAGATCAATGGATTTCAGTACAGTCATATTATTTGCATCAAAAAGAAGTAACTGATTTCCAATCATCGTTCCTGGCGTGTAGTCAATAGTTGCCATTATATCATTGAAAAATGTCAATTTAATAGGATTGATATTTATGCCAATGTCGAATGTCTCAATTAAAGATCCATCTGAAGGATCTACAGAGTAAATATGTCTCCTACCAACAATAAAGTAAAGTTTGTGTTGGTAGTACCCTAGTACTCCTCCATGGGCGCCATAAGGCAAAGAGATACTGCCTATCAATTGTCCAGAACTCAAATTCAATTTGTAAATATCGTCGGAACGCTGGCAAACTATATAGCCTACGCTATCGCCTCGAATGAGGACATCGGGCATAATGTCTTCCTTATTAAATTTCAATTTTTGAATTTCTTTCCCAGTTGAAATCTCAACCTTTCGTATAAAGTTCCAATCCTCAGTCATGTATAGATAATTTGAATCTGTTGGATCAATAGCTATTGCACGTTGATCGTTTGAAGGCGATACAAAGATTTCTGTGATAACACTATTGGTTGACATATCCCATTCCCTTATGTATCCTGTATTTGGAGTGTCTCCGCCAGACCAGAATCCTGTGATATATATTTTGCCTGTTTCCGCGTTAACAGCAAAATCACTAACCCCACATTCAATTGGCGTGGAAAACAAAATTTCAAAACTATCCAAATCAAAAACATTAAAGTTGCCAACTCCCTTGTCGCTGATTGTTTTGAAAGATCCAAAATAAGCGGCTGTTTCATTCGAATTGACCGTGAAGCGCATTGGTGGAGTATCAGGTGGTAATGCCTCATTCGTCAGATTTGAAGCACGTTCAACAGCATTACTCGAAAGATTAAAAGTAAAAAAAGCTCGTTGGGGAGTTCCTAATCCTCCAATACAATAGAGAAGATTTGGATTGCTAACAGAAGGCTCTACTGAGTCAAAAAAGATGCCCGGTATAGAAATCTGATGGTAAGAATTATCTGAACTGTTGACGACGTACAGCCTGTCATAAGAGGCTATGTAAACTGCAGTTCCATCATATGATACACTAATGCGATCTCCAGCTCCATAGTAAGGGTCTATTGGAAGCACTTTTTCAACGGTATTATTTTTCGTGTTTATTATCATTACATTCCTGGTTCCATGGTTGACAACGTAAAGTTTTGAGTCATCCGGACTCAGTACAGCTTGGCCTGAAGCTAACATGATTCCTGCTTCAGATACGTCTATTGCCGTCATGATGGAAAAATTTGATAAATCCAATACCAATAGTGAATCATCCATCATAAATGAGATATAAGCCGTTTTACCGTCTCGAGTAATCGCTAATCCAAGCGTACCTGGTGACATACTATAGAGTTCACCCGCATTCGGAGTCGTATCTTCTGCAGCACCGACAAATACTAAAGTTCCAACAATTACCACTGCAAAAGTTGCTGCAATCAAATATTTCAGTTTCATCGTATGCATCATTGATTATATATGTTGCTTCAGTTTTTATGACTTATGGAAGACACTACTTCACACGATGTGATCTTGTATGATCCTAGCGTATTTGAAGTACTCAATGAATGAAGATGAAAAATGCATGGACAATTATGGCTATAAGCCCGAGAAGAAGACTAAACATTATCAAAATCTTTCCTTCCTTGCGACAACGATTCCGTTCCTCAGGGTTCAGTTTTGCAAATTTTCTATAGTCCCACCATCCTAGACGGAATCCATAACGATACGGAATGCTGTCTTCTCTATAGATATAAGACCCAAGAATTTGGACAACACCGATAATCGAAAGGAACAATGTTTCATATATCAGGATAAGAGTAAGCAGATAAAGAATTTCTAGGAACCACAGAATCGGCAAGACTATCAAATTCAAAGCTACAATGTATCCTATGACCTTCAAAACGAAGGCTAACACCCAGTGAACATCTCGCTCGAAGGCAGATCTCATACAGAATCCAATTGCTTAAAAAGGAACAGGAAATAAAAAGCCTTACTTACAATAATATTCTTAGCATAATATACATCGACATTTGATTCTAACAAACTGTAACTTCTCAAAGTATTCCACTAGATGTCCTACGGATTTCTGTTTCGCTGTCTTAGATACGGTGGGTTAGTAGATGGCCTAGAATAGGTCTGCCTATGGATACGAGGAACCATATGATTGCCTCAATTGTCCATTCCTGTCCTTTGAGAAGGAGCATGAAGCTAATGGAGGATAAAGCGAAAAACATTGCGATTCCCATAAGGAGGTCGGCAATCCTTATTCTTGGCACAGCCTTTCTTGGGATTTCGAGGGTTGGGCTAGTCTGGTGAGCTATTATCATCGTGGCAGAGTGGTACAGATCAATCATAATTGTGAAGATGAGAAGGGAAGTCAGTAGGAAGTATATGATGAGTTTCCCATACACTGATTGAATTTCAACTGCGAATAAGACGACGGGAATTGTGGCAAAGACGAATCCTGCAAAAACGTGATGATTGTCACCAAAGTCTGATAGATCGAGAGAAATGCTTCGAGCATATTTAGAGTCCACGTATCTCCCTTTTCCATGCAAAACACCTAATTTCGTCTATAGCATACATGCAACTTCTAATAAAGATTTAAGCCAACCAACCAAGGCACGGCTAACGGTTGAGCCAACCAAACGGTTAATGGACTACTAGCCAACCTGTCTCTCCTGAACCATCCACCACGTAATAACCCTTGGCTAGCCCGTGCCTGAAAATGCATGCATCTAATCATTCCTCATAAAAAATCAGGTCCGTATCCTCAAGCGTCTTGTGAAGCTTCTCGACAGCCTCAAAGACATCGCCCTCACGCCTGGCACCGGTGCAGACCAAGTTTCCGCTGGCGAATAGCAGAAAAACAACCTTCGGTTCGTCCATCCTATAAATCAAGCCGGGAAACTGCTCTGGACGATACTCAACGCGGGGGCACCCCTTCACAACGGCGTTCAAGTCAACCCTCTGATTCAAAGCTGCTGAGGCAACAACATTCTGAATCTTGACAGAAGCCTTACTCCTCGGCATCTCAACCATCCCATACAAAACCTCTTCAACCAGTTACTACGAGTATGCATGCATGAAGATGTCCTTTACGGAACCTTAAAATGTCTTACGCCTCTAAGAAAGGCTACGGACGTTAAGGATCTTTGAAGAGAAAGAAAGGGAAGAAACGGAGAAAGAGAGAAAAGAGAAGAATTGAACAGAGAAAACAGGCGACGAAAAGCTAATGCATGCAAAGTGTTGTTATCCTAGAGAGACTTCCTGTATCTCCTATCACGCGTATATAAAGATGTTAAGAGTGTACCGATTTTTTTGAGATAGAATGGTTAAGATTACGTTTATTCGGAGATTGATTTGACGTTTGAAGCTCTTGGACCTTTTGGACCTTCTGTTATCTCGAATTCTACTTTTTCTCCTTCTTTCAAGCTGTTCTTTCCTTGGATATCAGAGTTGTGAACGAACACGTCTTTGCCGTCTTCGGTGGTTATGAAACCGTAGCCGCTTCTATCCATCCATCTCTTCACTGTTCCAGTTGTCAAGCGATTCACCTCTTTATCGTGGCTACCTCCAAGTAGTATGCGAGCTTTTTATATCTTGTTATGTGAAGTACTCAGCGGTTCTTTCAGGTTTGTTGTTGCGCGTGCGAATTCTAGATATCAATAATAATATTAGAAAAGAGGCGGAATCGCGAGGATTGTAAAGATATGTCCATTATTGCATGAAAAAACCTTTTCGTTAAACGGTATCTGCGTTTTCTCAATGATGCCAAGCATATATGCAACAAAAAGCATGCATGGCATGTTAGCCGTACATTTCAGCCCTGAGTGGACGCCTTCTTCTAAACAGTTTCTCCGTTGAATGGGCAGCTTTCTCTCTATTTCCATCTGCCTCCTTGAGATAAAGCCCAGGTCTGGATGGGCCATTACGGGCCCGCTTAGAACAGCATGTGGCCTCCGCTCGATTATCTCCGAAGTTTAAGGGCTTTGATCCTAGTGGTCACTTGACTCTAGCCGTTTCCAATCCTCCCTTTATCTGCAGTTTGCTGAGCAGTGCCTTCATTTGCCTCCTTGACAGAGTCGAAAACCACAGGGCGGCGTTCCCTCTATGATACCCCGCGTTTCCCTCAACCCTGTAACCCGGGCCTCAACACCTGTGTATCTGTCGGGTCCAAGCGCGATCAATCGGAGCATGTAGCTTGATCTTGGACTGAAGATGAGAATGTTTCCCCTTTGGTTGATTAGCATGTTCCAGCCCCTGGGTTTCCTGTCGTACCGATTCGTAATCTTCTTAGTTATTTTCTCTAGGGCTCCGCGCAAGTCTTCCAGTCATCACTTATTTGAGTGAAATCATTTGCAAAAAATCTTTGTGTCTGCCGATTCTGAGTAGGCCTATCTCTTTGCTAGATTATCTCTTCCAATCTCCTTCTTCATCGTAATTTCAAGCCAATCCTGACTAGTGCAGCCCCAAAGTTTCTGAAAGCATAGCCTTCTACCTCGTTTCTGGCCCAGAAGGTTTTCAATGTCTCTAACACGTTCTTTTCTAATTCTATAATGCCTAGCTCTCTTGCTGCAATCACTTCTATCCGGGTCGGTTGCGGATCAGCGTTCTTCCAGATTCCTCTAAGTTCTCGAAGAACTATCCTCGCAGTCACAGGTCCCACTCCTCTGAATTCCAAAAGCCTCTGCTCTAGTTCACTAGGATCCTTGCTTAGCTCGTCTAGTTTCCTGAGGTCTCCGTCGTAATCCATTAACAATTTCTTGGTGATATCCCGCATGTATTCCGCGGTTATCCCGTCGTAGCGGACATTTCCTCCTCGTCCATACGCCTGGATGAGGGTCCACGCATCGGTTCGGGCGATTCTCTCTGGAGTAGTTGGCCCAGCTTCTTCATAGGCTTTGTAGGTGTTCTTTGCAATGGTGATTGAAATCCTTGTCCCGAAGAGTATGGAGGCCAGAAACCATCTGAAGGGTTCTTCATTAACATCGATTCCAAGCTCTTGGGAACAGAGCTTCCCATGCTTCTTCAGTAAGCGAAGTAGGTCCATGGCAATCTCCTTTTTAGTTCAGGCCTTTTGAGTTTTGTTATCACTAATGAAGTTCGTTTCTCATCACTGGGGGATCAATTTGTATCTCTTATGATACGATCCTAGCCCACGAAGGGCAATAGAAAGAATTAACGATTTGTGTTTTCACGGAGATTTATTTTTAAGCAACGGTTGTCAATCTTAGACTTCAAATCAGGACGAAGAAATGAAATACAGGTTGTACGGAGGAATCGGGCGAATCTATAAGAAATCATCGGTGGAGCGCGCTACTCTAAAATGGAAATGGAAGGTTTGGAAGCCATAAAGAAGTTGAATTTCAATGTTTGTATGCAGTGTGGTGAGTGTACTGGCTCTTGCCCTATTTCCTCAAAGTCAAAACTCAACATCAGGAGACATGTGCGTGAGATAGCTTACATGGTCTTCCCTCTGACTATGCACCCCCCATTGAACATTTACGAGAGAAGTGAAGTTTGGGACTGCACAACCTGTAGCACTTGTGCCTATCGCTGCCCGAGAAGCGTGGATCTGGTTGAGATACTAATCGGTTTGCGCGGCCTTCTGGTGGAGGAAGGGCATGTCCCATCCACGCTTGGAGAAGCTCTAGAAGGGATCTACAAGTATGGGAACCCGTGGGGGCTAAGCCGAAGCAAGAGGTCTGACTGGGCAAGGGATCTGGAAGTGAATTATGTTTCTGAGGATGAGGAGGTGGAGCTGCTTTATTTTGTTGGATGCGCCGCCTCTTACGATTCCCGTGCGCAGAAGGTAGCTAGGGCGATGGTGAAGACTCTAAACGCTTTAGGGGTGGAGTTTTCGATACTCGGGAATAAGGAAACGTGTTGTGGGAACGAGGTGTACTCGCTCGGAGAGAAGGGACTCTTTGAGGAGCTAGTTGAGAAGAACTTGGGGCTTTTCGACCGCTACAGCGTAGAGAGGATCATCACCACCTCGCCACACTGCTTTAATGCCTTCAAGAACAGATATGGAAAGAACCTTTCAGTCAAACATTACACGCAATACTTTGCAGACTTAATCGACAAAGAAAAGCTTGAGTTTTCAGGGAAAATTGAGAAAGCCGTAACTTTTCAGGATCCTTGCTTCTTAGGCAAGCATAATGACATCTACGATGAGCCTAGGAAGATTGTTGAGAATATTCCAGGCGTAGAGTTTGTGGAGCTGGACATGTCGAGGAAGAGAAGTGTGTGCTGTGAGGGCGGTGGAGGGAGAATGTGGCATGACATTCCAGGGGAGCGCCTCGCTGAGGCGCGTATTAGAGAAGCTATAGACGTTGGAGCTGATATCTTGGCTGTGGCTTGTCCCTTTTGTCTCTTAACGTTCGATGATGCCATCAAGACGACGGGTAGTGAAGACAAAATCCAAGTCATGGACATCTTAGAACTAGTTGCTGAAGCGCTTTAGGGTTATGTAGGCTTTTCTGATCCCTTGAAGAGTTTTTGAGTTTAATCGGATTCGGCAAGAATACCTCATACGCTACCGCCTAAATTACACCGCCTATTCTCCTCATAGAATGGACGTAGGTAGGAGCTTGTGTTCTCTCTGTGAGTTTCTGACCGACAGCCTGATGCCACTAGGTCAAACCAACATCAACTATACACTCTAAGAGTTAAATATCGAAAACACTATCTTTCTGGACTCTGTAGACTCAAACCACCAAGAGAGGAACGAAATGGACATAATTGTTTGCGTTAAACACATCCCTGAGACAGCTGAGGCAGAAATCCGCATCGACAAGAGCGGAAAAAGAATAGAGACGGAAGATCTCGTCTTCGACATAAATGAGTGGGATGACTACGCCCTAGAAGAAGCCGTCTTACTAAAGGAGAAACTTGGAGGCTCCGTTACTGCGGTGACAGTGAGCTCAGAGCAAGCTGACGGCACACTGAGGAAGTGTCTTGCTAGGGGAGCGGACAGGGCAATTAGGCTGACAGACGAGACCTTCGAAGGGTCAGACGGCTACGCCACTGCCAAGATACTCCATAGCGCAATCAAAGACCTACCCTACGATCTGATCCTAGCCGGAGCCTTGGCAGGAGACGACGGCTACTCCCAAGTCGGTGTAACACTCGCTGAGCTGCTGGGAATCCCCCATGCAACCATGGTCAAGAGGATAGAGCCCCTCGAAGACAATCTGAGAGTTAATCGCGAGCTCGAAGGCGGCTTACAAGAGATAGTAGAGGTCAAGCTGCCAGCCTTACTCACAATCCAAACAGGCATAAACGAACCCAGATACGTATCAATAATGGGCATCAGGAAAGCCAGAAAGAAGGAAACAAAGATCCTCGGTCTGAGCGATCTCGACTTGAAGGAAGATGACGTTGGAGAAGCCGGATCCTGGATGACGGTGGAAAAGATGTTCATGCCACCGGTAGAGAAAGAAGCTGAGATTCTAGAAGGCACCCCAGATGAAGTCACATCAAAGATCTCTGAGATACTGAGAGCCCGGGGGCTGATTTAGATGCCCGAACTTTTTGTCGTCACAGAGCACAGACAAGGTGAAATCAGAGACGTAACCTTTGAAATGCTGACGAAAGGCAGAGAGCTGGCTGAAAAGACGAACACAGATCTGAGGGCGATTCTTCTCGGCCACGATGTAGGAGACCACGCAAAGAAACTCGCAGACCACGCCGAAAAGGTTCTGCTTATAGACGATGAGAAGCTGGAGGACTTCAACTCAGAAGCATATCAAAGGGTTCTTTCCAACCTAGTCACCCAGCGCAAGCCATCACTTATCCTAATAGGGCATACAGCCTTCGGCGTCGACCTAGCTCCAAGCCTTGCAACAGAACTGAATCTGCCGCTTGCCACAGACTGCGTAGACCTAGACTTTGAAGAAGAAAGATTAGCTGTGATTCGTCAAGTGTATGGTGGCAAGGTGAACGTCAAAGCGCGGCTTCGCAGGTCTGAGTGCTACATAGTCACTGTCCGTCCGGCAACATTTGAAGCACAAGAAATTGAGCCCTTAGAAGGCGAGATAATCAAAATCGAATCGCCTCTATTGGAGAACATAGAGAACAAAAGGTTTATCGAATATGTTCAGCCCGCCACAGGAGATGTAGATATAACGGCTGCCGACATCCTGGTAGGCATAGGCCGCGGAATCAAAGATGCCGACAATATACCCCTAATCAAGGAACTTGCAGATACGCTTGGAGGAGTACTCGCCTGCTCACGCCCCATCGTCGATAAAGAATGGCTTCCAACCGACCGCCAAGTCGGCACCTCAGGAAGAACCGTGAAGCCCAAGCTATATATCGCCATCGGCATCAGCGGCGCCTTTCAACACATCACTGGAATGAAGAACTCCGACCTCATCATAGCGATAAACAAAGACCCCAAAGCCCCAATCTTCCGAGTGGCCGATTATGGAGTTGTGGATGATCTGTTCAAAGTTGTGCCCGTGCTGCAAAATAAAATACACGAAGCTAAAGAGTGACATGCATGAGGAATAAACTAAATGGTGAACAAAAATGAATTTCGAATTGAATGAAGAACAAAAGGACACAAAGAACGCTACAAGAGAATTCTGCGAAAAGGAATTAACCCCAGAACTAGCGGTGGAATTCGATAAGAAAGAAGAGTTTCCAATCGAACTCTACAAGAAGGCCGCCAAGCTTGGATTCACCAGCATGAGATTTCCAGAAGAGTATGATGGCCAAGGATACGGACTCCTTGAGGACTGCTTGGTGACGGAGGAGATGTGCAGAGTCGATCCCGGACTGGGCGTCGCTATAATGTCTGGAACCTTCGCTCTACCAGATCTAGTATTGGCACATGGGACGGAGGTGCAGAAGGAGAAGTATCTTCCACCGCTGTGTAGAGGGGAGGCGGTATCGGCTGGAGCGTTCACCGAACCGGAACATGGAAGCGATCTCTCCCTCATGGATACAACTGCTCTAAAGAAGGGAGATAAATGGGTAATCAATGGCGATAAGCAGTTCATAACTAATGCTCCTGTGGCAGATTTCTTCTGTGTGCTTTGTCAAACAGATCCACAAGCCAAACCTAGCTACAGAGGTGAAAGCTTATTCACTGTGGATAAGGGCACAGCTGGACTGGATGTCACCAAACTGGAGGATAAGATGGGGATCAGATCTGCAGTGACTGGAGCGGTCTCACTCAGCGATGTCGAGGCTACCGAAGATAACCTCGTAGGCAAACTGAACAAGGGGTTCTACTATGTACTTGGGTTTTTTGACGGAAGCAGGATACCCGTTGCAGCTCAGGCCGTAGGCATGGCTCAAGGAGCATTCGAGCGAGCATTTAGCTACGCCAAGGAGAGAAAGCAATTTGGGTCTCCGATCATCCAATTTCAGGGCATATCATTCAAGCTAGCCGATATGGCAACAAAAATAGAGACGGCAAGGCTGCTCACCTACAAGGCCGCTTGGATGTTCGATCAAGGGAAGACGGATCCTATGCTTACCGCCATGGCTAAGTCATATGCAAGCAAAGTAGCGATGCAAGTCACGGATGAGGCTATTCAGATCTATGGAGGATATGGATATCTGGCAGATTATCACGTTGAGCGATTTCATCGCTGTGCAAAGATAACCGAGATATACGAGGGCACGAGCGAAATTCAGAAGCTGACGATCATGAGATACCTCCTCAAAAGAATGTGAATGCAAGAAGTTCGCATTCACGGACAAGCTAAACAGGATCTGGTGAGGCCCTTATTGAAGGTTTTCAGCACAGACTTAAATATACTAGCTCCTTAACTACGATAGATAAAGTGAGGCTGGCTCGTATGGGCTTCTTTGACAGATTCCGAAAAAAGAAAGTTGAGACTGAAGAGAAGACTGTAGAGCAGAAAGAACGGATAGAAGAGATGACTGACCTAGAAGAGATTTGCATGGGAGACAGAGAGGTCTATGAGGCTTTAAGTCGGATAATGTTCTTGGATCCCAGAAAGATCGAGGTATCGATCAAAGACTCAGAAAAGAAAGCGAAGGAATTTGAGAATAGGGGAGACAAGGTGAGGGCGCGAACATGGTATGAGACTGCAGGCAGACTAGCGATATATGAGGGCGACGTTAATAGTGTGAAGGAGTATTTCAGTAAGTGCACTGAATTGTCGTCAGAGAGTGACTATCCCATATTGAAGATTCCAGAGAAAGCTGTGAACAAGGCTCAGGAATATTACCGAAAACATTTGAAAGAATAGAAGAGAGAACCGGCGATATACGCTGATGTCATAAGATGTCGATTACGCATCATATTCCTTGTTTAATAAGGATGTGGAGTCAAGACTATTTGCAGAAGACTTTCTTTGAACGCTTCAAAGGTTGGAAAGTAGAAGGAATATTTGGGGTCTAAAAAAGAGCCAGCGAAAGATTTTGGCCTCTTCACTCAGTTTGGCAATAGATACTATTAGAGAGCTGTGACGAACAATAAGCGTTCAACCAATTCTTTGTAGCGGTTCCTGATAGTGACCTCGGTCACTTGGGCAATTTCAGCTATTTCCCTCTGAGTTTTCCTCTCGCCCATAAGCACTGAAGCAATGTAACTGGCAGCTGCCGCTATTCCGGTCGGTCCCCTTCCAGAGGTAAGCCTGAGTGTTCGCGCCATCTTCAAAATCTTGTGTGCGATTTCTTCAGCTTTTCCCTGCATGGTGAGTTGGTTAGAGAATTTACTTATGTATTGGCTTGGTTTCACAGGTGGAATGAAGTAGTCGAGTTCCCTGACTAGAAAACGGTAACTGCGTCCGACCTCTTTCTTGTCGATGCTTGAGGCCTCAGCGATCTCGTCCAGAGTACGGGCGAGTCCACATTGCCTGCAGGATACGTATATGGCGGCGGCTGTCACGCCTTGGATAGACCTTCCACGAATAAGATGCTCTTTGACGGCTTTTCTGTAGATGACAGAGGCTGTTTCGAGTATATTTTTGGGAAGGTTAAGATTGTTTGCTATTTTTGAGATTTCAGATAGGGCGAACGCGAGGTTCCTCTCAGTGGCATCAGAAACTCGGATTCTTCGTTGCCACTTTCGAAGTCGGTAGATCTGAGCCTTCTGCCCAGGAGCCAGCCTTCTACCATAAACGTCACGGTCATGCCAGTCTATCATCGTGGAAAGCCCTTTGTCATGGATTGTGTAGGTAAGCGGCGCGCCGACTCGGGTTCGCTTTGCACGTTGTTCCTTGTTGAACGCCCGCCATTCTGGGCCTCGATCAGCGAGTTTGGTGGCGATGACGAATCCGCAATCCATACACACAATTTCTGCACAATCATAGTCCCGCATGAGTCTTGTGCTCCCACACTCGGGGCACTGCTGAACTATGGCGGAACGCATAGGGGTTTCTTCACTCATCTTCTCTTCCTTCTTCTCTTTCCAAGCTTGAGGGAGGGAACAGCATAGAGAAAGCAGTCGACAAGACGATCCGGATCTTGCAAGTTAGTTTCTACTGAGACATAGGGAGATGAGACTGGCCCAAAAACGTCAAAAACCCTTCCAACAGACTTCATCGTTTTATCAACCACCTTGTCACCGATTCGCGGAGGTGTCTCCACCTTAAGAATAACATTTCCGCTCGAGCTTATGTGAAGGACACGGCCGATTTTCTGCAAACTCACATAGTCCCCTCACAAAACGTGAAGCTTGAAAACCAATCGCTTTATTTAAACCTTTTCGTGATTCTGAATCTACTTCTTGGATTCTGAGGTTCCTTTAAGCTTTTTTGTCTATTCTAAGCTCATTTCAGCCTTTTTTCTTCCTGCTTCAATCCAGGAACTAGTACCGAACCCCCAAAACTCCGACACAAACTTGACAGTCTAAAGATTATAAAAGATACTAAGCCTTTTTGGGAATAAGAACCGCATTCGCTATGCCGCTTTGGCCAGGACGTGATGTCACCAGTGCCGCTCCCAGTGAAGTTTCCACGATCGTTCCCTTCGTGATCACCCCTCTACGATCATAGTCGACATTGGCAGGATTTTTCACCACACGTAGGATCTTCACTCTCTCAGTTTTTCCGGTTGTTGGTTTGGATACATTTACATCTGTTACACAGAGCAGTCTAGCCTTGAAGTTTCCTCCACTAGTACGTGCAAATCGTCGTTTGGTGGGACCTCTAGTTGTCTCTGCTGGGAATGATCCACGTTCGAATTTTCTCTTCATTCTATACGATCTTTTTCTGCCACCTGACGCCTTCTTCTTGTCCAGATTTCCATGCCAAACAGACAATTCTGCATCTCCTCAGCAAGCCTGATGAAATCTTAGGATAAGACAATTGTTTTTAAATGTTCTCTTCTAGTTTGTGCTCCTGACATCTTCAATAACATCCATTCTTAGATACAATTGAGCTAGTAAGCTAAAAAGGCGGTAGTTACTCTTACTCTTTGCTAGTGAGCAGAGTTGCCAGAGAAGCCTTCAAAAATTCGTAAGAGAGACGGTCGAATTGTCAACTTTGATCAGAAGAAAATCACTAGCGCTGTTCTGAAGGCTTTAACAGCTGTAGAGCAAGCGAATGGCGGGCTAGCAAAAGGGCTTTCAGATTCCATTGTAAGCCTTGTCAGCGAAAGATTTGTCGGGAAAATTCCTCATGTTGAAGATATCCAGGATATTGTAGAAGAAGTTCTCGTCAAAAACGGTTATGTTGGTGTTGCTAAAGCATATATTTTGTATCGTCAAAAGCGCACCGAAATCCGAGAGTTCAAGACATTTTTTGATGTTGTTGATGATCTAAAACTGGGAATCAATGCAATAAAGGTGCTGAAGAAGAGATATTTGCTTAAAGATATGGCGGGGAACATCATTGAGACCCCCAGCCAAATGTTTCGTAGAGTCGCTAAGGCAATAGCAAAGGCGGATCGACTCTACGACAAAGAAGCAGATTCAGAAAGAACCGAAAAAGAGTTTTACCAAGTCATGGTGAACCTTGAATTTCTTCCCAATTCTCCAACCTTAATGAATGCGGGCACCGAGCTAGGACAACTCTCCGCATGCTTCGTCTTGCCAGTTGAAGATTCGATAGAAGGCATATTCGATGCGCTGGAACACATGGCGATAATCCACAAGTCCGGTGGAGGAACGGGTTTCTCCTTCTCAAGACTTAGACCCAAGGGCGACGTGGTCAAATCCACGAAAGGTGTCGCCTCTGGACCCGTATCTTTTATGCGTGTTTTCGACACAGCCACAGACGTGATTAAGCAAGGGGGACGGAGAAGGGGAGCCAACATGGGAATTCTATACGCCACACATCCAGATATCCTAGAATTTATTACAGCGAAGTCTATGGAGGGAATGTTAACAAACTTCAACATATCTGTAGCAGTGACAGAGGAGTTTATGAACGCGGTTCAGGATGAAGCCAAATATGGTCTGATAAATCCCCGCACCGAAGAAGTTGTGAAGAAACTACGTGCCAAAGATGTCTTCGACCTGATCATAACGATGGCTTGGAAGACGGGCGATCCTGGGCTCATATTTATCGATGAGATAAACCGCCGCATTACTATCCCAAAGGTTGGAAGGATCGAGAGCACAAATCCTTGTGGGGAACAGCCCCTCCTACCCTACGAATCATGCAATCTAGGTTCTATCAATCTAGCCAAGATGGTGAAAGATGGAGATTTAGACTGGGACAGACTCAGAAGAGTTACTAGAACTGCAGTCCATTTCTTGGACAACGTGATAGACATTAATAGATATCCTCTACCAGAGATCGAAAAAATGACCAAGGCAAATCGAAAGATCGGACTTGGAGTGATGGGATTCGCAGATATGCTCATCCAGCTAAAGATTCCATATGATTCAGAAAAAGCCTTGGCCATGGCCGAGAAGGTTATGAAGTTCATCTCTGAAGAAGGCAAAGAGAAAGGGGTTGAGCTAGGTGATGAAAGAGGTTCCTTCCCGAATTTTGAAGGCAGCATCTGGGAGAAGGAAGGCTACAAAGCTATGCGTAATGCGACTTTGACAACGATCGCGCCGACTGGAACCATCAGCATAATAGCCGGTTGTTCAAGCGGGATAGAACCAATCTTTGCCGTGGCCTTTGTCCGCAACGTCATGGAGGGAACAAGGCTGTTGGAGATTCAGCCTTCTTTCGAGAAAATCGCCAAGGAGAGAGAATTTTACAGCAGGGAGCTTATGATGAAAATCGCCAAGTCAGGATCGGTACAAGGCCTAGCGCAGGTTCCAGATGGCTTACAGCCAATCTTTGCTACAGCGCTAGACATAGCCCCCGAATGGCACGTGAAAATGCAGGCAGCCTTCCAAAAGTATGTCGACAACGCCGTCTCTAAGACAGTAAACCTCCCCACCGATGCCACTCCTGAAGATGTCAGAAAAGTTTTCTTGCTTGCTTACAAGCTGAAGTGCAAAGGAGTAACAGTTTACAGGTATGGAAGCAGGAGGGAACAAGTACTGCACGTCGGCCCAATGTTGACCACAGAGATGGGCGCTGAAGAACACGTAAGTGCTGAATCAGAATATTCTGGTGGATGTCCAGTAGGTCAGTGTCCTTTCTAGGGCTAAAGTCTAAATCTAGCCTTACCCCGAGTTCGCCTTTGTGAAA
>Ga0209636_10003519_pt1 | contig 15949 bp, 19 predicted proteins | sample DeeMarSWOR152_54_FD_187464 | JGI IMG/M metagenome (GOLD analysis project Ga0209636, IMG submission 187464) | Marine sediment microbial communities from White Oak River estuary, North Carolina - WOR-1-52-54 (SPAdes) (version 2) | ecosystem: Environmental > Aquatic > Marine > Intertidal zone >...
ACTGAAATCAACAGGTTATGGGGCATTCCTGATCAACAGCAAGGTATTAGATGCAAGGCGCCGAGGAACGACGACTGAGGCGTATGGAGCAATACGCCGCAAGCCTGTCGAGAGCCTCAAGGTCGAACGGGAGGAGCGATCGAAGGCAACGCCGCCCTTCGGCTTTACTCAGGGTCGTGAGCCTGTCGAACGACAGATGATGCCTTGATGGTGGATCAGGACCTTTCCGAAGCCTTGACAGGAAATTCCGAGGGTTATACTATGATAACCTATGGAGGAGATTATTCGTAAGAGAATCGAGGAAACCGAAACGGTCAAGAGACAATTCCTGCAAGAAAGCCTTACCCAGTTAACATCAATTATCAAGCTAATCGCCGATGCCCTCGAGACCGGAAATAAGCTCCTGCTCTTCGGCAATGGGGGCAGCGCAGCCCAAGCCCAACATCTTGCTGCAGAGTTCGTCAATCGATTCTTCATGGATCGTCCCCCCCTTCCCGCGATGGCCCTGAGCACGGATACGTCCATCCTCACCAGCATCGGCAACGACTATAGCTTTTCGGAGATCTTCTCCAAGCAGATTGTGGCCTTGGGGAGGGAAGGTGATGTCGCCATCGGCATAAGCACGAGTGGAAACTCCGCCAACGTTATAAGAGCCATCGAGGTAGCCAAGGAGATGGGCCTCGAAACCGTCGCCCTGACGGGCAACGACGGAGGCGATCTCGCCAAGGTGGCCAACCACTCCCTCATTGTCCCGTCCAGCAATACCCCGTGTATTCAAGAGGTCCACTTGGCCGTTGTGCATATCCTCTGCGAAATGGTGGAGGCCCAGATCTTTAGGATGACCTACTGAATCCGGACCTCAGGAAACTAAGATGAAATTGAAGTTTGATCAGATTGATCCGGGAAAGATTAGGACCGTATCCTTAAAGCAGAGAAAGTCCGTAGTGGGGATCGACGATTTCAGTAGGAGCTATGCCAAGGGAAATAGTTTCAGGGATTTCTATGATGCCCTTCCAAATATTCTGGCGGGCAGGGATTTGCGCGAGGTCGTCCAGAGACTCGTCGATGCCGTTCGAGAAAAGAGGATGACCGTTTTGGCCATGGGTGCTCACCCTATTAAGCTCGGGCTCAGCCCCATCATTATCAGCCTCATTGAAAGGGGAGTTTTCAAGGCCGTGGCCATGAACGGAGCGTGCATCATCCACGATGTGGAACTCGCCATGGTGGGTCACACTTCTGAGGACGTGGCTGAAGAACTGAACCAGGGAACTTTTGGAATGGCCAGGGAAGCCGCGGAGTTCATCAATGGGGCCATCCAGGAGGGAATTCCGCGGGGTTCAGGGATCGGTGAGTCATTGGGCGGCAGGATCCTCGGCGCAAGCCTTCCCCATGCCTCCCTGAGTATCCTGGCTGCTGGCTTGAGACTGCATATTCCCATAACGGTTCACGTCGCCATTGGGACCGACGTAATCCACATGCATCCCTCGACCGATGGGGGTGCTATCGGGGAGGCGAGCTACCGAGATTTTAAGATCTTTTCATCCATCATCTCCCAATTGGAGGGCGGGGTCTACCTTAACCTGGGATCGGCCGTCATCCTTCCAGAGGTATTCCTTAAGGCCCTCAGCTTGGCCCGAAACCTGGGCCATCAAGTCGATCATTTCACTACCGTCAACATGGACTTCCTCCAACACTACCGTCCAATGGAGAATGTTGTAAATCGGCCCACTCGCAGGGGGGGAAAGGGTTATTCGCTCATCGGTCATCACGAGATCATGTTTCCCCTCTTGGCCGCAGCAGTCATGGAAGAGATCGATTGAGGCCTGTGAATGCGTAAGTTGAGGCTCGGCCTGTCGTTGGGAGACGGGATACGCCAATAATTGTTGATGGCTTCGTAAAAAGTCCACCTTCTGCGTTGCGCTGCATCCTTCGTCATTGCAACGTACTGTGAGTACGCCTCATTCCTCAGGATTTGCGCGCCTTGAATTTGGACTTTTTACTTTGCCATCGAATTAAGACTTTTTACGAGATCATCATTGTTGGAGAGGAGAAAGTCGTGGCCGAATGCAACCTCGAGCTGAACAAGGCAAACTGCACCTGCACCTATGAACCCTGCGACAAGAAGGGGAAATGTTGCGAGTGCATAGCGTACCACTGGAGGCTTGGCGAGCTTCCCGGATGCCTGTTTTCCCCGGAGGTGGAGAGGACATTCGACCGATCCATTTCCCGTTTTATCGCTCAACATCGGTAGCCAAGGCGCTGAGGGGCCCTCGCTTAAAAGGCCTCGTTATCACGGCGTTATGGTCGCCCTTGCGGGAGGGTCCGCTTCAGCGGGAAGAATCTACCCCCGCACCTTACCTCTTCTTTCCCCTGATACCATGAGACTTTTCTCCATGACTCGAGCCATGTTTCCGGTAAGCACGTTCCGTACACCGGATCGTTCAACACCAACTGAGGAAAAATGAAACAATACGCCGCCCTTGACATCGGGACCAACACCATTCTCCTCTTAATCGCCGAAAAAACCTCCGACGGTCGACTTCAAACCATCGTGGATCTGGAGACTACAACCCGGCTGGGTGAGGGGCTCGCAGAAACCCATGAGATTAATTCCCATACCATGAAGAAGAGCATCGATGTTATCGAAGGGTACCTCTCCATCTGCCGCGAAAAGGGGGTAACGGAAATTGTCGCAGCCGGAACCAGCGCTCTCAGGGAGGCGAGAAATCGATTGAACTTTGTCCAAAGGGTTCGACGACGGTGTGGCTTGAAAATCGAAGTCATATCGGGCCAGGAGGAGGCATGGCTTTCCCATTTGGCGGTGGCGAGGGATCAAAAGTGGTCCTCGCGACCATTGATGGTCATCGACATCGGAGGGGGAAGTACGGAATGGACTTATGAGGATGCCAGTGGCGAGGTGCGGGTCTTCAGTAAGAGCATCGGCTCGGGACGGTTAACCGAACAGTTCCTCACCTCGGATCCCGTCCAGGAGCGGGAATACCAAGCCATGGCCTCCCAGGTTAGGAAATTACTGGATACTATCCCACCAGTGGGTGCAGATGTCACCCCGGTCGGCATCGGAGGAACCATAACGGCCCTTTACTCCGTCAAACAGGGCCTGAAGGAATTCGATCCCTCACGCATTCATCACGGGTTATTAGAGCAAAAGGATATCGAGGGACAAATAGAACTGTTCAAAAGCCTCCCTTTAAGGCAAAGGAAGGTCATTCCTGGGCTCCCACCCGCACGGGCCGATGTAATCCTTGCCGGAGCCACAATCCTCCTCTATTCCCTGTTACGATTTGGATCACACAGAATTTGGGTCAGTTGTCGCGGTCTTAGATATGGGATACTCCTCGATCGATTCTTCAGAGAGGACCTCGGCCCTTGAGCGGTGCTTAACCAACTGGTTAGGAGTTGAAAATAACCTTTGCCTATGTAATAATTATTTTATTTCATAATAGAGGGAAAGAATGCCCAAGGGAACCTTTTCAAACCCCTTTCATCGAAATATCGCCTTTTGGCTCATCATCAGCTTGATGATAGTCCTGCTGTTTAACCTCCTCAATCGACCTCAGGTAAAGCCCGAAACCATCAATTTCAGCCAATTCATCAATGCGGTGGAGCGAGGGGAGATCGCCGGCGTAACCATCCAGGGGAACAAAGTCTCGGGCAGGTTTTTGGACGGAAGGCAGTTTAAGCTTTTTGTTCCGGAATATCCTGACTTGGTCAAGAATTTGAGGGGAAAGGGGGTGGAAATCTCGGCAAAACCGCCTGAGGATTCGCCCTTCTGGCAATCCATCCTCATTTCCTGGTTCCCAATGCTCCTCCTCATAGCGGTGTGGATCTTCTTCATGAGACAAGTACAGGTTGGAGGTGGAAAGGCCTTAGCCTTTGGAAAAAGTCGCGCCAAAATCCTTTCCAAGGAACAGCATAAGGTAACCTTTGAGGATGTGGCGGGTGTCGACGAGGCAAAGGAAGAAGTGGAAGAGATCATCCACTTCCTGAGAGACCCAAAGAAGTTCACCAAGCTGGGGGGAAGAATCCCCAAGGGAGTTCTCATCGTAGGAGCTCCTGGCACGGGAAAGACCCTTTTGGCCCGAGCCATTGCTGGGGAAGCTGATGTTCCCTTTTTTACCATAAGCGGAAGCGATTTCGTAGAGATGTTCGTCGGCGTTGGGGCTTCAAGGGTTCGCGATCTCTTCATCCAGGGGAAGAAAAATGCCCCTTGTATCGTATTCATCGATGAAATCGATGCCGTGGGTAGGCATCGAGGGGCCGGCCTCGGAGGGGGACACGATGAGAGAGAGCAAACCCTCAATCAGCTGTTGGTCGAGATGGATGGTTTCGAATCCAATGAGGGGGTCATCCTCATTGCCGCTACCAACAGGCCGGATGTGTTAGACCCTGCTCTTATGAGACCGGGAAGGTTCGATCGCCAAGTTGTAGTGCCTATTCCAGATATCAAGGGAAGGGAAGCGATCCTTCGGGTTCACACGAGAAAAAACCCGCTTTCGCGAAATGTCGACCTCGCGATTTTGGCCCGTGGGACGCCGGGTTTTACGGGAGCAGATCTGGAAAATATGGTAAATGAAGGTGCCTTGCTGGCAGCAAGAAATGGAAAGAATCAGATTGAAATGATGGACCTAGAGCAGGCAAAGGATAAGGTCCTGATGGGAACCGAAAGAAAAAGCATGATCATTCCCTACGAGGAGAGGAGAAATATCGCGTACCACGAATCCGGTCATGCCCTGGTGTCCAAGATGATCCCCGAGACCGATCCCATCCATAAGGTCACCATCATACCCCGTGGACGTGCCCTCGGCTTGACCCAAAGATTGCCCATCGATGAAAAACATATATACCCCAAGGATTATCTCCTCAATAATATCGCCGTGCTCATGGGAGGAAGGGCAGCGGAGGAGCTCGTTCTCCATATTCAGACCACGGGAGCCCGCGAGGATATCGAGCAATCCACGGAATTGGCAAGGAAAATGGTGTGCGAATGGGGAATGAGCGAAAAAATGGGCCCCCTCGCCTTTGGCCAAAAGGAGGAACAGATTTTCTTGGGACGCGAATTCGCCCGGCACAAGGATTATAGCGAAAAGACGGCGCAGGATATCGACGAGGAGATTAAACGGATTGTCGACCATAGTTACGACAGGGCCAGCAAAATCCTCGAGGGAAACATCGATCTCCTCCACAGCCTTGCCGATGCCTTGCTGGATAGGGAAGTCCTTGACGGGGAGCAGATAGAAAGAATCATAAAAGGCAAAAAGGCTGAGCCACCTATTTGAATCCACTATGTGTGATCACATAAGTACTTGCAAATAGGGAAGAGCACAGGCAAATCCTTCTTTGAATTTTGCCCAACAATGTAAGACTCTACATATAACCTCTGTTCATTATCCATGGATATGTTGGACACCCGAGGATGAAAAGGGTTCGAGTCCTCCATTTCGCCACATCGGATGAGGCCATCCATGAAATGCAGCGCATTGGTGTCGATCCCATCGGCATTGAGTCCATGCGGGAAAAGCTTTTCCATCTCAATCTCAAGATCGAGGGAATCGACTGTCGCCTTGCCAACTTCCTGAAACAGGAAATGGTTCTCCTGGGCGGCGATGTCCTTACGGACAGGAGGATCATCGATTGCAGCGTTGCTGCTTCAGACCTCATCCTCATGGGGACTGAGAACCAAATAAAAAACCTCGTTAACAGGCTTGAAGATCGTTCCAACGGCCTCCACGACGTCGCAGTCCGGATTCGCGAGTGCCTCAAGAATTTACAGACCCCGTCTCAAACCATTAGGTGCAGGAAAAAGACCCTCCACCTCCATGAGAGAACCTACCTCATGGGAATAGTGAACGTCACGCCGGATTCCTTCTCCGACGGCGGACTGTATATGGATGCGGATAAGGCAATCTCCCAGGGTATAGAATTGGCGTCTCAGGAAGCCGATATCATCGATATTGGGGGCGAATCGACAAGGCCCGGGTCCGATCCATTACTGCTGGATGAAGAGCTAAGAAGGGTAATCCCGGTCATCGAGGGCCTTTCGGCCAAGGTCGATACCCCGATATCCATCGACACCTATAAGTCCGTTGTAGCTGAGCGGGCCATCGGGGCTGGCGCTGAGATGATCAATGACATCAGCGGGTTGAAATTCGATCCCAAAATGGCTCATGTCGCAGCCAAACACGACGTGCCCGTGGTGTTAATGCATATCAAGGGAACCCCAAAAGTCATGCAATTGGACGTCCACTACGATTGTCTCCTCACGGAGATTATGGAGTACCTGGAGGAGGGTATTGAGATTGCCGAGGAAGCGGGGATCGATGCGGGACAGATCATTATCGATCCGGGGATCGGCTTCGGGAAAACAGCTGAGGACAATCTAAAGATAATCCGCCACCTAGCCGAGTTAAGGAGCCTGGGCAAACCCATCCTGTTGGGCCCGTCAAGGAAATCATTCATCGGTAAGGTTCTCAATAGCCCTGTAGATCAGAGGGAGGAGGGAACCTTGGCCTCCATCTCTGCAGCCATCATGAATGGGGCGAATATCCTCCGGGTCCATGATGTGGGTCCCGCAAGAAAGGCGGCACAAGTGGTGGATGCCATCCTGAGAGGGTAGCGACCCCATGAGCATCCCGGATATCCTGGTCAGCATTCGATGGCAGGACATCGTAGATATCGCTATCGTTTCGGCGCTTATCTATTGGATCATCATTCTCATCAAGGGAACGAAGGCCGTTCAGATGATCTTCGGCCTCGCCTTAATCATCGTCGCCTTCATCATTTCCCGAAGGGGAGAGCTACTAACGCTGCACTGGATCCTGAATAGCTTTTTGAGCTCCATCATCCTCGTCATAATCGTTATCTTCCAGAATGATATTCGACGGGCGCTGACAACCGTCGGAAAAAACCCATTCTTCAGGGGCATGAGCTTCACCGAGGAATCCCTTTTCTTTGAGGAACTGATTAGGGCCTCGCTCTCCTTGGCCAGCAAGAAAATCGGAGCCCTCATCGTATTCGAAAGGAACACCGGGCTGAGGGAGTATATCGAAGGGGGCATCGACTTGGAGGCAAAGGTATCCAAAGAGCTCATCGGAAGCATCTTCACGCCGACTTCCCCTCTCCACGATGGTGCCGTGATCATCAGAGATGGGAAAATCGCAGCGGCGGGATGCTTTCTTCCCCTCAGCATGGATGGTGAAATCGACAGTGACATGGGGACAAGGCATCGAGCCGCCATCGGCCTGACCAAGGAAACCGATGCCGCCGTCATCGTCATTTCCGAGGAGACGGGGAGCATATCGTTGGCCCTCGATGGCAGGATAACCCGAAATCTTGATGCACCGGCCCTGAGAAAAATCCTCCAAAGGCTCTTTGAGCCAAAAGGGCCCAGAAGGTTTCAGTTAAGATCGGGGAAACTCCGTGAAAGGCTTTTTCACTAAAAACCTCTCTTTGAAGCTCATCTCCATTCTGTTGGGTGCAATACTGTGGTATTTCGTCGTCAGTGAAAGGAGCGGCGAAACCGCCATTTCCGTTCCGTTGGATTTCCGGAACATCCCCAATCCCCTCATCATCATCGAGAATCCGAAAGAATCCATCAATCTCCGAATAAGCGGGCCGGCCACCTCGTTACGGAGATTGTCCCCCAAAAACGTGAAAGCCACTATCGATCTCTCAGACGCAAAACCTGGGGTGGCAAAATTCGCCATCCAGCCCGAACAAATCACCCTCCCCCGGGGTCTCAGAGTAACCATGGTGAGTCCGGCATCGGTTGTACTGACAATCGATGAGCTCTTAAGGAAAACACTCCCAGTAGAGGCTATATTGGTGGGCAAACCCCTTGAGGGGTTCAAGCTCACCAGAGTGGGGATTGATCCCCCCGCCGTCGAAATAGTCGGGGCCCGAGATGAGTTAAGCGGATTACAGAGGATCTCTACGGAAGAGATCGATATCTCGGGCCTTAATAAGGATGAGGTAAAAAAGGTTTCCTTGAATTTAGCCGGTTTACACATCAAATCCATCAGCAAAGAAGAGGTGAAGGTAAACCTGAAATGTGCTCGAGCACCCACGGAGTAAGGCTTGAGCGAAGAGGAACAAATGCGAAAATTGTTCGGTACTGACGGCATCAGGGGGGTTGCCAACGTGGACCCCATGACGGGCGAGATGGCAATGCAGCTCGGCAGGGCAACTGCCTACATTTTTAAGAAGCGTGAGGGGAAACATAGGATCGTCATTGGGAAGGATACCCGGCTCTCGGGATATATGTTGGAGACGGCTTTGTCATCGGGCATCTGCTCCATGGGGGTAGATGTTTTACTGGTCGGCCCTCTTCCGACGCCCGGTATTGCCTTCATTACAACCAGCATGCGAGCCGACGCAGGGGTCGTAATATCGGCCTCCCACAATCCGTTTTATGACAACGGCATCAAGATCTTCTCCAGGGATGGGTTCAAACTCCCCGATGCCCTTGAGGCTAAAATTGAGGAACTCATTTTCTCCGACAGCATCGATTCGCTCCGGCCGACAGCCGAAGAGGTTGGAAAGGCTTACCGAATAGAGGACGCTGTCGGTAGGTATATCGTCTTTCTTAAAAATACCTTCCCCAATGATTTGACCCTCGATGGCCTGAAGATCGTCTTGGATTGCGCCAATGGGGCGGCGTATAAAGTGGCGCCCGCCGTACTTGAGGAGTTGGGGGCGGAGGTTGTCCCAATAGGTGTTGAGCCCAACGGGGAAAATATCAACCTCGAGTGCGGCGCTCTCTGTCCGCAAAGGGTAAGCGATGCCGTTGTCGAGAAGCATGCCCATTTGGGTATGGCATTGGATGGGGATGGCGACAGGGTGGTCTTCGTGGATCAAAAGGGGAAGATCGTGCATGGAGACCATATCATGGCCATTTGTGCCATTGATATGGCTGAGAAAGGAAGGCTCAAGAATAGGAGCGTTGTCACCACGGTTATGAGCAACATGGGGCTCGATCTATCCCTCGGCAAACGCGGGATCAGGGTGGTAAGAACCGCCGTAGGGGATCGATATGTGGTCGAGGAGATGGTGAGGGGAGGATTTAACCTGGGAGGAGAACAATCCGGCCATACCATCTTTCTCGATCATAATACAACGGGGGACGGCATCCTTACCTCCCTCCAAACCCTATCGGTTATGGTGCGGAAACAAAGGCAACTGGATGAGCTTGCGAAAGAAATGGTTCCCCTGCCTCAGGTACAATTCAACGCCAAAATCAACAGGGAAATTGACGTCCTGGGAATGCCTGAAATCCAGCGACAGATTACAGTCATAGAGGATGAGCTCGGGAAATCGGGAAGAATCCTCGCCCGTTATTCGGGGACGGAACCCGTTCTGAGAATCATGCTGGAGGGGGAGGATGAGGAGAAGATCACTCGCATGGGCCGGGAGCTGACGGACATCATTGGAGGGATGATGGAGAGAACCGGACAAGGCCGGAAATCGCAAGGATAAGGAGGTTGAGAGGATGACGAGATTGGGAGTAAACATCGATCACGTAGCCACCCTTCGTCAAGCGAGAGGAGTAAAATACCCTGACCCCGTTGCGGCTGCGGCCATCGTCGAAATGGCGGGTGCTGATGGCATTGTCGTACATTTAAGGGAGGATAGGCGACACATACAGGATCGAGATGTCCGTATCCTGAGGGAAACCATTAAGACCAAACTCAACCTGGAGATGGCCTCTACACCGGAAATGGTCAAGATCGCCTTGGGGACCAAACCCCACATGGTCACCCTCGTACCCGAGAAGAGGAAGGAATTGACTACGGAGGGTGGGCTCGATGTCATGGGGAACAAGGCGTCCCTCGCCAAAACCATCGCCCAGTTACAGGATGGTGGAATTGTCGTGAGTTTGTTCATCGATCCCAATGGCAAACAGATCGAGGCCTCCAAGGGAGTTGGCGCAGATTTCGTGGAGCTTCACACCGGCCACTACTGTGACGCCACAACAGAGAACGAGGAGGATAAGGAATATAAGAACCTCTTGGATGCCGTTGGCATCGCCTTCGACCTCGACTTGGGCATCAACGCGGGCCATGGTCTTAACTATTTCAATGTGAGGCGTGTTGCCGAGATTAAGGAAATCGAAGAACTCAGCATAGGGCATAGCATCGTTGCACGTGGTGTCTTAGTTGGGTTGGATAGGGCCGTCCGAGATATGATTGATCTGATAAAATAGCCCCTTTGGTATGTTCCATGATCTACGGGATAGGGATAGATATCGTTTCCATACCCCGCATTGAGAGAATGCTCAACAGATGGGGTCGTCTCTTCACCGAGAGGGTCTTCACTCCCACCGAAATCGCCTTTTGCGAGAGCAGGGCGAACCCAGGGCAACATTTCGCCCTTCGCTGGGCCGCCAAAGAGGCGATGTTGAAGGCCCTCGGATTTGGCCTGAGGGGGGGGATCAAATGGACCGACATCGAGGTGGTCAACGACCCCTCTGGCCGGCCTCTTCTTGAAGTTCACAACCAGGCCGAGGGGTTCTTCGCCGATCGGAACATCAAGGCGGCTTTCGTCAGCATCTCCCACGAAAGGGATTACGGGGTTGCGCAGGTGGTTTTAGAGGTTTAAACAGTGAACCCGCAAAAGTCCATCGAACGAAGGACCGGTCATTTCCTCATCGTTGTCACCCCCTCTTAATCTCATTCGGGGTTCCCTCTCGGAAATCTTTCTATAACCCTCCATTCCTTTTGAAGCCGGATATAAGGGCAAGGAATTTTCTTGTCCATGGGCGCGATCTCTTGGACGAAGATGGGCAGGAAAGCAATGCGGCCAGGGATAAGGGAACCCCCCAAGAAGCGGGAAACCTCAACCCAACACGGCCTTGACAATCCAAACCCTATTCTGTAGCATGTCGAAAATATTCATGATTCCAACTCTGCAGGCCTCCATGGAAAGGATCGAAATTCAGATATTGAGAGCACTGAGGGAAAGCCCAAAGACCTTCTGGGAACTTGCAGCTCTTCAAGATTCAACCATCTCGGCCCTCGTAACCACGATAAAGAGGCTTATGGCGGGGGGGGTGATTCATTTCATTCCGTCCACGAAAAGGTTCCAGTTGTTACGAAATGGAAATTACCATCCTCGAATGGACCCGAGATGTAAGATCTGTAACGGAAAGGGCCTCATCGTAGAAGGGATCTTCCGCGATACCCTTCGACGATTCACCTCACTGCTTGCCGGAAGACCCGTGCCCGATCCCAACTATAATCAGGGATTGATTTCATTTCCGGACCTCGCCTTAAAAGCCTCTTTCATGTACGAGAGGGGGGATTTAGAGGACCGTTCAATCCTCCTCATCGGTGATGATGACTTCTTCAGCCTGTATCTGGGGTTGTTAGGAATGACTCAAAGGATTCACGTCATTGACATCGATGAACGGATTCTTCGATTTATTGGGGAAAAAGTGCGAGAGCTCGGCCTTAACATTGAAACCATGCAATTCGATCTCGGTCAATCGCTTCCTCACCACCTCCGTCATGCATTCGATGTCTTCGTTAGTGAGCCCCCTGAGGGAATCAAGGGGATGATCACATTCCTGAAGAGGGGGATAAAATCCCTAAACGAGGGAAAAGGGACGGGGTATCTCGGAATGACCATGCTGGAATCTTCACTGACCAAATGGTATGAGGTTCAAGCTATCATTACTCGGAATCGGCTGGTCATCACCGATGTCCTCAGGAATTTCTGCCTCTATCCTGAGGGGGAAGGCGAGTGGGAGAATCTGTACAAGCACTATCCAATTATGGCGGAAATTCCCATGGACGTGGGACCGCCCAATATCGATTGGTATAGTTCTTGCACAATTCGTTTTGAGAAGGTTACTGGGGCATTCATCCCGCGAAATCACTTTTATGGCGATAAGGATACCTGGGTCACCGTCAAAGGACTATGAAACTGCACAGGGGAAAGGGCTTGCTTTTTGCCACGACATGAGGATACTATACTGCAAGAGGGGGGAATATGTTGATAGAGATGAAGGTGAAGTTTCTAACATTCGATCCATCCTCAAACGGGTTCGTGGTTTTCCTCGTAGATGGAAAAAATAAACATACTCTCCCCATTTGGATCGGCCCTTTCGAAGCCAATGCCATAGCCATGAAGTTAAAAAAGGCCGCCCCCCGTAGACCTTTGACCCACGATCTCATCCGCAGTCTCATTGACGCCCTTCATTGCAAAATCAGCCATGTCGTCGTCAACGATCTCAGGGAAAACACCTATTATGGTTTGATTTACATCGAGGGGAAAAAAGGAGAGCTCGTCATTGACTCCAGGCCCAGCGACGCCATTGCCATCGCCCTGGGTGCAGGGGCACCGATTTTCGTCGAGGAGGATGTCCTCCATCGAACAAAAAGCGCCATGCGGGATAAAGAAGGCCGGGAGCTCCCCGATCAGCTTAAGGATTGGATCGAGAGTCTTGACCCCGAAGACTTCGAGGGTAAGGCCTAACAGTCTCCCTCCAGCCTCCAACCTCTTGATTGGCGTCTCGGAAAAACTCGCTCTTCTCCGCTCAACCATATTTTTTCGACGATTCTAGCGATTACGCCATCTGCAGCCCCGAACTGGGTTTGCAGCTCCTCGGGTCGCCAAGGAGTGGTTGTCGAAAAAATATAATTCGCGCTCAGAGCTCGTTTTTCCGGTTTTCGCGGGCATCTCAATTCTGGTCATGGATAAGGGTGTCTCCTCGAAACCAAGGAACCCTCACTTCGGGAATATTGCATTTTCCTTCTTTTTTTTTTATATTCAGTCCCGATGTATTTCTGTAGGGATGTATGGTGAAGCGGGAGGGAAAGAGCACCATTGTACGCACATTATGCCCGGAGGAGACGACGCAACTAGGGGAATTCATAGGAGGGGTTCTGAAACCAGGCAGTATAATCGGCCTCAGCGGGGAATTAGGGACGGGCAAGACCCACTTGATCAAGGGATTGGCAAGGGGACTGGGCGTTGACGAGCGATACTATGTGACCAGTCCTTCCTTCACCATCATCAACGAATATCCTGGCAGAATCCCGCTCAACCATTTCGATCTGTATCGGCTTGAGGGAATGGAGCAATTGGAGGAATTGGGATACGAGGAGTATTTCTACAGCGAGGCGGTAACCGTGATCGAGTGGGCTGAAAAGGTGCTCCCGCTGCTCCCTGAAAACCGCTTGATGGTGGAAATTACATACCTCGGTGAGAATCGACGGAAATTCAAGATCACGGGTCTCGGCCATGTTTACCGTCATATCGTGGGTAAAATAGACCGCTGGAAATCGGATAGAACCCTTTCCTTCGACCAATGAGCAGTTCCCGCCATAGAAAAGCTTTCATCGCCCTTCTCTTATCTCAAGCAAGATCGGGGGCACAATGGGTTTAATCGTTCAAAAGTATGGCGGTACATCGGTTGGCGATATTGAAAGGATAAAGAACGTCGCCCGAAAGGTAATTAGGGCCAAGGAAGCGGGAAATGACGTCATCGTCGTCGTTTCAGCCATGGCGGGGGAGACGGACAAGCTCGTCAACCTCGCCCATGAATTAACGCCTCTCCCCGATGGGAGAGAGCTGGATGTCCTGATCTCCACCGGCGAACAGGTCAGCATTGCGTTGCTTTGCATGGCCGTAAAGGTAATGGGCCATGACGTGAAGTCGTATCTCGGGTATCAAATTCCAATCCAAACCGATAGTGCATATGGCAAGGCTCGGATTACCCATGTGGATTCCGAGAAAATCCTGGTGGACGTAAAGGCCAGTAAGATTGTCGTCGTCGCGGGTTTTCAGGGAGTCGATAGTGACGGGAATATCACGACACTGGGCCGTGGTGGATCAGACACGACGGCAGTGGCCGTGGCGGCAGCCCTCAAAGCGGATGTCTGCGAAATCTTCACGGATGTGGATGGGGTCTACACCACTGATCCCAACATATACGAAAAGGCAAGAAAACTGGAGAAAATCTCCTATGATGAGATGCTGGAAATGGCAAGCTTGGGGACGAAAGTCCTCCAAATACGGGCAGTTGAATTTGCAAAGAAATATCAGGTTCCCATCCATGTGAGAAGTTCCTTCAACGATACCATCGGGACTCTAGTCTGCCGGGAGGACAAGGAAATGGAAGATGTCATCGTCTCAGGGGTCACCTGCGATAAGAACGAGGCCAAGATTACCATCACCAGGGTTCCGGATAGGCCCGGAATCGCCCACAGGCTCTTCGGCGCCATAACCGATGCCAACATCACGGTGGACATGATCATCCAAAATGTGAGCAAGCGGGGCCTGACCGATATAACCTTTACCGTGATCAAGAGCGATCTCCCCAAAGCTACGAACATCGTAGGGGAAATTGCACGTGAAATAGGGGCTAAAGAGGTCACCACGGATGAAAACATCGCCAAGGTATCCATTGTGGGAACGGGGATGAGGAGTCATTCCGGGGTCGCCTCTACCATGTTCGGGGCTCTGGCGAACGAAGGGATCAACATCATGATGATCAGCACCTCGGAAATCAAGATCTCCTGCGTTATCGAATCGAAATACACCGAATTGGCGGTAAGGGCATTGCACGACGCCTTCCAATTGGATAAAAAGATCATTACCAAACACAACACCACGCCAACTCAATGAAAATTTTTCCCCACAAGCAGAGCTGGCTCCTTATCTCCTTTGCTGCAGTGCTCCTTTTGGTCTCGTTTCTTATTACCATACCTAAGAGGCCAATCTCCAACGATATTCTGCAAGGAAATCCACAGAGCATCACTATTGAGATTGAAGGGAAGATTCCCAATCCCGGTATCTACTCGTTCCCGAGGCAAGTGACGGTGGAGCAGGTGCTTCTGGAGGCGTGTGGAATCGGAAGGGCCAAAATCAGTAATCCCCAGGTGCTCAGCCGAACCCTTAAGGCCGGCTCCAAGATCACCGTGATAAGGAATGAAAAACGCGTCCTCGCTGTCGAGTTAGCCCGAATGGAGCCTGATAAGTGTATTGTCCTCTCCATCCCTCTCGATCTCAATATGGTGGAGGAAGAACACCTTACCCTCATCCCTGGCATCGGCCCCGAGTTGGCGCGGAGAATCATCCAATATCGTTCTAACAAGGGAGGCTTTCGGGGAATTGAGGAGTTGACGGAAGTCAAGGGAATCGGCCAGAGGAAACTGAGAAGCTTGGAATGCTATCTGGTGGTTGGAGGATAATAGAGAAGGAAGTCCTATTCCGCTTTTTTCGCCCTCAAAGCCTGGGAGAGCAAAAGCGTCCCACCTCCGATCACGAAAAACGCCCCAACGTAGGGATGACTCCCATCGAATACCATAAAGAGCCCCACAATTGCCAGGACGATGGGGAATACCACCTTTCCAAACCGTTTCGTTCCTGGATATTCTTTCATCCCTCACCCTCTAATTTCGCAGGTGTAAATATAGATAACAAACTCACCTCAAAATGACAAGATCCGTCTCTGGGGTCTCTGGGGTCAGGTCTTGAATTATCACTTTAATCCATCTTTGCTCCATGAGGGACTGTAAAAAATGCTGCCTAATAAAGAAAAGTGATAATTTCGGGATAGGGGGCACCTGCCGAGCATTTAGCTGTGCAGGATGCCCACCCCCCACAGATCCGGACGAGCGGATTTCCCGCATCCGGCTCCTCGGAATACGGCTTCGCTCCACGCTATCCGCTGGCGTTCCGTTGAGATGGTTCCAGATCCCGATGTATCTGCCATCTTTCCCTCCAACGGTTCCGTATCCCGACTCTCCCCTTCCCTCCGCAGGGTCCCTTGGAGCAGGTTCCCCCGCATCAACGGTACTACTGGAGAGCTCAGACTTCCTGCCGCCCATCCCGCAACACTTCGTCTCCTCGTATCACGGTACCACCCCTCGTCCAGGGTGGAGACGACAGGACCTCCCAGGTTCCTGGAGAGCCCCTCTTGCAAGCA
>Ga0209636_10003520_pt1 | contig 15944 bp, 9 predicted proteins | sample DeeMarSWOR152_54_FD_187464 | JGI IMG/M metagenome (GOLD analysis project Ga0209636, IMG submission 187464) | Marine sediment microbial communities from White Oak River estuary, North Carolina - WOR-1-52-54 (SPAdes) (version 2) | ecosystem: Environmental > Aquatic > Marine > Intertidal zone >...
ATCGCCTGTTCTTGCTCAAGAATCTGTTAATCAAGCAATCACGGACTCTGGCCAGGCAGCGATAAAACAAGCGATCACCAAGGTTGGGCCCGCGGTGGTGCGGGTTGATGTTACTGGAACGGTTGACTTTTCCAGCCCGTTTGACGACTTCTTCAACGATCCCTTTTTCCGTCGCTTTTTCGGTGAACCGTTCAACATCCCGCAGCAACGGGAGCGCCGCTCCCTTGGGTCGGGATTGGTGATTGAATACGCTGGGGAGAAGCTCGTTCTGACAAACGCTCACGTGATCGATCAGGCAACAACGATCCTCGTGACAGGCATTGACAGCCAGTCGTGGGATGCAGAGGTAGTGGGAAGTGACACCGAGCTCGACGTCGCGGTGCTCCGCCTGCAGGGAGAGGTCGAGGACTTACCCGCCGCCGAACTTGGTGATTCATCCACCTTGGAGATTGGCGACTGGGCGATTGCCATCGGGAACCCACTCGGCCTTTCCTATACCGTTACCTTAGGGATCATCAGCGCTCTCGACCGAGATATCCAAAAGCCCAACGGTGTTGGGTTCTACCGCAACCTGATCCAGACCGACGCGGCGATCAATCCAGGAAACAGTGGTGGCCCCCTGGTAAACGCCGCTGGAGAGGTGATCGGCATCAACACCGCGATCGCCAGGAGCTCTGGTGGCGTTGCCATCGAGGGGATCAACTTCGCCATCTCCATCAACCCGGTTAAGGAGGTCCTAAACCAGCTGGTAATGACCGGGAAGGTCACGCGTGGCTGGCTCGGGGTCTACATCCAGGACATCACTCCTGCTATGGAAGAGAAGTTCGGGGTCAAGTCCGGTGAAGGAGTCCTGGTCTCCGACCTGATTGCTGGCTCACCCGCAGCGGAAGCAGGGATTGAAGCTGGGAATGTCATCACCAAGGTCGACGATGAGCCAGTCGGATCAACCGATGAGCTCATCCACACGATCTCGTTGAAGCCGGTTGGCACGCTGGTGACCCTGGAGATCATTCGCAACAAAGAGGTCATACACACCTCGGTCACTCTCGGCGAGAAGCCAAGCGAGGAGGAGCTCTACGGGAGCGAAACCCCCAGAGTAACCGAGACGGAAGCCCTGGAGAAGTTTGGCCTCACCGTTGGGCCGGTCACCGCAAGCCTCGCTGGACGCTTGGGATTGCAATCGCCTCAGGGAGTTGTCATAATGGAGGTGGCCTCTGGAAGCAAGGCCTATTGGGCCGGGTTGCTGCAAGACGATGTAATTCTGGAGATCGACCTCCAACCGATCGGCTCGGTTGACGACTGGAATGCGGTCGTTGCGGAAATGGACGAGGAGGCCAATCCGATGTTCACCATCCTGCGGGATGGGCGACAACGGTACGTGACCCTGGGAGAATAGAAAGCGCTCGGAGAGTGGCGCAGCCTGGTCAGCGCGCAGCGTTCGGGACGCTGAGGTCGCCGGTTCGAATCCGGCCTCTCCGATTTAAACGGGATGCGGAAGTAGCTCAACGGTAGAGCCCTGGCCTTCCAAGCCAGAGGTGCGGGTTCGATTCCCGTCTTCCGCTCTATAAAGGATGCGCCCGTAGCTCAGTGGACAGAGCAACGGCCTTCTAAGCCGTCGGCCGGAGGTTCGAATCCTCCCGGGCGTACGACCATGGGGAGCGTGGCGCAATCGGTTAGCGCACTGGGTTGTGGTCCCAGGGGTTGCGGGTTCGAGCCCCGTCGCTCCTCCCAACGGCTAACAAGATGCGCCTGTAGCTCAATCGGACAGAGCATCGGTCTTCGGAACCGAGGGTTGGGGGTTCAAGTCCCTCCGGGCGTAAAGTGCGTTAGAACATCTAGAATTTGCCATACAAAGCTCACTTGCTCCCTCTGTCAAAGACCGTCGAATGTCCCGATTTGTCCCCTCACCATAGCACCCTTCTCGAGCGATTTGCTACCATAATCCTCACGACTACGGAGGGACATTCCCTGCCGGAGCGACGTGGGTCCAACCTGAATTGCAGTGACTTCGTCAAGTCGCTCAGCCACGCATTCCAGCTTGACAATAGCGATGCCTCCTTCTGTGAGGGAATGCTAAGGTTCCCATCTGAGCGATTTCGCCGAAGAGGGGAGGGCCCCAAGGCACGATTGGCTCCCTAAGAAGATTTGTAGCCCGTTTTGTCCCAACGTGGTCGGCCTGGAGGGGTCGCTTTTGACCGGTCAACAGACGCCGCAAATCTTCACATAGACCGCACACGCTGCCCACGATACCTCTACAATTTAGTGCAATGCTTTGCGTGTACGAGAGCAAAACGTTGTACCTCCTTACCAAGAAGCAGCTGCTGACAAGCTCAAGCGAGGCTCCGAAAGGGGCCTCGTTCCTTTTAACTGCTGCCGACTTACCGACTTAGGCTGTGCCAATTGGTTCTTCTTGCATGTGGCTCTCTCGCCTTGGAGAAGGGGAACCGGGGGAAGAAGATTGAGGGGACTCCTGGGAACCAATTCCAAGCTTGAGGGGCACGCTTGGCTTCGCTGGGAGTCACAATGTTCGCCTGGAAGACACACATGATTCTCGATATCTGAGCGGGTAGAAAGGTAGGGTCTTCTTGGCAGCAGATGCCTAAACGCCTTGGGTACTGATGCCCTCCTTGTAGATGAGGGCCCGCTGGGGGCCCTCGTCTCTTTGGGTAACCTACGCCTGAATCCTGCGAACACACGTAGAAGGCACATTTGAGTCATAACGCCTCCACATGAACGGAGGATGCCTTGATCACACGCCTTTACGGGTGCCTGAATGCACGGCTAGGCAACCCTCTTTGTTGCTGGCCAGGAAAGGGTGAGGTTCCAAGTGGACTTTGCCTTAGCCGTTTGTGTTTTCCACAGCACAATACTTCGAATTGCCTCACGAAAAAAGTACACGAAACTGGATCGTTGTCTCACCTAAGAAAGGTACTCGAAACAGGAGGTAAGGCTACGCTACGCTACGGTATTGCCATGGCCAGCTGTTCATTAGCCAAAAAGACAACGCTGCCACTAACGATGAAGAAGAAGCAGGTGGTAACCAAGCAATTGGCACTCGAGTACAGACAGAGTGGGCATGGAAGCATCAGTGCGCGAATGAGGATTCTCGGCAGCAAGAGTCGGAAGTCGCCCCTTGCAGAGATGGACACAGAACGAAACAGGATCTGCCTTCATGTGCTGAAGATGGGCAGCAAGCCAGTGGTTGGACTATCCCACCCAGGAAGCAGCCGTAACAAGATTTTTCATCCTCCTGCGTTTCGAAAGGAGGTGAAAAACCCTCTTTAGCACGCGCATAATCTAATCATATACAGTAGGGGACATACACGCAAGTGTCTTTTTCTTTCACTACCAGCCGAACGCAAATGCTGTGGGGGTCTAAGCACCCAAGAAGTTGCCCACCCGACTCGCCTTCGCATGCGCCTCTCTTAGTCCCACCCTGGCAAGATTAACGTAGATCATCGTGGTCTTGTTGTCGGAGTGACCAAGGATGCGTTGGAGATCTCCATAGAGTTGGTCTGGAAGGAGGCCGCCTAGTTGGGAGAGGTCAACACGCATCTCGAACTTGCGAAGTGCATCACCATCTGAAGTATCGAAAAGCCCAGAAGAGGATCTCAATGACAATACCTAGACCCGTGGCACCGCAAATGTATATATGCCAGTGCTTTTTGAAAGACTGCTTTAGCCCTGGGATGTTACCAACACCAAGCCCATTGGGATCGCGCCCCACCTTTCTCCGGGTCTTCACAGCACGCACAGTGCTAGTAGCAATCGGAGACGACCGTTCCATCTGATAGGTTCCAAGCTTTCCAAGTGCGCTAGGTCCCTTGTTGGTTTGAGCAGAAGCAGAATAGCTTCCTAGATAACCCACAAATCCGGCCATCACCATCAACGCTGCGCTACCCATAATTACGTAGACGCCTGAGCCGACAAGGCTGGATGCGCCAATATCCAAGACCCTGGCCCAGACGGAGCCAAGTCGTAGGTTCATTGTTCCGACACTAAGACCTCCAATTCCGATAAGAAGGAAGAACAGGTTTCTGAAGGCAACTCTCCTTGTCCCAAGGCTGTAGAGAGCAACGCCGCCCACGAGGAGCGCTGCAAATAGGGCTATTGAGCCCTCGAGAGTAGCAATACCGGGGTCTGAAAAAGTCCCTTCCGCCTGCTGCCACGGGAGGAAACAGCCAATGACCATACCTACCGATGCAATGAGCGCGACAACAGACGCTCCCTGCCAGCGGTTTCGTTCCTTCGGTTCCGAGCCAGATTCCAACGGCATCATCAATCACCCCCTACCTGACCGCAGCAGCGATGCATCCCCGCCTAACAAGACCCTAACTAGGGCGTAACGATACCGCTAGAACAAGAGTCTCCCTTTGTCGTTCCGGTTGTCACTGAGTGATAGTACGGGCGAAGCACTTCTTTTGTAGCAAGCCTTCTGCGTCAGGAGCACTGAATTGGATACGCGTGGGAAATGTCTCTGTACATATCTCGCGTGTATCGTCCCCCCACAAAGAAGGCTCCCCTCGCTAGTGCTGGAGTACCAATAGTGACACCCTCATTGGATCGCAGGGAAGCACAACCAGCTGTGCTCACAACAAGTGGATAGGTCTACCACCGGACTCACCTTCGCGTGCGCCTCCCTTAACCCAACCCCAGCCAGAATGATACGTTCTACATCGTGAAGGTCATGGCGTTGGCCACTTCGTGTCAAGAAGACAGCCTGTTCAGTGGCAGAAGCTCCTCGTACCTCAACCCATTTTCGAAGTGCTCGAAAAAGGCTTCTTCCGACAAAGACGTGCCTTTCCTTGCTGACTTTCCCGTTTCGGATCCGGATTGTCCAGTTACTGAGGTCCACATCGCCCAATTCGAGGTTAATCAGTTCACTCAAACGACTCCCTGTATCCAGGAAGGCCGCAATCATGGCGCAGTTCCTAATTCCTGTCTACGTCGGTCGTTTTGCTTCCTTAAGGAGACGCCTGATTTGGTCTTCGGCAAGAGTCTCTGGGTACTTCTCTAGCACCTTGGGGATCGCCACGTTGGCCATAGGATCCGATTCCACAAGCCGTTCTCTAGCCATGAATCGACAGAAGCATCGAATCACACGCATTCTTATGCTAATCGTGGATCTAGCCAGACCTTTGTCTGGGAGACACGCGACGTAGCTTCTGAGTTCGTTTTGAGCAAGAATATCAGGCCGATCTGATGTCTCCTCCAGGAACTTCCGTAGGCCGCTGAGTGCAAACTCGATAGGTTTCCAAGGTTCTTGACGCTAGGCCCATGCTTTTGCAGAACAGCGTGAACACCTTGACAGCTTCGTCAAAGGTGAGGTGCTCCATGACCGACGAACTCCTCCTTTTCGAGGGTGTTCTTCAGTCATTGACAGCAACGAGGAAGTGAACTTATGATCCGGTTTAGAAGGCCTATTTCTGCTTTTTTGGGGATGCGCCCGTAGCTCAATCGGATAGAGCATCGGTCTTCGGAACCGAGGGTTGGGGGGTCAAGTCCCTCCGGGCGTAAAGACTTCGTGCCGTTTTCCTACGTTTTACCCTGTCAGAGAACAAACTTCCTGACAACTCGTTCTTCACATCCCCTATGCCCAAGAAGCAATTTGAGATGAGGTACTAAGCGTAACCGAAAAGGGTTTCACTGGGGTGCTCAATGCATACGTAGCCTGTCTCAGAATCTCAGTCATGCGGACTCGTTCTGCTAGGCGATGGTTCACCTGATGATGAATCTGAAGGGAAAGTACTGTATGTCTCCCGCAGCCTCTAGGGCTAACACGAACTTGAACGGTCCCTGGTCGAGCATACCTGTAGAAACAGACCACTCTTCGGCCGTCCAATCGAGCTCTGAAACCGGGAACACCGTGCTGAATAGATCGCTACCCGGAGCAATTGCTGTCGGCGGGGAGATTGCCGTCTTGAAGATGCCTACCTGCTCTTCATGCACTATGTTCACAGTATCTCCGCTCGGCAACTGCATGGAACAGCGGTTCCAATCCACCGCAATCACGTCTCCTGTGGCATTGTTCAGCCAAAAGGCGAGCTTGCTTTCAACCTCGCCACTTGACGTATAAAAGATTTCAAACGAGATCCTGATTCCGCAGTCTGCATAGACGGCCTTCTCTGAATAGGTCGGCTCCAACATCTCTAGCGATGGTAAAGGAAGCACGCTCGTTTCCGTCTCCTCAGATACTTCCGGGACTTCAGGGGCAGCAGTTCTATACCGCAGCACAAGACCACCCAGTAGCAAAGCCCCCATAATCGCCGCAACAATCCCTATCTTGACAAGGTCGTCGTTCACGTTCCCTCACCTCTTTTCAAGTTCGTATTTAGATTGACTGCGCTATTAGCATATCATAAGTCGTGGATCTATGAAGGATATCACTTGGCCACTTACAAAGTGACGTCTATCACCTTCAGTAATGGGTGCAATAGAAACTATCGGTATGACGACTGCCTCGCCAGTCTGGTTTGCAGTCCACGCTTTGGAGAACGCTCCCTGCTTCTCCACGTTTTTGAAAATCTCAAGCCGCCTTAATCGCACGATCTGCCCTCTTCCTCGATCCGGCGACATGCTACGATGACACAGAAGGGCACTTTTGGTGTATATTGGTGTATATTGGACAAGAGAAAGCGGAGGTGAGCAATGTGAGAAAGCGGTTTGTCTGGGGAAGTGTTGTCTTGGTCGGGCTGGTACTGTTGGTAACAGCTGCAAGCACAACAGCAAGCTCTTTCAGTACCTGGTACGGACGATACACGTTGGGTGCGACCATTCTGTTTAGAGTTGAGGACGAGCAGCGTTGCGGCTGGGGATGCTGTTGCAGCTGTTGCCAGCCAAGCTGTACCGAAACGCAGGTGACGGGCTGGCGCGTTGCCAACGCTTCCGGAAACATCGTCTATTCCGTGGTGCACGATGCGCCGGTTTTGGCGCCCACCTGGCAAGGAAGTTGGACACAGATTGATTCGGGGGGAGCATCCGTCTCTGCAGGATCGTACACCCTTTATGTGGACACATCGGTGGGGACTCTCTCACGGTGCCTTTACTTGTATGATCCGTGCTGCGGCGGCTGCTGCTGGGGCTGGAGCTGGTGCGGATGGAGTCGCTGTGGGTGCGGACAACAGTCAACGATCACCAGCTGTGGCTGCCGGACGAGTCTTGTTCTTGTAAAGCAGTCAACAAGCTGTTGTTACTCTCGCTCCTTGTGGCCGTGTTGTCCTTAACAGCGTAACTTCGGATTTCAGTTGCAAAACTAAGTTGGCGGGCTAAAGTATTAGCTGCGTTATGACTATTGGTTTTGAAAGGAGGGTGCAGTGAACAGATTTAAGGTTTGGCTGGTGTTGGCGGCGGTTCTCCTGTTTGCAACAGCAGGAGTGACCACCTACGCAGATGTAGAAACGCCGGTTCTTCCTGAGGTTGTCTCCATGGCGCAAGCGGCCGCTGCGGCAGCGGCGCAAGCACAAGCCCAAGCCGAGGCAATTGCCGCCCAAGCCCAGGAGCTTTTGGACTCTCTGGACGTAGGGCAGCTGTTGAGCCAAGCCAGTGCAGCAAGCGCAGACGCGCAGGCCTCCGCCCAGGCGATTGCTCAGGCCGAGGCGCGCGCACTGGCGATGGCCGATGCCTTCGCGGCAGCGTGTGCCCAGGCCCAAGCTCAGGCCCAGGCGAGCGTCCAAGCGTGCGTGAGCGCGGCAGCCCGTGCCCAAGCAGCCGCGGTAGCGTTTGCGTCCGCCTGTGCAGACGCGCAGGCACGCGCTGGAGCGTCAGCGAGCGCGTGTGCAGCAGCACGAGCCGAGGCCGAGGCAGCCATTGAAGTGATTGTTACAGCGATCGCCGCCGCTCACGCCGAGGCGCAAGCGAGCGTCCGCGCGTGTGCGGCAGTGGCCGCGGAGGTGGACGCGTACGCGTTATCGATCGCCGCAGCGTTGGCAGAGGCAGTCGCGGAGGCGGAAGCTCAGGTGAGCGCAGCGTCGCTCGCGGTGGCAGCTGCCGAGGCAGAGGTAGAGGCAATCGCTGAGGTGGCCGCCTCAGCCAGGGCCAGCGCGGTAGCTGTTGCTGGTGCCCTTGCACGAGCCGAGTCGCACGCGCGAAGTGCCTCCACGGCGTCCGATCAAGCTCGGGATACGATTGAACTTACCACCCAGAGAATCAAGCGGGAGGTGCCCTGTGGCATCGTCGTTGCTGAGGTAGGCGGAGTCATCGACGCAGTCGCTGACGTGGTAGCGATGGCTCGTGCTTCAGCCGATGCGTCGGCCCAGGCAGCGGCCATCGCGGCAGCGGCGGCCAGTGCTTCGGCGGAAGCCGCAGCTGCCGCTCATGCTCGAGCAAAAGCCGAAGCGGAAGCCGCTTCGTTTGCGTTCGCCAGCGCCCGGGCATCGGCACTAGCGGTTGCGCAAGCCCGCGCCCTCGCTATCGCCGAAGCCGAGGCCGCAGCAAGTGCGATCGCTGTCGCCTACGCCGAGGCGCAAGCCCAGGCCGAGGCGGTGGCAATCGCTCTGGCCCACGCCAGGGCAGCGGCCCAGGCTGCGGCAACAGCAATCGCTGGGTCGTACAGTATGGCACTAGCGGAGGCCGACGCGGTCGCAACAGCCTGTGCCCAAGCAACGGCCGCTGCCAGTGCGATGGCGGAAGCAATCGCCGGAGCAAGGGCTGAAGCGCAAGCGAGCGCCTCGGCAGCGGCAGATGCCTGTGCGGTAGCAACAGCCAGTGCACAAGCCATGGCAAGTGCAATCGCCCAGGCCGAGGCGAACGCATCCGCTTTTGCTGCAGCCGCGGCTTCAGCCTATGCTGAGGCACGGGCAGCGGCAAGCGCCATGGCCGATGCGGTCGCAGTGGCCGTGGCAGAGGTACAGGCTCAGGCGCAAGCCTGTGCATCGGCGGCGGCAAGAGCACGAGCCTCAGCAGCGGCATGTGCCACAGCGGCCGCCCAAGCGACAGCCCACGCAGAAGCCACGGCATCGGCAGTCGGAACCGGGGAAGCCTACGCCCAAGCCTTCGCGGCAGCGGTAGCAACAGCTTCTGCTGACGTCTTCGTCCACGCACAAGCTGCGGCACAGGCGTCCGCGCAAGCGCAGGCGGCAGCCCAGGCGTGCGCAGCGGCGTTCGCAGAGGCCCAAGCGGCAGCGGCCGCCGGAGTGCAAGCGGTCGCCGAGGCCGTAGCCGATGCCCAGGCCGCGGCCCAGGCATGTGCGTCCGCACAGGCGAGGGCTGAAGCCGAAGCTGCTGCAGGTGCAGAGGCGATCGCTGAGGCATGCGCGCAAGCGCAGGCGGCGGCATTGGCCGCGGCGCACGCGCAGGCGCATGCGGAAGCACAAGTGGCTGTAGGTGTTCTGGCAATTGCAGAAGCGCAGACCGAGGCGGAAGCCTCCGCGCACGCGGCAGCATTGGCACTGGCCGAAGCGGAAGCTCACGTCAGCGTGGGAGTACAGGCAGCCGCGGCAGCGTTTGCCGACGCGGCAGCATCGGCCCGCGCAGCAGCAGGAGCCTTCGCCCTGGCACATGCGGAGGCGTACGCAGCCGCGAAGGCTCTAGCAGTCGCTCAGGCTGACGCCTTCGCCGCAGCCGAGGCATGCGCGCTGGCATTTACTCACGCCGAAGCCTCGGTAAGTGTCGTCGTCGATGCGTCCGTAAGAGCGTCTGCATCAGCCGAGGCGGCAGCTGGGGCACTGGCTTTCGCCTACGCAACGGCCGAGGCAGCAGCGAGCGCGGCGACGTCGGCCTCTGCCTCAGTACGGATCGTCCCCAACATCGAGGCCTCGGTGAAGGCGTTCATCGATCCCGAGTGTCTCGAACCGGTCTGTGAGGAGTACGAGCCGTGTCCACCGCGCCCGGAGTACGAGCCGTGCCCGCCTTGTCCGGAGTACGAGCCGTGTCCTCCGTGCCCCGAACCCGGCGAGCCCACGTATCCTGGATGCCCTGAACCGGAAGACTGGGAGTGGGAGTTGTGCGAGGTCAGGGCCGGATTTTCCACTATGTGTGTCGACGTTCTGCCGGGCAATATTCGAGGAAGCTTCGAGCGCTTCAACATCGTCGACACCTACGAAATGGAAAACACGCTTCCTTCTGGCAGGATGATGCTTGACACGAGCACATGGACGGTGACGTTCATCGGCGAGCTCCCCGCAGGAGTCTATGACGTGGTATACGGGTTTATAGACGCGCAACAGTGCCCGACGGGAACACTGACCGTATGGATCAGTACCGTAGGTGGAGAAAGGCCGGAAGTCACACCAACTCCTGAACCGGAAGAGGCGTGCGTTCGGATAAGCTCGTTCTGCGTACCGCAGCAGCGGATCTCTCTACTCACTCTTCTCACCGGTCTCACGGAGTTCTCCACCCAAATGACGATCAACAACGTGCGATACTCAACGGAGTTTGCGTACTGCGGAGAAGAAGGATCGTGGTTTACGGTGTGCACACCGCAGGTCGTGTATGCCGAAGATCAAAGCCAGCGCGTTTTCGCATACTGGGCGATGTACGACGAGGTAGAACGTCGTTGGGAGGCGTTCTCCGAGTCGACCTGCGTCCGCGTGGAGATCGAGGACGGGGCGTGGATCGCCGCGTTCTATGAGTGCGAGACAACGTCAGGCGCTACTCCTCAACCTCCGTCAGAACGGGTGTGTGTCCGAGTGAGCGCGTTCTATCAGGCAGCCGCAGCTCCTACAACAACTCCTAAGCCAGGAACGGCACAGTATCTCGGACCGGTGCCGTTCCAGACAACGTTTACCATCAACGATCGGCAGAAACTCACGGCAGAGTCCAGTCAGTGCGGTCAGCCCGGCCAGAGCTTCAAGATCTGTGCTCACCAGCAGGTGTGGACCAGCACGGAGCAACAGCTCGTCTTCGCGTTCTGGGCGAAGTACGACGAGCAAAGACAGACCTGGAGTCAGCTTTCTGATGCTACGTGTCTGCAAGTGACGCTACGCGAAGGCGGCTGGCTCGCTGCGTTCTACAATCTTGTAAGCCCGCAGACGGAAAACTACTAGATCAAAAGCCTACGGGGGATGGCGACAGTCATCCCCCTTATTTTTGTTGACGAAAACGGGGCAGCTTTGTACTCTAGGAGGCACGCGAGGGTGGCGGAACTGGCAGACGCGCTAGCCTTAGGAGCTAGTGCCTTTGGGCGTGCGGGTTCGAATCCCGCCCTTCGCAGTTGCACCTTTTTGGCTCTCCCGCTACAATGAAAAGCACGTTGCGGGAATAGCTCAGAGGTAGAGCACTGCCTTGCCAAGGCAGGGGTCGCGGGTTCAAATCCCGTTTCCCGCTCTATACCATAGTCGAAAAACTGCTTTAAGCACGCCGGGATGGCGGAATTGGCAGACGCAAGGGACTTAAAATCCTTTGAGGATTTCCTCGTGCGGGTTCGAATCCCGCTCCCGGCAAAAGCGATCGCGGGGTGGAGCAATCAGGAAGCTCGTCGGGCTCATAACCCGGAGGTTGCCGGTTCGAATCCGGCCCCCGCAACCACCTAGGGCGGCGTAGCTCAACCGGTTTAGAGCGCTCGGCTCATATCCGAGAGGTTCGGGGTTCGAGTCCCTGCGCCGCTAATTGTTCAAACTAGAAGGGGGCGTAGCTCTAATCGGGAGAGCGCTGCGTTCGCATCGCAGAGGTTGGCGGTTCGAATCCGCTCGCCTCCACATAAGCACTTATCTCTATTGCCATCTTGGTTTTTGGGTTCGAATCCACTGGACTCGAAATGCACAAAAAGGCCCGTCAATTTAGGGCTCTAGTGTTATTGGGTGTCTACCCGCAGCAGCTTGCTGGTTGGAGTCACCCACGCCCCATCGCCCAGATCTACACCCACTTCGTTGACGAGGAGCTAGAGGACACCCTCAAATCCTTTCGCCAAGCGACGGCGGTAGCGGGGAGGGTATGAGGAAGCAAGCACGGGAGATACCTCGCTTCTAGATTCGTGTCTTTCAACGGGCGAGGGCCCCGTCAACCAGGGCCCTCAACGGTATGGTAGTTGGGCTGGTTGTACTGCCTACCAGCGGGTTTCAGCGCCAATCCTAAACCAGTTCAACCCCTGGGCAGTGAGGCTTGCCTTAAGCATCAACGTTAGGTTTGTGCCAATGTCAACGTCAAGCTTGATACGCGTCTCAGCCCAATCCATGAACGCGGCCGTTTTCTCTACGTCAAACCAAGTGAAGATCCAGGCATCAAATCGGCCACCACAGCAGGAGTCGCCGTCGATCATGAACCCAATGTACTCGTCCTAGTCCCACCGCATCAGGCAAGGGTAAGGGTCACAATATATGTCTCCCGTCCACATGACCACATCACCCGTCTCGGTGAAGGCCGTGAACTCTACCACTTCGCAATCCTCCACATCATGCCAATGTGGATGATCAAAGAATCCGTGTCCCGCCTTGAAGGTGACGCCCTGGCCCATGTCGTACTCAACCGTGAGCGCCGCCAGACCGATGGAGTCAAGCTCAAAGAAATCGTCGGTATCCAAGACCAGATACGGCGTGAAGCAGACGCAGTCTGCAACAATCAAGTCAAATTCAGCCTGGACTTGTTTTCGGTAGATTGTGCCATCCAAGAACAGTCCGCTTGGTACACCGAAGTGCACCTGTAGCATTCCCAGCTCCAACCAGGGAAGGCCAAGACAGATGTCGCAGAGGGTGAAGGTAAGCCCCTCGAAGCCGCGCTGACCCGTGAACAACACGTCTGCCGCCAGGTCAAAGCAGGCAAACGGCTGTTGGAGATAGATCGTCGCGTAGGTGAAGCACGGGCAACAGGTCGGATCTTCAATGAACCACGTATAACGAGGCGGGTAATCCCAACCTTCGGGCCAGGCACAACGGATAGCAGGCGTGAAGGTGGAAAGGAGGCAATCCCAACTGCGGTGGCAGACATCTACCGTGTATGGGTACCCGTTCTGGTACTGCTGAAGCTCAAGCCACAGGTTGAAGCTCACCTCCACACAAATATCGCAATCACCGGGACTTCCCGAACCACCGAGGACTAAGCCACTACGAACGATTTCTGTTTGATACCAAAACGGCTGGACCGCAAAGATCCCGTACAGGTCGACCCCAGCAATGGACATCCGCGTGGCACTGATCCAGGACAGGAACTGCATCGTGGGCCGCAGAACGGGGTCCCCAAAAGTGAGGGCAGAATAAAAGTCGATCGCTGCCACTGAGCCACCGGCGATGAACCAGAGATACTCAAACTGGTGCTTGGAGAACAGTGCCGATCCCGTGAATGTCCAGCCGCACGTCGTATAGTCAATTTCTAACAGGCTCTCGAAACCTATTAGCAGGATACGTTCATCGGCGTCGTACTCAAACCTACCCCACACGCTCCACTGGCCCGACAATGGGCCGGCAAGTACACCAGCGCTCAGCATCACCACCAGTAGCCAGGCGACCAGCCACGCCCTACCTCGCATATCCAAGCTCCTGTTGCCGAATATCAATGCCACATAAAAACAAAGAGAGACCCGATGGCCTCTCACAGTCTCAACAATGATACCTCCCTAAATACCACTCCAGCCCTACCATTCCTAAGACCCGCAAAGACAGCATAATATAAATAGGGAAGGAAGGCAAGTTGCCGTAAGTCGTTCACCTTCTACCAGAGCTAGGAGCCCGAAGAAGGTGCGGACTTCCTCACACGCGATTCAACTATGGCTGCTGCTTGGTACAGCTCTCGTGACAGAAGTTTCTATTGATGCGATAAGTTAGCTTGCCCAACTAGACGGAGCTCGTCGATCGTATTGCGGTGGTTGAAGCTCTGCCGGACCGCACGCTTTTGCCTCACTAGCTGTTGGAGAATCTTTCTAGACCGACCCAACAAGTAGCGCCTCAAGCTTCTCAGCCTCCAGCCACTTAGAAGTTCGAAAGTCGTCCGCTAGACTCCAAAGATTCTCAAGTGATGTTACGGTACAGCTACCTGTGATAACCCTGGTCACAGGTTCGCCCACCACAAGAAGAGAGCGACCGCCGAGCTAACGACGCTTCCTCCAACGAGAATAAGGACAGCCTCCCTCCTCCCCCAACGATTTGCTAGCCGGTGATGAATGTGTCGTCTGTCCCTTTGGAAGATCGACCGGCCGTGGACTAGGCGGCGGAACACGGCAAAGGCAGTATCACTTAGCGGAACGGCGGCAAGTAGAATGGCCGGCATGATTGCCCACCCTTTCGCGCCCCGATCGAGCAGCACCACGGTTGAAACAGCGAGCAGATATCCAAGAAACTCGGCCCCAGTGTCGCCCAAAAGAAGACGCCCTTCATGTCGGTTAAAGGGATAGAACCCAGCAAGCGCGCCCAGGGTAGCCACCGTAAGACTCACCCCCATCCAATTGCCCACCGCGCACGCAACCACCAGAAGAACAACAAGCGGTGGGAAGATTGTCAACACCACCAGTCCGTCCAGCCCGTCGATCAGGTTCACCGCGTTCATTAGCCCTATCGTCCACAGGAAAGTTACCACCCCTTGGGCAATCCCAAAATGGATGGTCGTACCCCCAACAAAAAGCGAGCAAATGGGGGAAACCCCGATCGTCGCCAAGGCAGCGGCTACCCCTTGACCAAGGAGCTTCTTCCAGGGAGGAAGATCAATCAGGTCATCAATAAGGCCTACAAAGACGGCGGCTCCAGCCCCTAGCATAAGGAATGGGTGAATCGCAGATACGATTGGACTCATCCCGACGAGGACACCCACCACAAGCGCCGGTCCGCCAATCGAGCGGGTATCTTCCCCAGATCGCAAGGGCCATCGTTCCTTCATGTGAAGGATGAGAAGAGCACATGCACCTGTGGCAACAAGGGCTAGAACCACCGATGTGAGAACTGACCCGAGCATGGATCTAAGTGTAGAGAGCCCTCTGATAGCCAACAAGGTGCTGCTACAAAAGAATTGCCAAGAGGTCTGGTAGAGCCCTACGGCTCCAGAGCTACCAGGTTACGGATATCCCGATCGTCCACTCGTTGAAGCCAGTCGTATCGACGACCACTCCGCTTGAGATCGAGAAGAACCCCCCGTTGCTGAAGGATGCCTTCATCTTACTTCTGCCCCAGTCGAATAACAGCCCAGTCGAGGTCGAGAAGAAGGTGTCAACAGAGAAGGTGGAACCACATCCGGCAGGTGGAATCTCCACTACCAGGGAGACGACCTCCCAGTACTCCGGCGGATAGTAGAGATGGCCTTCCTCCAGAGCTTCAGTTAGCGGCTCCACGATCAGGCCGTACTCAGGGAGCGTGATCACGTATTGACTCGTGTCCAGATTCGAGACGCTAGTAAAAGTCGCTCCGGCAAATGTAGCCTGGAACGCAAGTCCATAGATCTCTAGCCCGGTGAGGATCGTACCAGATTGCAGTATGTTGGTGTACACCTTCACGCAACCGAAATCCGTCTCCAGCGAAGGGATGAACGTATGGCTTGCTGTCTGAAGCTCGAAGATGTAATCCAGCGTTATGGTCAATGGAGTTCCAAAAAGGTTCACAAACGAGAGCTGGATCTCTTGGCTCTCAAATCCCGTACAGGCGAAGGTGGTAATGCTTGTCAGCTCGACGCAGGCGAAAGCAGTGGCCTTGAGAGTGATCTCGACGCCTGAGAAACCGATGCCGCCGGAGTAGAAGCAAGGATCAGGCGTGGGATCCGTCGTGTATGTCTTTGTGAGCAGGTTCCACACGGCGTATGACGGGCTCTGAACGGCATTTTGCGAAGCTGTCTGAGTGAAGGTAATCCCGCTTAAGTCCGCTCCCAGGAAGATGGCCGCCTCTGCCGAGACGATCCCTCCCAAGATTTCACCGTACAGATCGAGTACATACCCGTTTTCCCATCCGCCCGACACACTCGGACCCACCATGGCGGAATAGAGCTTTATCTCAAAAGGTGAAAAATCGAAGCCTAACACACCCTGTGCATAGAGAAATGAGCCGGTCTGTGGTTCAAAGAGCATCATCCCGTCAAAACTAACAAACCCAAACGAGGCA
>Ga0209636_10003521_pt1 | contig 15943 bp, 11 predicted proteins | sample DeeMarSWOR152_54_FD_187464 | JGI IMG/M metagenome (GOLD analysis project Ga0209636, IMG submission 187464) | Marine sediment microbial communities from White Oak River estuary, North Carolina - WOR-1-52-54 (SPAdes) (version 2) | ecosystem: Environmental > Aquatic > Marine > Intertidal zone >...
CCACTCAAACTGAACTGAACATCTGGGCTCAATTGAACGAAGCTGCCTTTCTCTTTGTCCAGGGAAATAAACCGAGTTTTTTCGCTACCTAATGCAGCGACATCTTTCAAGGCATAGTTGTACCACCGGTTCTCCAATGGCTTGAAATAATCGATGGAGTTTTCATTGATCAAAAAAGTGAAGCCCCTGAAAGCCGCAATCGCCTGGTAGATTTCTGAGGTCAAGCCGTGAGTCTGGTCGAACCGTTGCCAGCTTTTGTTGGTTTCATCCAATACTGCCACGCCCTCGCCTGTCGCAAACCAGCGTTTATTCTGGGAAAATGAAATCGTATTGACGGATCGACTGGGCAGGTTTATTTCTTCCTGAAAGTTGCGCCAGGTATTATTGCCAGGATCATAGATCAACACGCCGTCCTGTGTTGCCAGCCAGAATTGCTCGTTATCGGCAAGCAAATCTTTGATCATCGGATATTTTAATCGGGGATCATCGGTAAATGAAATGGTGGAGTGAAGTTTTTTGCTGAATCGACTGAGTCCCTGGTCAGTAAATAGCCAGAGGTAATCGGTGGTTTGATAAATAAACCTGATAGTATCAGAAGCGATCCCCTGCTTGGTGCCGTAGTATCGCCATTTTTCAAAATTGACATCGTATTCGGTGAGGCCGTTCGCTGTGGCAAAATAAACCAGGTCGCCATCGACTTCGATGTCATAAACCGTAGAATCGGAGAGACCGTCTTCGGTAGTAAATATCTCCCACTCTTGAATGAGCTTATCGAATCGGGCTGCGCCTTTGTCCGTGCCGATCCAGACGTAGTCGGCTTGAAAGGCAATGGTAAAAATAGTATTGCTCGGCAAACCATTGGCAGTGGAATAGCTGAGCCATTTGTTCAATTTGATATCGCCAAAAGCCAATCCATTCGGTGTCGCAACCCAGAGAAATTCGCCATCCCATTGCAGGAGCTGGATATTATTTGAAGGCAGTCCATTATGCTCCCCGTAAACTGAGTAGGAATCTTCTTCGTAATGGTATTGATAAAGCCCCTTTGGTGTGCCGATCCAAAGGTAATTTTCGGCAATGATGTGGGGAAATTCTCGTTTTAACCAATATTTGTTAGTCTGGGGAAATATATTGGTGGCAGTTGTTAGAAATATGAAAATGGATATTATAAGAATACGTGAGAATAGATTCATACAAAAGATCAATCTTAAAATGTGATTTATTATGTTTAATAGAACGATAGAACCCTCCAACAGATAGAAACAACCCAACAGATGAAAGATTAAAAATTTCTTTTTTATATCTGTTGGGTTGTTTCAATCTGTGGGGGATATTAGTTTCAAAATAGAATAGTCTTATTTAATCATCTAAACATTCTCTTTTTTAACTGTAATTTTATCCAAATCAATCTCTCCAACACTTATTTTCGCGGCATGAGATAAATGCTTTATCGATTGAGCATTGGTGGATCGATTGTTCCAGTTGGCTAAGCTGGCCGCGTAAGCATCGACAGCCAGGGGAGCGGTGCTGGCGATGATGGTGTTTAATTTCTGGATTTTGCCTGGTCCCGTGGGTCCGCCTGTCACTAATGCCCGAGTTGCATCTAAAATCGTGAGTTGGGGGCGAATGACGGTGGATAACTCCGCAATGGCAGTGTGCAAATCCGTGCCTTGATGAAAATATTCCCTGTCCCAGATCAGTCCCATCAGGTTTTTGAGACCAAAACTGACATCGGTTGCGGCATGGGATTTGGCGCAGGGAAGGTTGATCAGTACATTGCACCGCTGGATCAATTTGGCGATTTTTACGGATTTGATTGCATTGCCACTTGGTACTTCGACCGATGTAAAAAAACTCTCTCTTTGTAGCGGAATAACTTTTACTTTTTCAATATCTTTTAATTCATCGACTAATCCCGTTCTCTCAAAACAGATCATTCCGTCCCGCATGGTGTTATCGGCAACAATCACCCGACTGGCACCTGCTTCAATCACTAACTGAGCGACTGTTTTGACGACTTCAGGATTGGTGGTGCTTCCCCAATTCTTGGGATTGGGGAAAGAAACATTGGGTTTGATTACAACCATGTCATTGGGATTAATGTATTTTTTGATGCCACCGATTAAATCGAAAGCTCGTGCAATCGCTGATGCCGGATTTCCTTGCACAACGGCTAAATCGACTTGTTCGGAATTTGCTTTTGCAAACGATCTAAATGACGGCAATGAAAAACTGGTAACAACGCCCGCTCCGATTGTTTTTATGAATTTTCTTCTTGTTATGTGTTTTGACATGTTTTTTAAACCCTTCATTAATAATCATCGTAGGGCGTGGCGTGTCGGGCGTAGGGCGAATTCGCTCTACGCTTCACGCCCTACACATTACGATCTACGTCTTGCGCTCCACAAAAAATAAATTAAAATTTGAAGATATATTAATAATGATACCTCGCCTGTAAAAAGTCAGTACGATCATCGCTTACCAGATAAACGATTCTATGCTCTTGGGTAATTCTTCTGGACCAGGTTCCAGAAGCCAAATATCTCAACGGTTCAGGTTTTCCAATTCCCTGAAATGGATCTCGCATTATCGCTTCGATTAATTCAAAAATCCTCAGCGCAATTTTGCGATCTGTTTTGATCCAATATTGTAAATCTTCTCTAAACTCAGGTTGAAATACAGCTTCTCTTATTCGAGTCTGACGGATATTATTTTCACTTCGCTTCATCAAGTCCTATTTCTTGTTTGAATTCTTCAATAGATTGAGGAATTTCTGTTCGAGAAAGCGCTCGATTTAAAGCAGTTAGTAACCGTTGTGCATTCTTTGGTGAGCGTAATAAATGAGCCGTTTCTAATAAGCTTGAAAGCTCCGATGCAGCAATCAAGGCAACATCTTCCGCATTCCTGCGACTGATAAGCACAATCTCCTTGTTTTCAGCGACCTGATTGCACAAATGAGCAAGATTCGCACGGGCATTTGAATAGGTTGTATGGATTGCCATATCTAATTCTCCTTTAAGTTGTACAGCATTAATGTACAACTTATTTTCGGCATTGTCAAGAAATATTTAAGAAGGCTGAATGTCCCAACCTGGATAATCCAGAACCAAAAAGAAAAGAATAGAACGCGGATCGAACGGATGAAACGGATTATTACAGATTTTTTACCAAGAATATTCATCTGTTCAAATCAGTTCGATCAGTTAAATCCGCGTTCTATAGGAAACCGCTGGAGCGGTTTAAAAAATATAGAAGGTTGGTCAACAACACTCGAATGAATTCGGGTGCTGGCTCAACCTACTGACTACTAACCACTAACAACTCACCATTCACCACTCACAACTCACCACCCACTAAATCTTAACATAAACATTATTCGCAAACGTCTTCAAAACATTCAGCGCTTCATTCAGTCCAGAAGTAATGGTAAGCGAAACAAAATATTTCTCTTTCCAGAATATCAATTTTTGAGATAAAGGAAATCGCTCTATTTTTGCCCAGTTTCCAGAATCAGCCGTCCAATCAATTGGGCTGCTCATCTGAAGGACGAGCTCATCGAATACGGATTGGGCGTTTTCTGCTGTTCCCTGGTCGAAGATACGCAGCTCGATGGTTTCCGTATTGCCTAAAATATTGCCCTGGTACTCCTGCTTGGCTGCTTCGACAAAACCACGATTGGTATAAATCACAGCTTCGCCATTGATATAATTATTCAAATCACCTGCGCTGCTGGCAGTCCAAAAATCCCCTGAAACCCAACCACTGATCTCGTTGTCCTTTATCAACAGGTCTTCTGGAGTCAACGCTTTGGGATTGGAGCTTTTGTCTTTGGAACAGAAAGATAGTATGCTTAAAATTAAGAAAATGTAAATGGGCAAATACCTCATATCTAACTCCTTTGGAATTTTAAGTGTGACGTAAAGAGTGAAAAGTGAATAGTGATTCCCTTTTCTCACTATTACCGTTTCACTTTTTACTTTTCACCTTTCACTTTTCATACTTCACTTTTCACTTTTCACGTTTCACTTTTGCCTTCTCACGTCTCACATTCATTTAATCAAACTCGTCCGAATTGTTTGTTGAATATCATTTATAAGAACTCGCCCCAAATAAGTTCCACTGGGGACAGGGATTCCGTTTGAATTATTGCCATCCCAGGGAATTCGATAATAGCCACTGGTTTGATAATTATCTATCAAATTTCGTACCAGAGCTCCATGAACATTGAAAATATTAATGTTAACCCTGGATGGTTTAAACAGTTGATACGAAATTGTCGTTTGAGCATTAAATGGATTGGGGTAATTCTGAAATAATCGAAAATTATCTGAATTTACTTTTTTTTTACTATCATTATTTATGCCAGTTGACGGATTATCGATATTGATCACATCAATCTGATTGAGGTCGTTGGTTCCAAGATTATAAGGAGCCTGGGCTGCGGTGGCAACGTGTCTTGCTTTGGAGAGCGTGTAATTTGGAGTGCCATTTTCCTTCAGTATCTGATAACCAACTGTGTCCAGTGCCACTGTATCTTTACTTAAAATTATGCTATTCGGGGTAATTTGAGGCGGTCCCATGGGCCCTCCTGACCGGATCGCATAAATGGCATCGCTGATACAGAGCACCTGTTTATCTTTGATTGGTGACAGAGCATTGAGTGCGGGAATATAAGGATTACAATATCCGCCATGCATTTTAAGTGGCGCCCAGCAAGTGCCATAGTGATTCTTTAAGCTCAACGTTACTCCTGAATAAACATGATCTTTCAATAAGCAGGTATTGATCAGGTAATCAGTCTCATCAACCAGAATTTTGCTCAGGTACTGTTGGACGCCAGCCACAGAATAGCTGATCTTAGTCGAATAGCCCCCAGAATCTTCACCCTGCCTCATGATTTCATACCTGGTACCATAGCATTTCACACCGCTATTCCCATTATTAATTACAAAGCCTGAACGCTCCATTTCAAATTCAGAGCGATCCCAGATAATAATATTTTCAGCAGGAAAAGGGCTTCCGTCCACTTGCATTCTTGTCAGTCCATTAACAATACTGTAAATGACCTCGGGATGACTGGCTAAACCCAAAGCATTATCCTGACGGGCAATGCAATTCAGTTTTATGCTGATGACTTTACTTTGCGTGATGCCAGGAAAAAAGCTTTTCCACGCTTCGCCAATATCATTGATCCCCACTAATTGACAAATCCCTTCATCCATCATCACCTGGGCGATCTGTTGGTCGACATTGTACAGTTTTTTATTACCCTGGTATTCGATTTTGCTAGCAGTGTCGTGTTTGACAACAACGACTGTGGATCTGGTGTTTGTAACATCGGCGGCATTCAAGAACCTATTGTTTAAAAGAGAATAACCGACCAATCCAATGGTGCCTTTGGCAGCTCGATCAATAAATTCTCTTCTTGTAAAACATTTATTTTTCATAGCTTTGTTCCCTCCTTGTGAATTGGATTTACTTACGTCAACATTGCAATTCGGTTTCGATTTTTTAGAGGGTGGGATTAAATAACCTGGACGGTTGAAAATTCTTTCCACATAGAATTCATAAGTTATAAAATAAAATGGGGACCTTATTTTATCCCACCCTCTTAACTTCCTTTTTTATATGATACTAAAAATAATTCTAAAAATCGTCCTGGTACATGAAGTCGAACGATTTTTTGAAAGTTATCATGAATCTTCAGGCAAAATAATTTAGGAAAAAATAATTCTCAAACTATTTCGCCGATTCGCTTGATTATGAACCACAGCTTTGATTTAAAAGGAATGGTTAAATTTTGCTCAATTAATCGATGTAGCTTATGTGGAAGGTGAAATAAGAGGTCATGAGGTATTCAAATCTCAAATAAAAAACAACAAATTTCAAATAGATTACAAATACCAAAGTCCAAACAAAATAAATGAGTCTTGAATTTAGTTTTTTGGCAAAGAATTTAATATACTAAGATCAAAGTGCTTTTGGTATTGAAATAAACTGATTCCATCCGCCTATGGTGGATGGAATCAGTTCAAAAACACTCTGGACTGAGTATACCTGTAATTTGCAACGAAAAGAGAACCGCAACTAAAAATCCAAAAATTTCACATCTTAATCCCTTGATTATTCTTAAATATAAACCACAAAGGTCTGGATCAATTAATAATTGATCCGCCTAAAGCAGACCTTTGGAGGTAAGTAAATTGGCAAAATTGGTGTAATTAGCAGTTCTAAAAATTAAACACAAAATCTACATAGGGCATTCCGGGAAAGAATATATCTTCACTTAATATATTCCATAAAGCTAAATCGAAACTCATTTTTTCACCCATGAACCGCATACCATAAGAAATTAATGGTTGGTCTACTCCAGGAAGAATCCAATTCTCCGTAACAAACGCCATACGTCTTGATAATCGTTTTTCTCCTCCAATCATAAACATTGGTTTTTCAGCAAGGTCACTACCAACAAATCCGTAGCCTATGCCTGCTGTAATACTGCCATCGGGCGTTCCAAATGTACTTACTCCATAAAGAATACCTACTATTGGTGAATCATCATCTGATGAATCAGGCACTTTAATAATGAGAGCTCCTGTTGCAAAATTAAAATTCTTTGTTGCCTTTAATCCCACTTTCGGTGTAAAATAGAATAATTGTTTATCAATACCAATCCATGGGATAAGAGAAATTCCCCCACCAATTGTAACATTGTCCGTAATACCATATGAAATTCCGGGAAAGAATAAGTAATAGTCAGAAAAATAGCCCTCACCTTGTTTTAACATACGCGCTGTTGGAGCAAAATATAGTCGGGTGGCATTTGGATTCGGAAACCAATATATACCGCCCTTAATGGAAGAAATTGGGACAACTTCAACGCTTTTTATTTTCTGAATTGGAATCGTTATCTCTCCAAATTCGGTTTTGAATTGAATTTCTTGTTCTCCAATTTTAACGATTCGCCCAATCAAGGTGGACTTGTCATAAGTTGTAATAATTTGTACCTGCTTGGAGTCGGGAATGTTGAGGTTACTTTTTACATCTTTGGGAATTTGTGCATTTACTATTGATATTGAAAATGAGAAGATAGAAATGAAAGTGAATACTATCAGGAATGATAAACAAGACTTATTTTTAAGCATGTCATCCTCCAAATTTAGGTTCTTGAAATTCATTTTATTAACTAAGAATTATTCAAATTATTACCTGTGATTTTACAATATTTGGAAGAACATTCATTTACGAAAGTAAAAGTTGAAATGAAGACCAGAAGGAATAGGAAATTTTACTTAACGTGCTGGAAGCTAATAATTAAATTGCTAAATGTCAAGAAAAAAGTTATCTTAGTTAAACTATATTATTACAACTTCATTTCAAAAGAATAAATAAAGCGGGATAAATAAGTTATTTTCTTGTCTATAAGAAATTAGGGATAGAAGATTTTGATCTTAGTCGCGACTCAATTTCTTATGAATGTTTTGATTTTGAGAAAGCGAAAACGAGGAGTAGTTATAATAGTAGAGGTGGGCTGGTTATTTGTGTTCATGTCAACTTTGAGGAACCTGGAACTGATGAGCTAATTGGTGAAATATACTTCCATGGTGTAGGCACCCGTTTTTAAAGTTAAAACGAAAAAGACTTATTGATTATTTTTCAAATCAGGAATCAATTTTTTATAATTTAAAAAAAAAGTATTGACATTCTAATTTATATCTTTATATTTGTGGAGAATATATACAATTAAAAAATATTATTAACTGAGCTTTTTAATATTGGGATTGTTACGTTAGATTAAATCCGAAGGCTGTTACTCTTTATTGCACGGGACTTGATTATAAATATCTCTTTCACGAACTGCTTCCTGAATCAGAACCGAATTCTACGTCTGACCTTTTAGCTCTAATGATTCTGAAAATTAAAAAAATCGTAACAAAGATTTTCCATCAAAATGTCTAATATTAGATAATGGAGGGAAATAAAATGAACAATGATAGTCCTATTACCGGGCGCAATATGTTTATATGGAGACTGAGCCCAATTCTCAAGGTAGAAATGGGCATATATAATTTTGTTAGAAAAGCTAAAAAAGCAAAATTGAGCTCAGTATGGATAAAAATTGCCGTCGGTGCATCTCCATATTCGCGAAATATAAATGATGACTTGATCAGAGTGCGGGAAAAACTTAAAGATCAAGGAATATCAGTGTGGGGATACCACGAGCCCCGCTGCAAAACTGAAGAGATAGCTAAAAACGAAGCTGAAGTAGTAGCAAAATTGGCAGATGATTTGAAGTTACAGGGCATTTTAATGGATGCTGAGAAGCCAGAAGGTAATTTTTTCTTTCAAGGAGGGGAGAATGAGGCTGATGTATACGCGAGACGGCTCAGACAATTGTGTGATGAATCAGGCTTAGGTTTGGCTATATGTAGTCATGACATTCCACAAAATTTCCCTGACTTTCCATTTGAATCATTTGCTGGACATGCACATGTCAATGCTTCCCAGGTTTATTATGGAAGCAGTCCAAGTGTAAGTAATCGCTTAGAACGAGCTATTAACGCTAATTCTATGCTTACAATTCCTTTTGTACCAGTTGGATCTGGCTGGATTGGCGATGGAGGTGGTTGTTCCAGTGCTTCGGCCTGTGCTGAAAGAGCTGTAATATTCATGCAGCTTGTTCGTGAAAATCAATTTCCTGGATATAGTTTCTGGCACTGGGCAGGTGCTCCAATGGCATTGTGGGAAGTTTTATTTGATCATCCTGCATAGTCGAACAAAGCCGTTCAGAAGCTTGTTCGTACTGAGTTAAATTCAGATTGTTGGTATTGATTGACAACTCGTATGATAGGAAGAATTAATATTTATTTCCATTCTTCCGGGAGAGGTAAAAAAATGGGTGTAAATTTTAAAATTAAAAAATTCCTAAGTCTTCAAAATTCAACAAGTCTATGGTATAAGGCTATCTGCTTGACATTTCTCCTCAACTTAACCTTATCATTAAACCTTTATGCCCAAATGAACGATATTAAATTCGAACGTATCTCACTTGAACAGGGATTATCTCAAGCAACCGTTTGGGCAATTATGCAGGATAGTAAAGGATTTATGTGGTTCGGAACGGCAGATGGACTGAACAAATACGACGGATATAGCTTCACTATATATAATCATGATCCGCGCGATTCAACCTCAATTTCGGATAACAAGATTATCACTATCTATGAAGATAAATCAGGTACATTATGGATTGGAACCGATGGTGGAGGACTCAATAAATTTGATAGAGAAACTGAGAAATTTACCCATTACAAACATGAGCCTTCTAATCCGAATAGTTTGAGTGATAATCATATTCTATCAATTTGTGAGGACAAATCTGGCGCGCTATGGATTGGAACCCATTATGGAGGACTTAATAGACTTGTCCTGAGCGAAGCCGAAGGATTTGATCGAGAAACAGAGAAATTTGAACATTTCAAACATGATCCGGCGGATCCGAATAGCTTGAGCCATAATCATGTTTTTCCAATTTGTGAAGACCAATCTGGTGTGTTATGGATTGGCACTAATGATGGAGGACTCAACAAATTTGATAGAGAGAATAAAAAATTTATCCACTATAAATTTGATCCGTCTAATCCGACCAGTTTAAGTAATGACATTATCAACGCAATCTATGAAGATAAGTCTGGTACGCTTTGGATTGGAACAACTAATGGGTTGAATAAGCTTGTACTCTCGACAAGTTGGGACTCAGGACAGGCTCTGAGCGAATGCGAGGAATATGATAGGGAAAGAGCAAAATTTGTGCACTATAATCACGATCCATTCAATCCGAATAGTTTGAGTGATAGTACGATCTGGTCGATTTACGAAGATAAATCTGATAAGCTTTGGATTGGAACAGCTAGGGGAGGGCTTAATAGATTTGACAGAGAAAAAGGAATCTTCGTGCATTACAAAAATGATCCTTATGATCCTAAAAGTCTGAGTGATAATCGTATCAGGTCTATATTTGAAGATAAGTGTGGCGTGCTCTGGATCGGAACGAATGGTGGGGGAGTTAATAAATTTAACCGTTTAAAGGAGAAGTTTGTACATTATAAAAACAACCCATCTAATATGAATAGCTTGAGTAGTAATAGAATTTACTCTTTCTATCAAGATAAGACTGCCACTTTTTGGATAGGCACATCTGGCGGTGGACTTAATCAGTATAATAGAGAAAAAGAAACATTTGTACATTACAAAAACGATCCGTCTAATCCCAACAGTTTGTCCGATGATATTGTTCTTTCAGTTTATGTAGACCAATTCAATACGCTGTGGATTGGAACTGATGATGGTGGACTAAATAAATTTAATCGAGAACAAGAATCCTTTACATGTTATAAAAACGATCCTTCAAATCCGAACAGCTTAAGCGATAATACTGTAAGAGTAATATTTGAAGATAAATCTGGTGCTCTATGGATTGGAACTGATCACGGTGGACTTAATAAATTTGACAGAGAAAAAGTAACATTTACGCGTTATAAACACGATCCACAAAATGTGAACAGTTTAAGCAATAAAGCCGTTCGCAGTATTTATGAAGACCACTCGGGAGTGCTCTGGATTGGTACTTATGGTGGAGGAATGAATAGGTTTGATCGTTCAACGGGGAGGTTTATACATTATAAGCACGATCCGGCTAATCCCAATAGTTTAAGTAATAATTATGTTTTATCAATTTATAAAGACCCTGGTGATAGCGGGCACACTCTCTGGATTGGAACGTTCGGCGGTGGTCTTAATAAGGTTGTCTTGAGCGAAAGCGAAAAGCCTGCTCCTTCGATAAGCTCCCAGAAAAGATCTGGACAGGCAGGACAGGCTCTGAGCGAACCCGAAGGATTTGACAGTGTAAAAGCGGAATTTACATATTTTACAGAGAATGATGGGCTACCTAATAATGTTGTTTATGGCATATTAGGTGACGATCATGGAAATCTTTGGTTAAGTACCAATAAAGGACTATCAAAATTCAATCCGAGTACTGAAACATTCAGAAATTATGATGTGAATGATGGGCTACAAAGTAATGAGTTTAATACGGGTGCATATTATAAAAGTAAAAGTGGAGAGATGTTTTTTGGCGGCATCAATGGTTTTAATGCATTTTATCCTGACAGTATAAAAGATAATCTATTTATTCCTCCAGTTGTTATTACTACCATTAAAAAGTTTGATGAGATTGTTAAGCGTGATATTTCTGATACAGAAGAGATTGAGTTGTCCTACAAGGACAATTACTTAACATTTGAGTTTGTTGCATTTGATTACACAAATCCTCAAAAAAATCAGTATCAATATATAATGGAAAAATTTGATAAAGATTGGATTGATACTGGAACGAGACGTTTTGCGACCTATACCAATTTAGACCCAGGAAAATATGTTTTCAAAGTCATAGGTTCGAACAGTGATGGGAAATGGAATGAACAAGGTGTTTCAGTTAGAATAGTTATTAAGCCACCATTTTGGAAAACCTGGTGGTTCATCATACTGTCAGCAGTGTTTCTAATAGTAATAGGTTACACATGGATTCGGCAAAGAATCCATGAGAAAATAGAAAAGGCTAGCATATTGAATGAACTTACAGCCGCTCATGACACGCAAATGGGATTAATGCCAACAAGTGATCCGATCATAGAAGGGTTTGATATTTCAGGCGTTTGCAGACCAGCAGAGGCGGTTGGAGGTGATTTTTTTGACTATGTATGGGTCGATGAAGAGAAAACAAAGTTGGGTATTGCCATTGTTGACGTCAATGAAAAAGCAATGAAAGGAGCCATGAACGCCGTGATGACCAGTGGAATGGTCAATAGCGAAGTTGGATGCGGTGAGTCACCGAATCTTTTCCTTCAGAGGATTAATAAGGCACTATATTTAAAGACGGACCCACATGTGTTTACCACCATGTTATATGGAGTGCTCGACATAAAGAGTAAGATATTTACCGTCTCTAATGCCGGACACCCACAGCCGATATTAAAACGGAACAACGAAATCCAGTATATCAGAGGTAAAGAGAATCACTTTCCACTTGGTATACAAGAAGATGTGGAATACGGGGAGGTAACGGTAAATCTCAAGTCTGGCGATGTGGTGATTTTCTACACAGATGGATTACCTGAGACGATGAATGAGAAGAACGAGTTGTTTGATTTTGTGCGAATGGAGTCGACTATTCGCAAAGTTAAATCTTCAATGCCTGCGGTGGAAGTTATTAAAAAGTTATTGAGCGAAGTAGAAGTTTTTAGCGGCAGGGCCCAGCAAAATGATGATATAACGGTTGTGGTGTTGAAGGCAAATGACTGAGCCAGTTTTTCAGACAAGCTGAAAACTGAACTCAGCCAATTGGCTGACAGCTTAAGATTAGAAAGTGCCATGTAAATTCCAATGACCGAAACCGCCAAACAGCAGACTAAATATGAGATACCAAAATTTGGAATTTCATTTTTAGTTTTTGTATTGCACGTGTTGTTTTTTTACCTTCCAGTACCACATCCCTCCTTTAAAATTTACTTTCTAAATTTAACATTCGTTAAAGACTTCGTAAATAAAGCTAAAATTAATCCAACTCCAATTGTCACCGCACACCCGATAAATACATACCATGGCCAGAAAAATTTGATTGGTTCAACATATTGAATGAGTGAAACAATGAAAACGAGCAATATGGTCATGGCAATCTGTTCTCGACGATCATAAAGTTTGGTGAAAATCCAGATAAACGCCAGAACATTGATACCAATAATCACATATTGAGCAATGCCTTTAGCGCCGATAATCCAGGTCATAAAAAAGATAGCGCTCCATTGAGCGATCAAAGCTGTGTTCTCTTTTATATTTTTGAAAAATACGCCCATCAAAAAAGTCCCTAAGAGTCCGCCATAAGTGAATGATGCAATAGCTAATCCCAATTCAACCACAGGATTATTTTTATCTTTGAAAAGCATGGCACCACCGATGAAAATAACTCCCCAGACTGCTGTCATAATTCTTGAGATCAATAAATCCTGTTTTGGTGTATTGTTTTTACCAAATCGAGATTTATAAATATCCAACATGGAAGAAGAAGCAAGGGAATTTAATGAACCACTCAATGTTGACATGGCGGCAGCGAAAACTCCTGCAATGATAATTCCTGATAGACCAGCAGGTAATGCTTCGACGATAAATTTGGGGAATATTTCGTCCGAACTGGTCGCAAAATTACTGCCCTGTCCAACTGGCTGTCCCCGGTAAAAAGCATAAAGCATCAATCCTATACCGAGAAACAGAGCGAATTGAAAAATAACTAAAATCCCGCTGGTAATCAGCGCTTTCTGGCTGCTCTTCAAGTTATTACACGTTAATAGACGTTGCACAATTAATTGATCAGTACCATGCGAAGCCATGGAAAGGAACATGCCGCCCAGAATGCTGGCGATAAAATTGTATCCCCCAGTGAAAAATTCGGTTAAACTATGGCCGAAACTAAGGTTAATAATTTGAAATTTGTCCCCGAGTCGAGCTGGTGTAAAAACGTCCTGCCAGCCACCAGAAAGACTATTTAATAGAAAGATTCCAGCGATAATCGCTCCACCAAGATAAATGACCATCTGAATCACATCGATCCAGACTACTGCCCGAATGCCCCCGAGATAAGTATAAATGATTGTTAAAATTCCAATGACAGCGATGGAGACAGGGTAGCTCCAGCCCGTGATCACTGAAAGGGGGATGGCTGTGGCAAAGAGTCTCACACCATCGGCTAAAAGACGAGTGATTAGAAAAATAACAGATGAAAAATTTCTCATTCGTAGACCAAATCGATTACCCAGGAATTCGTATGCTGTCGACAACTCTCCCTTGTAGTAGGCAGGCAGAAAAACAAAACTTATTATGATCCGACCGATCAGATATCCAAACGTTAATTGAAGAAAATTGAGATTTGTCAGATAGGCAATTCCAGGGATGCTGATAAAAGTGAGCGTGCTTGTTTCCGTTGCGACAACTGAAAAGCAGACAGCTCCCCATGGCAGATTTCGATCTCCAAGAAAATAATCCCGAGTATCTTTTTGATATTTACCGAACCAGGAACCAAAAATCGTGACGCCGATGAGATAGAGAAACAGAATTCCATAATCGAGCGGGGTGAAGCCCATGATTGCTCCTTATTTAAGACCTTTAGCTTTCAACATATTTAAAACCGATTTTTTTTCTCCCACAGTAATAGAACTCGCACAGAATTGAACTTTAAAAACTTTCTATAAGCGAGACTTTTTCATAATTTAAGGCAAACCTTATTGAAAGTTATAAAATAAAAATTAATAGTAAATAAGCAAGCATAAATTTACAACTATGTAAATTAATTGTTGAAATTTTAAAAAGAAAATATTATCTTTAGGGAGTAAGAAAATAACTTAAATTTTTGTTTCTATTTAAAACGATCCTGGTTAGGTATCATTGAAAAAGAGATAAAATCATCTTTGACATTATCGGGAGCCAGGGAGCTGTTTAGACAATCGAATTTAAGGGAAGGAGTTTTTTCGTCGAGTATGCTGTGGTGGCGGTTTGAAATGGGTGATTAGGTAATTGGGTAATTTGTAATTAGGCGCTTAGTGCCGCAAGATTAACAAAATTTTGTCGATAATTTGAATATTAAAAAAGAACGACACTCTCCGGCTGAAAAGATCACAATAAGCATATTAATTATTTTAACGATAGTAGCAATCGGACAAATTGTTTTATCTTTCATCCTTTATAATAAGAACGGCAATTCTGTTGTCAGAAATATCGGCTGGATTGTCCTCTGGATTTCAGCGATTTTTGGCTGGTTACCCATCTATACTTTCAAGAAATATGGTAAAGTCCCAAAAGGAAAAGGTTATATTCACACGACCCAACTTGTGGATCGAGATGTCTATGCCATTGTGCGGCATCCCCAATATCTGGCCGGTATTTTGCTGGCAATCGCACTTTTTTTAATCGCTCAACATTGGCTTGTGGGAATTTTGGGTGGGATCTCAATTATCATCTACTACCTGAGTGCTTTTGATGAAGAGAAGGATGCCATTGACAAGTTTGGTGAGGATTATCGTCAATATATGAAATCAGTGCCTCGATTTAATTTTATTGTTGGGATTGTCAGGTTAATACGCAAAAAATCAACGAGTTCAAAATAGAATTTTGGGGGTGGGATTAAAAAAAACGTGGATCTTATTTAGGCAGATCAATTAATGATAACGATCTGCCGATGGAAGATTCTCTTTTCGTTATTAACGCAAATTTAGGAAAGCTGTTTCATGGTTTAATTAATAAATAGCAAAAGCGAAAACATGGACTGCACCTTAGAGATGGAGTCCATGTTTTGTATTCTAATCAAAAATTTCGGAGATTAGGTAATCAGGTAATTAGTTGATTTGGTAATTAGGAAAATAGGTAATGAAGTAACATGACGTCCTTGCCGGTTTAGAAGCGAGGGCGTTTTTCATTTACCTCGGAATGAAATGAAAACGGAGTTTGGATGAAACCACAACTTTTTGCTTTACTAACAGCGATTGCCTGGGGTGTCGGCGGTTATTTTGAAAAGAAAGGCTTGCACCTCGGCAATCTCTCCCCCCAGATGGGAATTACCATTCGAACATTTGTCGCATTAATCATCCTTGGGCTGGTGAGTTTCCCGTATTGGAAAACCGTTCCACAAGCCGGTCCCAAAGCACTGCTTTACATGATCATCGGCGGTGGTGTTGTAGCTGGCGCTGGAGGGATGTTATTTTTTTATATTGCCATCAAGGGCGCACCGCTGAGTCGGGTGATGCCCATTGCCTTTACTTCACCGTTGTTTGGTGCGTTGATGGGATTTATTTTTGGTGGTGAACCTCTAACTCTGAAAACCATATTAGGAATGTTAATG
>Ga0209636_10003522_pt1 | contig 15942 bp, 15 predicted proteins | sample DeeMarSWOR152_54_FD_187464 | JGI IMG/M metagenome (GOLD analysis project Ga0209636, IMG submission 187464) | Marine sediment microbial communities from White Oak River estuary, North Carolina - WOR-1-52-54 (SPAdes) (version 2) | ecosystem: Environmental > Aquatic > Marine > Intertidal zone >...
TCTTCTGTCTCGGAGACCCTTTCCCCTCCCTCCTGAAACACCTTCGCGAAGTTGATGTACGTCACGTAGAAATCGTTGACGAAGGCTCGCACGCCCTTAACAGCAGGCGGATTAAAAGCTTGAAAAAGGCGGCTGAGACACATGATTTGGACTTTGTGGTTCACGCACCTTTTGCGGGAATAAACATAGCGGTTCCCAGCCCAGTTCTGCGGCGCACCATTTTGAAACGCTTAGAAAAATCCATTTTTTACGCGGGTCAACTTGATTGTCGATTGTGGTTGTTTCACCCGGGATTACAAACCGGTGTAAGCCACTTTTATCCTGGACGGGATTGGCAAGTGAACCTAGATTCTGTACGCACTTTGTTGAAGATTGGCAGAAAAGAGAGTGTTGAAATAGCCATCGAGAATGTTCCGGAGCCGTTTCCCTTTGTCATGAAAAACGTGCAAGACTTTTCCCGTTTCTATGATGAACTTAACGATGACATAGGAATTGTGCTCGACGTAGCGCACGCCAACTTAAATCATCAAATCCAAGATTTCATTAGGCAGTTTCCTGAAAAAATCGTCCACATGCATGTGAGCGACAACGATGGAGCCCACGACTTGCATCTTGGAATAGGATACGGAAACATCGATTGGGAAAGTGTTGCGAAAGAAACCAAGAAGATCAAGTACGGCAACGTCATCATGTTGGAATCCACAGAATACGTGGAAGAAAGCCTTCAAACCTTACGCAAACTTTTTACTTAAGCGTCTAAGAGAGGAAGGTCTATTTTCATAAAATCTTCAGCCAAATCCACGTGAGGGAAAATCTTCCTTGCTTGTTCCAGCAATGGACTTGGGTCTTTGTACCGTGCGCTTATGTGAGTCAAAACCAGCCATTTCGCCCCCGCTTTTTTTGCAGTCTCTGCTGCTTGACTGGGAGTAGAGTGGCCGTCTTCACGAGCCCTTTCCCACAGTTCGTCGTCAAAGGTGGCGTCGTGGATCAGCAAGTCCGCGTTTTCAGCGAATTTTACGAGATTCTCTGACGGTCTAGTGTCCCCCGTATATACAACCTTCCTTCCAAGACGGGGAGACCCCAAAACTTTCTCAGGCCTTACAATTCGCCCATCTGAAAGTTTAACCACCGAACCGTGTTGAAGCTTTGACCATAATGGTCCCTCAGGAACTCCGAGAGATTTAGCCTTCTCCGGATGAAACCTTCCAGGTCGAAGCTTCTCTATTAACGCGTAAGCAAGGCTAGGAGTTACGTGGTCGGCCCAAGTGGCGTGCACTTCGTATTCTTTCTCCTCACACACTAAGCCAGCTTCTTTTATTTCAGAGACTTCGATGGGAAAGGTGAGGGTGAAATGAACCGTTTGCTTTATTGCCTCCACAAACGCTATGATTCCCGCTGGCCCGTAGACCTCCAGTTTTTTTTCTCTATCCAGCAGAGACATGGTTTGAAAAAGCCCAGGCAAACCAAGCATATGGTCTCCGTGCATGTGGGTGACGAAAACCTTTGTTTTCCGATGAAAGCCTACGCCAGCCTGAATCATCTGCCTCTGGACACCTTCGCCGCAGTCGAAGAGGAGGAGTTCATTTTTTCGTCGAATTGCGATGGCTGGCAATCCTCTTTGAGGAGTTGGTATGCTTCCAGCGGTTCCGAGGAAGATTACACGTAGGTCTGTCAACTTTTTGCACGCTCATGTAAAACTATACTGTATTCAGTTTTATTGGTACCCCTTTAGGTTAGCTACTTTTATTAGAAATGGCATACCTTGATTCGTCTCAACCAGACATAAGGATACGGAAAGAAGGGGAAGAAGAAGGGAAATCTCCGAGGACGTGACTAAAGTGAATTCCGCATCGTTGGATTTAGTGTTTAATCCGAGAACAGTGGCTCTAATTGGCGCCTCGGAAAACGAATTCAAATCTGGAGGAATGTTTCTAAACAGCTTTATTGACTGCGGACTGAAAAGCGAGTTGTTCCTAGTTAATCCGAAGGGCGAAAAAATTCGAGGCTTCAAGACGTATCCAAGCGTGTTGGATGTTCCAAAGGAAATCGACTTGGCCATAGTTACGATACCCGCCTCGGTTACACCGAAAGCCGTTGAAGATTGCTCCAAAAAAGGAGTCAAATTCATTGTGGTTCACGCCGCTGGCTTTGGGGAAATGGATGCCGAAGGTAAGGAGACAGAAGAAAAGATGGTGCAAACTGCTAGGAAGGGAGGATCCCGCATTGTTGGCCCAAACTGCATGGGTATATTCTGTCCAGAAGCAGGATTCAACACGGTTGTTCCCTACATTGGAGGATTAACCGAAGAGAGTGGAGACGTTGCCCTCGTCGCCCAAAGCGGTTGGGTTTGTGAGCACATTATGCTCATGGGTTGTGAACGGGGACTCCGCTTCAGCAAAGTTTTAAGCATCGGAAACCAATCCGACCTAACATTCGTTGACTTCCTCGAATATCTTGGCTCAGACCCCAAAACAAGCATCATTTCTGCGTATCTCGAAGGAGTGAAAAGAGGACGAGACCTCATCGACGTAGCGAAGAAAATTTCAAGGAAGAAGCCCATCGTAATCTGGAAGGCCGGAAGAACAGGGGCTGGAACAAAAGCCATAACATCTCACACAGGGTCCTTAGCCGGTGACCACACAATTCACGAAACCGCCTTCAAGCAAGCAGGAATCATCACAGCACAAGGAATCGAAGAACTACTCGACCTGTTAATAGCTTTCAAATCTCCATACTTACCGAAGGGAAACAAAGTTGGAATAATAGTTGGAGCCGGAGGCGCCGGAGTTGCCGCCGCAGACGCCTGTGAAACCCTTGGCCTTCAAGTTGCAAACCTGCCAAAAGAGGCTCAACTGGAACTAAAAGACCTTTTGAGGGATGTAATCCCGCCCTTTTCAGGGGTTTCTAACCCAGTGGACACCATCTGGCTTCCCATGGGGCAAGGGCCTAGTATTCACCCGCAGATGATTGAAATCATGTCTAAGGCTGTTGACGCCTTCATGATTTTTTCCTACGAACCATATGGTGAAAATTATCTTTCAGTGTTAGCAAAGACTAGGGAAAAAATTAGGAAACCAATTGTCTGCGTGCCACCCCACCCAACTAAGGGATTAGACACCACTCCTTGGACAAAAAGGGGACTACCAGTTTACCCAACACCGAAAAGAGCGGCGAGAGCCCTTTCAGCCTTAGCTCAACGTCACGATTTCCTTGAAAAACTTAAATAGCTTGACTGGAAATAACGGGCACGTTCGTTTCAAGTTCTCTCAAAGACGGCTATTTCTCTTGTTAGGCTTCTGTGCACGTATACAAAATGAGATTCTACGTGTTTGAAACCTAACTCCTTACCAATCTTGCCTATTCTTATGGTTTTTGGGGACGCCATGCAGATTCTTCTTCCCTTAGGAAGCATGTCCTCGATTGCTGACAAAAAATCTTCAACTATTTGCTGGGTGCTCCATCCAAGCGTGGTTGCTAATCTACCGTAAGGAGGATCTGTAACAACGCAGTCAACCTTGGCCACTGGAAGATGGCGAGCGTCCGCCACAGCCATCCCCTCTGGTTTTACGCCATAACGTAGAAGGTTTTGTAGGCTTCCCCTCACCATACGAGACTGCACATCGAATCCTACCACGCGGCACCCTATAAGCCAAGCCTCCACAAGTATGCTGGCGGTTCCACAGAAGGGATCCAACACCAAATCACCCTTCTTGGGTTGAGGTAGGTTCACCATGCACCTCGCCAGTTTCGCGGGCATGGCTGTTGGATGGAAAAAGGGACGTTTTCGAGGTTTCCTTTCAATAAAGGGCTTTGGTGAGATTTCAGCTATCTTTAATCCGAAGACGAATCGGTTGTCCGTTAGGATTCCGAAAAAAGTCTTTTGAGGAGCCGTCAAGTTCACTTTCGATTCCTTAACCTTGTTTAGAACTAGCCTCCCAAGTTTGCGTTCCAGTTCGACGCCGATAAGGTGAGGAGTAGCGCCCTTTATCCTTCTTACTCGAGCAGCGAAACTTTCGCCTTGTTCTATAAAGCCCTCTAGAGATGCCGAACGCATGTTCTCTAGGATTTCGGCGAGGACGGCGTCGCAGCTGAATAACTCTAGACAGCAAACTCGGGTCATGGCAGATCTGGACTTAACTGATTTTACGCTGTCAATGTTAGCCTCAAGGCGCAGAACTTGGGTCAGCTTCTCCAAGATTCGATGTTTATGGCCTTCAGCCTCTAGGATTGATTTCAACTCGGAGAAGGGTAGGGTTGGGTGTTCGCCTGAAAGCAGAAAAAAAAGTTTAGCCACCCTTTAGACTCCTATTTTGGCTAGGGCTTCTGCGATTAATGGAGCAACCGAAACTACGCTCACGGAGCTAGGAACACAGTCGGTGCCAACGATTTCTTCGGCTCCGCCTTGCATAATCTTCTTTTGCGCTTCGCCGACTAGTAGTGGATGGGTACAAGCGGCGTACACTCTCCTCGCTCCTTGCTTCTTCAACATTTTTACTGCGGCGGCTATGGTTCCTCCAGTGCTAATGATATCGTCGAAAACGATCACATCCTTTCCTTCGATGTTAAATCTTTTCTCTTCCACCTGAATCTCTCCTGTCAAACGATCTCTCTCCTTCCGCAACCAACCACACCCCCCGCCAAGAACCATGTCAGCTTCCTTCGCCAGCTCTAATGCACCCTTATCCGGAGCCAACGAAAACGCTCCACTTAATCCTTTATTCTTGAAATGTTCTGCCAGTAGGGTTATGGCTGAAAGGTTTTCCGCTGGAACGCTGAATTTCTTCAAAACATGTTCTTCGTGGATGTTTACGGTTAAGAATCGATCAGTTCCAGATGCCTCGATAAGTTTGATGAAGGTTTCGATGCTGATTGCTTCGCCTGACAAAAACCTCTTGTCTTGTCGAGCATAAGCCAGATACGGGACTACAGCGGTCACTCTTTCGGCTCCTAAGTTCTTTGCTGCATCGGCCATCAGAAAAAGTTGGATGATGTGCATGTCTTGTGGCGGTCCGGTGGTCTGAACGATCACCACTTCTTCGTCCTTTACGTCGCCGTCAAGTCGGAGATAGGACTCTCCGTCGGGGAAGGTCTTGAAAACGACGGAAACAATTCTTGACTTCAGCATGTCAGCGACTTTTCGACCTAGGTCTTGAGACGCTGGACCTGGAACCACTATCACGGTTTTTCCCTTTTCTTGTACTTTTCTATCAGTTCCTTTGCCCTATCTAATCTCACTTTACGTTCTTCAACTATCTTTTCAACAATTAGATCAATCAGGTCTCCGGTGGCTCCAGCTGTGATCGCAATGTTCCGAGCATGGAGAGACATGTGTCCCCTCTGGATACCTTCATGAGCCAACGCTCTCAACGCACCAAGGTTTTGAGCCAAACCCACAGCAGCCATCACTTCCCCCAGCTCCTTAGCTGTTTTCACGCCCAGAATCTTCAAGGATACTTTAGCCACGGGATGCACCTTTGTGGCTCCACCTATTATTCCCACAGCCATCGGCAATTCAACTGAACCTACTAGGTCTCCGTCCTCGTTTTTCTCCCAAATCGACAGTGGGCCGTATTGGCCTGTTCTAGCAGCGTAGGCGTGGGCTCCTGCTTCTACGGCGCGGTGGTCGTTGCCCGTGGCTATCACAACTCCGATTATGCCGTTAAGTATGCCTTTATTGTGGGTTGCGGCTCTGAAAGGATCCGCAGCCGCAAAGTTGTAGGCCTCTATTATACCGTTGACAATGTTCTCTCCACCCACCTCTTCCTTTGCTACAACGGTCCAAGCCCGCGCCAAACGCTTGACAGCTAAGTTAGAAATTATTCTCATGTACACTCTGCCGTGAGTTATCCTCTCAATAATGGGAGCAACTGCCTCAGCCATGGTGTTCACAGCGTTGGCGCCCATGGCGTCTCTGCAGTCGACATGAAGTTCAGTGATGACCATGGGTCCTGTGTTGGTCTCTATGACTTTCACCTCTAGATCTTTGGCGCCTCCTCCCACCGAAACCAGCATGGTATCCTGCTCATTGGCTTTCTTTAGAATCTCGTTTTTCGCGGCTAGAATCGCCATTTTTGCTCCGTAGGGGTTTTTTATGTCCACGGCTTGGATTTGTCCGATCATTACGGGTTCGGTGCTGCTGGTGAAGAATCCTCCCTTTGATCTAGCCATCTTTGCAGCGTAGCTGGATGCAGCAACCACTGATGGTTCTTCGATTGCCATGGGTATCAGGTAGTCTCTTTCGTTGATGAGAAAATTTACTGCGATTCCTAGAGGAATAGGGATGGCTCCAACAACGTTTTCAATCATTCGGTCGGCTAGTTCCAGCGGTAAGGAGCCAGTAGACTGGAGAATTTTAACTTCTTCGTCGGTTAGACCTGCAAACTTTTTTACGATTTGTATTCTTTCTTTGGGAGTTAGTTTATAAAATCCAGAGATTTGAGATGTTTTACTCATAACGATGTCGCCCTCATTAACATTCAGTTTACTAGGGCTAAATTGCATATGAATTTAACTGCATTGTGGCAGCATCGTTGTCTTTTACGATTTTCCGGCACAAATCAGATAGTAGATAATATGTTTCTTGAATTCACCCCACTTTTCAGTTAACTCGCGAACTTCATCTCCTGAAAGGTTTCTCCCGTCAGAATAGAATTTTGAAACAGTTCTTTTGACACCTAAATCGTCGGCTGGAATAACGTCATTTCTCTTCAAACCTGTGCATAACACCAGTTCGACTGTCCATGTTCCCACTCCCCTGAACCTTTTCAACTCTTCCATCACCTCTTCGTTTGATAGCTTCTTCAAACCCTCCGGATCAAACTCGCCGTTTACGACTTGTTCAGCTATTCCTTTAATGTACTCCGCCTTCCTCCAGCTCAGCCCGCACTTCCTTATCTGTTCAAGACTTGCCTTAGCCAGCGTGCTGGGTGTTGGGAAATCGTAGTAGACCAGCCTGTTGACTTTCACGTGTTCGCCAAATTTGGTGACCAACGAGTTTGTCATCCAAAAGGAAACTCGCAGCGAGATTTGTTGCTGAAGTATTGCTTTGATGATGCTTTCAAAAACTGTGGCTCCCATGCTTTCAGCCTTCAATCCGTAGAGTCTCTCCTTCACGCCTCTAAGAAGGGGATCCGTGTCCATGAAAGCGTAAAGAGCTGTCAAGTCTTCGCTGAAAGAAAACATCCAATCTAACTTTGCTGCCAACTCAGATTTTTCCTCTTCACTCACCGCGTAAAAACACTTTACTTCGATTTTTGGCTCTTCAACCGTGCCTAAAGACCGCAAAGCAGCTGGAATCAGCCTACTGGAATCCAGCTTCAACGCCCGCCTCCAAACTCCGCTTTCATAAAGGTCTGGCATAGGCTTTTCAAACCCAAAAACAGAGCAGCTTAAATCGAAATTGTATGGAGGCTTAGGACAGACGTGAAAGCGTTCAGATGAAAACAAAGCTCCCTTTTTTATAATAATTAGCAAAAATGTTATCTGTGCCTAATAAGGTAGCAGTTTCTCTACAGAGAGAACCATCTGTGGCGCAATTGCATTTTTAGAAAAAATATTGTTTTCAACATAGCACTGTTATTAGGATCCAAATAGGTCAAAAAAGGGAGCTTGCGGGTGATATCTCCATTTGTCGAAGGTTCAAATCCCACACTCCGCATGAAGCATGCGACAACTATACTGATGTGATTGGCTCGGGTCTTGTAAAATAAATATATGATATACGCGCATAGAAATTTGGAAATATTGAGCGCTCGATGGTTGTGGTTAAGATTTCAAAGAATAAAGCTGGCTTGGGGTCTGAACATCCGCATTGCGACCAAATTCAGCTCGTGATGATAATCTTGTTTTTTGTGGTGTGGGGGATAGATTCTTTGAGTTTCTTTATCTTTAGGTATTCAACGGTCTTGATTGGGTTAATTTCTTTTCCTGTACTTTTACTTCCAGCGATTCTTTCACTGGGTTTTGGCTTGTATCTCGTAGCAAAGTCACACAAAGCAGTTTTCGGTGAAATAACTGACCACCCTACACTCGTTGACTCAGGTGTTTATTCTTGGGTTCGACATCCCATGTATCTCGGAATCTTACTGTGCTGTCTAGGATTTTTCTTCATCAGTCCCTCGCTCCTTTCATTTGGAGTTTGGCTAGCGTTCTTCATCCTATACGATAAGATGACGACATACGAGGAAAAAGACCTGATAAGAATACTTGGTGAAGAGTATATTTCATACCAAAAACTGGTACCAAAGTGGTTTCCAAGACCACGGGCGCGTGTGGAACAAAAATGATGATTTTGATAAATGGTTATTACAGCATGGAAAGAGGCGATCTGCACGCGCACAAGATGTAGTAGGCTGAAAATTAATGTCTGAAGATTTGCTGTTCAAGATAAATCAAGACCATTTTAGAGAACGCCTAAATAAATATACAAGAAAAGCATTTCGAATGCTTCCTAAGTTGGAAAGACCACGCATACTCGATATCGGGTGTGGTTCCGGTGTTCCAACTATTGAATTAGCAAGATTGAGTGATGGTGAAATCATAGGAATAGACATCACCCAATCTCTCTTAGATAAACTGAATAGAAAGATTGAGGAAGAAGGCTTTTCGAATCGAGTGAAGACCATAAAATGCTCTTTGTTTGAGATAGGTTTCCCAGACGAAAGTTTCGATATCATCTGGGCCGAGGGTTCGATATCTATAATTGGTTTTGAGAAAGCTCTCAAAGAGTGGAATCGGTTACTTAAAACCAATGGTTTCTTAGTAGTCCATGATGACACTAAAAACATGTCAGATAAACTCAAGAAAATACCCGACTGTGGCTATAAACTCATAAATTATTTTTCGCTACCCGAGGACGCTTGGTGGACAGAATATTATAGACCTCTAGAAAGTCGAATCAACAAACTACGTATCGAATATAAGAATGATCCAGAAGCTCTTAAGATATTAGAAAAGTATCAAAATGAGGTAGATATGGTCAAAAAGAATCCTAAAGATCATGGTTCAGGATTTTATATAATGCAAAAGTTATAAAAAATCTTGATTTTGTTCGAATCCGTGTTCGAGTGGTGTTACTCCATTAAATGTTTTAACAGAATTTCGGTTGATAAATTCAAATAAGGTGCGCGCAGAAAAATAGGGAGCAGAGGAATTTTTCCGGAGCCCGTGATATACCGTAAGTGCAAATCCCACCTCCTAGCTTCTCGACCCACACCATTTGAACGTTGCAACCTTCTCATAATTTCTATATTGGATGTATATGTAGAGGGTATCTGCAGAGAGAAACTGTGATAGTAGATTGTTTAAGAAAACAGGTTTTGATGCGAGTCGTCTGTGCTAGCTAATCTGTGTTTACGCTTATCCTTCGGATGAGGGTTGGAGGCGTGAAGGTTAGACCTAGCTTCTGAAGATTTTCTTTTATAGTGAGGGGGTTGCCGAGCAATTCTTTTATCCCTTCAACGTGGGCTGCCCCGACAAACGCTAGTATGTTTGGCTTCCTATCCTCCCTCAGTTGCTCTGAAGTTATCCAAGCCAGCCTCGCCGCCATAATAGTGTTACGTTCGTCGATCAAAACTCGCCAAACCGCTGGCGCCCTCTCTCGAAGCCTTTCCAACCTTCTCCGATAGGTGTCGACAACTTCGTCCTTGAAACCTTGCTCCCAAAGCCTCGTCATCTCATCTTCTTGAAAAAAGAAGGGAAGGCTTGCCCGAAAAATCCATGTCGGAGTCGTCAACCCTCGTATCCTTTGCCCTATCTCCCGTTCAGACATGTCTATGAGCCATATGTTGGCGTCCACATTTCCCAGAGCTTCTGTTGCTCCGATGAACTCGCACTTGGTCGTGCAAGTTCCACGTCTGGGACACGTCCAACAGGCAGCGTTGAGAATTCTGAAGCGTTTCAAGTCCAGTTCAATGGCGAGGTCTGTGGGCTGTAGGCGTTCAACTGCTTGATAGGTATCGTAGAGGCTGCGCTTCGTGAAGTGGGCGGTACCCACGAGACTGACATAGTCGTTGTAGTCCACGTCGTAGATTTCGGTTTGCACGGACACATTCCACTTACTCGATTTTTATGGTTTTCTTCTTCTCTTCGCTCACTGTCTCTTTCGTCTTTGGTATCATTACCTCTAGCACGCCGTTCTTGTAGTTGGCAGTTGCCTTTTCGAATTCAACGTGTCTCGTTGGCAAGTCTATGACCTTGTAGAAGTTTTTGGCTTTGACCTCTGCGCGTCCCTCTGTAACGTTAAGCTGAATGCCATCCTTTTCAACGCCTGGAAGCTCCACGTAAAGCTTCACATGGTCTTGTTCTTCGAAGACGTCGGCTAATGGTTCACGAACTTCGTCTACGGCCTGCTTAGGAACAGTCAGTGGTTCGCCGAATTGGAAGCGTCCGCGGGCAACGTATCCTTTCACGCCGGGTTTTTCGATGGGTTTGACTTCCCATTCACCCTGGAGCTTCCCGCTTCTTATCGCCTTCTCGATCTCTTCCATCTCTTTGAACATTCTCTCAGAGAGTTTTTTGAAGTAAGAGTCTGCGTCGCGGAAAAACTCGTCAAAATACGCCACTGTTTTTCACCTCCTTACAGTTGTTCCAATTCTTCTAAAACCTGAAACAAACGTCTCAAAGCAAGGCTGACCATCAAGAACCCAGCTTGCCCAAACTCTGAACACTGATACTTACCGTCGTCGGACTTAACCAATAGTCCGCCTTCACGTAGCTTCTTGGTGCCTTCCCAAACGATCTTAGGATTCAAGCCTAGGTCTTTTATGAAATCAACGAAGCCGAGCGTTAGGTCTTCGTCTTCAAAAAGTCTGTTCATCATCCTTAGCCGAGTTCGATGGGACAAGGCTTGGAAAAGCTTTGAGAACTGATCGAACTCCCTTTCAAAGGAAGCTAGTTCCTGTGCTAGGCGTTCTTTTGGCCAATCTTCCATGGATAAGGGTATTTCGAAAAGGATTTCGCCGTCCTTTGCTAGTAACAGTCTTAGTTTCATACGCATCCAACCAGTGTTTACTTACCAAACGGTAATTACCAATAGGTAACTTACCAAAAAGTAATATTTAAATCTTACGCCACAACGATACTGTTAACTTGAAGCCTTGATTCCAACTTCTATAAATTAATGGTTACACATAATTCCTATGGACGAAACCAACATGTGGGCGATCTGGAGACCTGACGCAAGGGCTGTTTTGAGGGATAAAAAGGCTCGAGCAAGTTTGGCAAGATACTTTGACGTTATGGAAGACGACAAGCCAGCTAAGTTTCTGATCGCCAAAAAATTGCCCGCTAACTTCAACAAGAATGATTCACTCACAAAACTGTGGAAGATTCATGACCAACTCACCGAAGAATTTTACCGCCTTGAAAAGGAAATCGATTCCCGTCAAAAGCGCCTAGAAGAATTGGATGGCCCGAAAAAATCTTATCTCGATTTAAAGATTGAGATAGCCAGTCGCATTCTTGAGGGATGTCACTTCTGCACCCGAAGGTGCGGCTTCAGCAGGCTTAAAGGAGAGTTAGGATACTGCAAGTGCGGAACCCAAATCACAGTTTCAACAATATTTGAGCATATGGGTGAAGAACCCGAACTAGTTCCCTCCGGCACCATATTCACCTTAGGCTGCACCCTAAGGTGTCTTCACTGCCAAAACTGGACCATATCTCAATGGTACGAGAAAGGAGACATCTTCTCACCTGAGCAATTGGCCAGGTCTGTGGAACGCCTACGTAAAGGTGGCTGCAGAAACGTTAACCTTGTCGGTGGAGAACCTACACCTTGGCTTCAGCAGTGGCTTGAAACCTTCAAACACGCAAATGTGAACGTTCCGGTGGTTTGGAACTCCAACTCCTACTACAGCGAAGAAACAGCCAAACTTCTCGCCGGATTCGCAGACGTGTATCTCCTCGACTTCAAGTACGGATCAAACAAATGCGCCGAAAAGATTTCCGACGCACCCGGCTACTGGGAAGCCTGCACCCGAAACCATTTGTACGCCAAAAAATACGGAGAACTCATCATCCGCGTCTTGGTCCTGCCCGAACACATCGAGTGCTGCACAAAGAACATTTTGAACTGGATCGCCCAAAACCTTGGAACGTGGATTCGCACAAACGTGATGTTCCAGTACCGTCCCGAGTGGAGAGCGCATGAAATACCGGAGCTTCAAAGGAGACTTACGGGAAGGGAGAGACAACGAGCCATCGAACTAGCGAAGGAGGCAGGATTAACTAACTTTATAACATAAATATTGCTTAAATAAATTGGAAGTGAGTTGCTTGAATATGCGCAAGAAAAATGTTCTATTGGCTTTCGTCTCAGCGCTTTTATTATTGGCGATGTTTGGTACACGAATTACGATACCAGTAAGCGCGTCAACGATTGATGTTCATCCCGGGGAGTCAATTCAGGCGGCGATAAACTCAGCTCAGCCTGGAGATACGATATTCGTTCACGCTGGAACATATTATGGACATGTTAAGGTTAATAAGACCCTGACGCTCGTTGGGGAAAATCGAGTCACCACCATTGTTGACGGAGAGGGAACAGGGACCGTTATCAAGGTGACCGCAGACAATGCCAATATTACTGGTTTCACGATACAAAATGGAGGGAATCTCCCGTATTCTGGCTTATTCGTAGGGAATTGCAATGGAAGCACGATTAACAACAACACGATAAGAAACAGCGCTTACGGCATAGAGCTACTCAACTCTAATAGCAGTAGCATCATTGGGAATATGATAATGAACAACTCTTGGGCAGGCATCTATATTCATGACAGCAACGAAAATATCATTTATGACAACACTGTAGCAAATAATTCTATAGGAGCTTGGATTCCTTCCTCAGCTATACCTAACACCTTCTACCATAACAACTTCATCAATAACATAAATCAAGCAAGTGATTTCGGTCCTTCTAACTGGGACAACGGTACGGGTAACTTTTGGAGCGACTACACGGGCGTAGACGGGGACGGTAACGGCATAGGAGACACTTCGCATGAGATGGATCCAGGGACGGACTACTATCCGCTTATGAGTCCATGGGGAGATGCAGAATTTCCAGTGGCTGACGCTGGTCCAGATCAAACAATTTTTCAAGGAATGACAGTGACTTTCAACGGTAGCCGATCCTATGATGACGTAGGCATCAAAAGCTACATATGGACCTTCACAGACGTTACGCTAAAGACACTAACTGGCGTACACCCCACATACAGATTCAAAAACGTCGGAAACTTCAATGTAACTTTAAACGTCACAGACTACTCTAGCAGGTGGGACATAGATACTATGTGGGTTAACATTTCAGCGGACGATACCGAACCAACCATAAGCAATCTTTCTCAGGAACCAACGTTGCCGGGCCCAGGTGAGAACGTAACTATTTCAGTAGACGTGACCGACGAACAGAGCGGGGTGCGCAACGTAACCATATCATACAGAACGAACAGCGGATCTTGGACCAACGTGTCCATGAGCAGGTTGACAGGAGATGCTTGGGAAGGAAAAAATCCTGGGTTCCCGGACGGAACCGAGGTGCAGTACAAGATCATCGCATACGACAATGCTGAAAACCCTGCCGTGGACGATAATGAAGGGGAATACTACATCTATACTGTCATTCCAGAGTTTCCTGTAGCCATATTCCTACTGCTTTTCATCATTCTCACGCTGGTTACAGTGCGCGCGCACTCTAAAAAAGAACAAGAAAGAAACGCCCCAGTTATAGCTCACCTAAAACCAAAAGCTATTTTTCACCCGTCCACACCATTATCTTGACAGAGGATAAAAGAGAAAAAAAGGCGAATATTACATGCGATATTGCCCTGAATGTGGCGGTGAACTACAATATGTTTTCGCTACGAAACGCTATGTGTGCAAAAGTTGTGGACTTTCGCTCACGCATCAAGAACTCATCGAGTTGCGTCGACAACTGAGGCCACGATTTGAAACCGAAGAAGATCAGCGCCAGAAAGAGAGAAAGGAATACTTGAAGTGGTGGCTCGGAAAGAAAAAGTAGTGTTGGCGAGACACATAGTGTTTTGACAGATCATGTAGGTAACAAGCTTTTTGACCAACATTCACCCATGAGCAAAGCAGTTATTATCGTACAAGCTTCACTATACAATTGAGTTCTAGTTAGGTTGAGGTGTTTGTATGGCTGAACCCATAGAAATCATCTGCGTCGGAAACGAGCTTCTAATAGGCAAAACCTTAAACACAAACGCGCAGTGGCTAGCCAAACGAATCACCACTCTCGGGTTAAGCATACGTCGCATCACAATTGTGGGTGATGATGTCGATGAAATATCCAGTGCTGCACGAGAAGCGATGCAACGCAACCCCCGCTTCCTCATAACCACAGGAGGATTAGGACCCACCTTTGACGATAAAACGTTGGAGGGCTTCGCTAACGCGTTGGAATGCAAACTCGAAATCAACAAAGAAGCCTTGACGATGGTTAGAGAAAAGTATCGTGAGTATGCGGAGGAGCGTAAGATGAAGAGGGCTGAGTTGACTGCTCCCCGAGTCAAGATGGCGAAGCTTCCAGAAGGAGCTAAGCCTTTGTCTAACCCCGTTGGAACCGCGCCAGGCGTAGTCATAGGACATGAAAGCACAACCATAGTGGCTCTTCCCGGAGTTCCTTCTGAAATGAAGGGCATATTTGACGGGTCGGTTGCATCTCTTCTGAAGCAGGTTGCGGGCGACGTGACTTTTTTTGAAACAAGCATAGAAGCTACAGGAGTTATAGAGTCAGAGATGGCTCCTCTCATTGATAAGGTGATGCATGACAATCCTTACGTTTACATAAAATCCCATCCAAAAGGGGCTGAAAGGATTCCTCGCATAGAGTTTCACTTCTCCACCACAGCCAAAAACTCCAGCGTTGCTAGAAAACGTGTCAGCAAGGCCTTCGTTCAACTTTCCGAACTAATTCAGGAAAAAGGTGGAAAAATCAAGCCTATTAAAGCAGAATAATTGATATGGTCGAAGAAACTTGCTTGACAGGACGGAAAAGCCAAAAATAGTAGAGTGCGAAGGACATCAGGTTGGAAGGATATGAAGTCTGACGAGGTAAACTTTTCGAGGATGAAGAAATATCGCTCTAGACTGGAAAACGCACAGGGGTATGGCGAAGTTTGGGAGACAGTAAAAGACACGGTCAAGAGTTCTTTGGATGAACGTAGAGTTGGAATGATGTTGTTTCTTGATGATCTCCCCCTCCGCCTAGGAGCGTATCATCCCTTAGGAACTAACAACTTAGTGTTGAACCGCGCCCTCGTACACATCGTTGAAGTAGCTACAAAGTCTAAGCGTCTGGTAAACGCTTTTGTCTACGTCCTACTTCTCCATGAATATCTCCACGCTTTGGGACGCCCAAGCGAAGCACAAGTTAGGCCCTTGGTGTACACGATTTCCAGGGAATCTTTTGGCGAAGATCACATAGCTACAAAGTTAGCAGAGATGGGACCATGGTCTCTCCTGAAGGACATTCCCCTCGACGTGATAGATATGCCAAAACGCGTCATGGAGATCGTGAAAGATTTTGAGAAAACAACCAAAAGATATATCGTCTGATCAACGGTGCATAGAAAAACCTATTTTGACCAACCCTTCCTAACCTCATAGGTTGCGATGAGGCGCAGGATAGACGCTAAAAATGATGATTGGAAAACCGGGTGTCAGAGCAACCTTGCTTGTATGAAAAGGTGTGTTTGAATGTTCATCGTCTTTATAATCGGCACAGCTGGTTCAGGAAAATCTCTCCTCACAGCTGCTTTCAACGAATGGCTTAAAGTCGGAAAACAGAAGACGGCAACTCTAAACTTGGATCCCGGCGTCTTAACTTTGCCATACGTGCCCGACATCGATATCCGCGACTACATAAACATCAGCGAACTCATGGAGAAATATGGGCTTGGACCTAACGGAGCC
>Ga0209636_10003523_pt1 | contig 15942 bp, 15 predicted proteins | sample DeeMarSWOR152_54_FD_187464 | JGI IMG/M metagenome (GOLD analysis project Ga0209636, IMG submission 187464) | Marine sediment microbial communities from White Oak River estuary, North Carolina - WOR-1-52-54 (SPAdes) (version 2) | ecosystem: Environmental > Aquatic > Marine > Intertidal zone >...
TATAATATCTTAGATTTAACATAAGGTGGGTTTGATGAATCAAACCCCTACAAAAGAAACAAGTTGACATTCTATAATCTATTATCAAAATTTTTCAAGGCTAAGATCCAAATCATTTTTTGCGAGGTGACTATGAAAAAAGCAATCTGTATTATGCTTCTTGCCATGTTGCCTGTCTTTGTTTTCTGCAAGAAGGAGCCTGACCGTGTTACTGTCCAGCACATTTTGATTGCCTTTAAAGGTTCAATCCCAAAGGAAGACGTGACCCGTGCTCGCGATGAGGCTAAATTACTGGCAAAAGAAATTTTTGAGAGAGCAAAGAAAGGTGAAGACTTTGATGCTCTGGTTAAAGAATATACTGATGATCAGCATCCAGGCATTTATAAAATGTCAAATATCGGTATTAATCCTGATAAAAGCAAAGAAGAGTACTCTCGTGCCCGCATGGTGAAAGCGTTTGGTGACGTAAGCTTTAAGCTTGGCGTGAATGATATCGGCCTTGCAGAGTATGATCCTGAAACAAGCAAATACGGATGGCATATTATCAAAAGGATTGAATAAATAAATCTGAGGATTGAATAAATTAATCTGATTGGGAGCCAGGCTATATCCAAAAACCTTCTCTCGTAGTGTAATTGGAGAAGCTTACGCAAAGCCAAGTATCTATTGACATTGCTTTTATACTTGTATAAACGTATACACAAAAGATTGAGTATTTAGTCATTTTTAGGTGGGATAAAATGAAAAGAATCATTTCAGTTGCAGTACTTTTCCTCATTTTTGCTTCCTCTGTGTATCTCAATGCCCAGTTTTTATGGGTTTATGGAGGAACCGAGGGAGATGAACCAAGATTCATTCAGCAGACAACAGATGGAGGATACATTGTCACAGGCTCCACCCAGTCTTTTGGTGCTGGAAGCAGTGATATCTGGATTTTAAAGCTCTCTTCAGCAGGAGATGTTGAATGGCAAAAAACCTATGGAGGAAACGCGTCGGAGGGAGTAGGTTCTATTCAGCAGACAGCCGATGGAGGCTACATTGTCGCAGGCTGCACCTATTCTTTTGGTGCTGGAGACGCAGATTTCTGGATTTTAAAGCTCTCTTCAACGGGAGATGTTGAATGGCAAAAAACCTATGGAGGAAGCTCGGAGGACGGTGCTAATTCTATTTCTATCCAGCAGACAGCCGATGGAGGCTACATTGTCGCCGGGAGGACTATATCCTTTGGTGCTGGGAGCGAAGATATATGGATTTTAAAGCTCTCTTCAACGGGAGATGTTGAGTGGCAGAAAACCTATGGAGGAAACGCGCTGGAATTGGTAAGTTCTATCCAGCAGACAGCGGATGGAGGCTACATTGTCGCCAGCTGGACTAGTTCCTTTGGCGCTGGAAGCACAGATTTCTGGATTTTAAAGCTCTCTTCAACGGGAGATGTTGAGTGGCAGAAAACCTATGGAGGAAACGATATTGACAAGGCATTTTCTATTCAAAAGACAGAGGATGGAGGCTACATTGTCGCAGCTTACACCTTTTCTTTTGGTGCTGGGAGCGAAGAGATATGGATTTTAAAGCTCTCTTCAACGGGAGATGTTGAGTGGCAGAAAACCTACGGAGGAAACTCGGCGGACGCGGTATATTCTATCCAGCAGACAGCGGATGGAGGCTACATTGTCGCAGGCTACACCTTTTCTTTTGGTGCTGGAGAGGTTGATATCTGGGTCTTAAAGCTCTTTTCGAACGGTGATGTTGAGTGGCAGAAAACCTATGGAGGAAACGATTTTGACTCAGCACGGTCTATCCAGCAGACAGCGGATGGAGGCTACATTGTCGCAGGGGGGACTAGGTCCTTTGGTTCAGGGTCGTCCGATTTTTTAATTCTAAAAATAGCCCCGAACGGAGATATCCCCTCTTGTGGAATAATAGGAAGCTCAGATGCCACAGTTTCAGACACCTCTGTTTCTCCTTCGGATACGAGTGTTACTCCCATGGATACTGATATTACACCTCTGACCACAGATATTCTGCCTCAAGAAAGCAATGCAACTGTATATAATCTATGTCCAGGAACACGCACTCTTACATTGTCTGCTACTTCTGGAGGTACAACAACTCCAGCACCAGGAAGTCATCCGTATGACTTTGGAACACGGGCTTCTGTAACAGCCACGGCTAATACCGGATATCAATTTAGCAAGTGGGGTGGTGATGCCTCAGGTGCAACTAATCCTATAACAATCACCATGGATTCGGATAAATCGGTCACAGCCATTTTTACGACCATAGACAAGAAGGGCGGCTGCTTCATCGCCACAGCAGCCTATGGCTCTTCATTACATCCTTATTTGAATATTCTACGGGATTTTAGGGACAAATATTTAATGCCCAGCAGAGTTGGTCGGGCACTGGTTGACCTCTATTATAGATATTCACTATATGTGGCTGGTTTTATTGCTAAGAATAAAGTATTGAAAGTTATAGCTCAGGTCAACCTTCTTCCTTTTGTGGTTTTTAGTTATTCGATGCTTCATTTTGGTCCGACTATTACGGCATTTATGCTTGCTTTTGTTTTTGCACTTCCAATCTTTTTTATTTGGTTCTATCGAAGGAGATTGAGGATTCTCGCGCCAAAATTTGAAAAGGCAGAAAAATAGTACCCAAGCTACTTTGCTAATATCAATCTGACAAGCAGGCTTATGACTATTGCCACGGCGGTATTTAAGCCCATCGAGATAAAAGCCACCCTCTTGCCTATTTCTTTCCAAAGGATAGCCACAGTCGAAAGGCAGGGTATGAAAAACGTTATAAAAACAGTGAAAACGATAAGCTGTTCTCTAGAGATGATGGTCATCAAATCCTGGTAACTTACTCCAAGAGCCTGAAGCATCATAATCAAAGAGAGTTCTTTTCTTAAAAAACCAAACACAAGAGTCACTCCGAGTTCATGGGGCAGACCAAGCCCTTTTTCAACCAGGGGAGAAAGGACGAGGTTTATGAATTTGTCGAAATTAAAATACTGAAGCAACCCCAAAACAACACTGCCGGCAATCAGGATGGGCCAGGCAAACTTAAGAAAAGACTTGAGCTGAAAATATGTATTTCTCATCATATTTTTAAGCGAGGGCACCTTCAAGGAAGGAATCTCAAGGATCAACCCTGGAGAAGGAGTCCTAAAAAATAAGGTAATCACCCGGCCAAGAACACCCAACAAAAGGATATTGAACAGGTAGAAACCAAGGGCCCAGAAAGGACCCAAGTAAAAGGCAACCAGAGCCAGGATAATCGTTGTCCGAGCAGAACAGGGAATAAACGGGATGAGCAGAGAGGTGATGATTCGATCCCTGCGGGATTCCAAGATCCGGGTTGAAACAATAGCCGGAACATTGCAGCCAAAACCGAGAATAAAAGGAGAAACAGATTTGCCGTGAAGTCCGATCCGGTGCATAAAAGTATCCATCAGGAAACCTGCTCTTGCTAGATAGCCTACATCCTCCAAAAAAGACATAAGAAAAAGAAGAGGAATAAAATAGGGTAAAACAATGGCCACCCCTCCTCCTATGCCTTGAAGAAGACCATCGACTAAATAAAAAACGACACCTGCACCGAGCTTCAGCGAAAGAAAGGCTCTAATACTATCCAACGGACCAAGAAGAAGCTCTTCTAACGGACTTCCGATATTAAAAATAACGAAGAAAAAGCCAAGAAAAACCGCCAGGAGAATAAGATATCCTAAAAAGGGATGCATGATGACATCATCCACTCTATCCAGCATACTGATTCTTTTTCCCCTTATCACACGGCTGCTTTCTTCAAAAATCTTAAAGGCCAGGTGATGCCTTTCAGCCGCAATGACTTCATAAGCAGGAGCGTTGTGCATGGACTCAAGCTCTCCCCGTACTCTATCAAGGTTCATCTTAAGGGAAGGATTTATATCCTTGAGCACCTTATCAAAAAAAAGTTTGGAAGTAGCGATCATGTTTATGGCAGTGAATCTTTTGTTGCCGACGATAGGAAAATCCTCGGGTAAATGATCTTCCATTTCTTCAATTTTATCTTCCACATCTCGGGACCATTTGATATGGGATACGGACAATCCTTTTTCTAGAGATTGTAGAGCTGCATCCAGAAGCTCTTTTATCCCCCGACCACGGGAGGCTACTGTCGGAATCACAGGAACTCCAAGAAGTTTCTCGAGTTTTTTGGGATTGATTTCCACGCCTTTTTTCTCTGCCAAATCTATCATATTCAAGGCAACTACAACAGGGTATTCCAATTCGATGAGTTCCAGAGTCAGTTCAAGGCTTCGGCCAAGGATAGAAGCATCCACCACATTGACGATTAAATCCGGCTTTTCCAAGAATAAGTGAGTGAGGACAACTTTTTCCGCTGGATCAGACGGATTCAGGGAGTAGGTCCCAGGCAGGTCAATGATGTTTAAAACTTTCCCCTCAACATTGACCTTACTGTGGGTGTGTTTGACCGTTGTGCCAGGAAAATTGGATGTCTGCGCCTTCAGGCCAGCAATGGCATTAAAAAGTGTGCTCTTGCCACAATTTGGCTGTCCTATGAATACGACATCTGGCAATCTATTTTCTTTCGTCAATTATCTCAACAAAAATTTTTTGAGCTATTCCCCTACCCAAGGCAACAGATGTATCAGAAGTCAAATTTTTTATGAGAACAGGGCCACGAAAAATACTTCGCGAGTCCAATTCAATAATATCACTCTTGTGAAAACCCAAAGCAAGAAGCCTTCTGCGTACTCCATGGCCACCAGCAATGTCCGCAATTCTCAGTGGCGTGTCAGAAGGAGCCTCAATCAAGCTGATCATTTTAAATCCACAGCTCTCCTTTCCTTAATTTCTAAATGAGAACCGTTCTCAAGATTATTAAAACTGATAATAAACAAAATCAAGGGAAAAATCAATGGGATAAGGGAAAATTAAATTATAAAAGTTTTAGAGGTCTGACTCTGGCTTAAATCCCGGTTTAATTCTAACTCTTAAATAAAAGAGATAAAAAAGGACTATCAAATAGCTTATCACAACCAGGGAATATCCAGTGTAAAAGCGAAAAGCATCTTTCCCCAATACTTCTCTAAGGCTTCCGCCAATTATAATAAGATTTGCTATCAATATATACTTCAAAGCTTTGGGAAATTTATCTGCGTAATTTATCAGAAAAACGATAGTCAGAATGGAATAAAGGTAGTTATAATACCAGGCCAAAGGAGAGAAAAGCGGAATTAAGACGAATAGGAACGAATACTCAAGAACTCCAGGCTTGTTTAAATTCTCTCTCTTTCCTATGATCATCATCCACAAAAAGGAAAAAACGATAAGTAGACCAGAACAAATAATGAAAATAAATGCTAGTTCTCTACTCTCATCAGGGACTATTTTTAAAAAGAACGCAAAAATAGAAGCATTATCATACTGATCAATAAGGCCAGGAGTAGACTGAGATAAAGTTATTTGCCAATCTTTTAAAACAGATATATTCCCTCTCAAGCCATAAAAAATTACAGGTAAAATAAGTCCAATCAAAACCGTTCCAAGCCCTGAAGCAATCGGCTTAAACCTTTTTTTTAGGATGAAATAGGGCAAAAATACCAATCCGTAGGGCTTAAAAATCAAAGAGAAGCCCAAAAACAGGCCTCCTTTTACATCATTCTTATTAAGCAAAGCCTTGACCATCATTATCAACAGGAAAAAAATGAAAATATTTACCTGCCCCAGTTCTATTTCTCGGCCAAAAAACTTGACTAGGACTAGAAAGGAGAAGATAAGGACTAGTCCTTTTTTCTTCTGCTTTGAAGGAAGAATATCATAAGATATGAACAAACTGAGGAATAAAAAGATAATCTCTGATAAAAACCAGACGTATTTAGCTACATCATAAGAGAAAAGAGTAAATAAAGAAAAAAATACAGCCGATGCGGGAGAATATTTATACTGAAGATGACCGTCTGAGATTCGGTAGAGGGTTTCGCCCCTTAGAATTCTTTCCCCTCCTTGATAGCAAACACTGAAATCTGACATATCTTTTTTCACAAAATATGGATAAATGAGGGAAAAAAATAAGAATGAAAGGAGGATAAGCAGAAGAATTTTAGCTTTATTTGAATTTCTGAGAGCTAAAATCTCTTTATAAAGCATTCTAAAGTCATTAAAAATATAGGAATATTTTTATTATGTCAACAAACTTAGGATTAGATTTTGAAAAATTGAATTTTTTCATGATACTAGAATATGACCCCATAAGGTAATGAGTGCGGGCTTGATAAATCAAGCCCCTACAGATGAATCAAGCCCCTGCAACCATCATTCCTAAAAACTCAAGTTTTGCAAGTCTGACCCCATAAGTTAAATTGACAAGGGAAAGCCTTTCTGCTACAAAATACTCAAATGTATAAATTGCTGATTCAAAAAATTTTCGGCACCAAAAACGAAAGAGACCTGAAAAAGCTGCAACCCTATGCTGCTGCCATAAACGAGCTCGAGCCTCGGATACAAAAACTAAGCGACGAGCAGCTTCGGGCGAAAACAGCAGAATTCAAGGAAAAAATAGCAAAAGGAGCGACTCTTGATGACCTTCTCATCGAAGCTTTTGCTGTCGTCCGCGAAGTCGGTAAAAGAACCATCAACATGCGTCACTTTGATGTTCAGCTTATGGGCGGCGTTGTTCTTCACCAGGGAAAAATAGCAGAGATGAAGACAGGGGAAGGAAAGACTCTGGTTGCTACGCTTCCTGCCTATCTGAACGCGCTGGAAGGAAATGGCGTTCATATCGTCACAGTAAACGATTATCTGGCCAAAAGGGATACAGAATGGATGGGCCCAATCTTTAATTTTCTCGGTCTTGAAGTAGGAACGATTCAGCATGATATGGATGAACTCAAAAGACAGGAGGCCTACCGAAAAGATATCACCTACGGAACTAATAATGAATTCGGCTTTGACTACTTGCGGGACAATATGAAATTTCGTCTTTCTGACCAAGTCCAGAAAAAACACAAGTATGCCATTGTGGACGAAGTGGACAGCATTCTCATCGATGAGGCCCGGACTCCCCTCATCATATCGGGTCCCACAGAAGAGTCGACTTCTCTTTATTACCGAGTGGACAATCTCATCCGCCGTCTTCGCAAAAACCAGCATTATCAGGTTGAAGAAAAAACAAGAACTTCCACTCTAACAGAAGAGGGAGTGGCTGAGGCCGAAAAATTTCTCAAAGTTCCCAACCTGTATGACCTCGCTCACATGGACTTGGTCCATCATATAAACCAGGCATTAAAAGCGCATCACCTGTTCAAAAAGGACGTGGATTACATGGTTAAGGACGGAAAAGTTATCATCGTGGACGAATTCACGGGTCGTCTGATGCCAGGACGCCGATACAGCGACGGCCTGCACCAAGCCCTGGAGGCCAAAGAAAAGGTGCGCATAGAGGAAGAATATCAAACTTTGGCTTCTATCACTTTTCAGAATTATTTTCGGATGTATGACAAACTGGCTGGTATGACGGGCACAGCAGTAACAGAAGCCACGGAATTCCAGTCCATCTATAAGCTGGATGTCGTGGAAATCCCCACCAATAGACCTCTCATCCGTTATGAGTACCAGGATGTGATATACCGAACCCAAAGAGAAAAATGGGACGCTGTTGTGGAAGAAATCATCGAGAACAACAAAAAAGGGCGGCCTGTACTGGTAGGCACAATTTCAATTGAAAATTCAGAACACCTGAGCTCACTCTTGAGAAGAAGAGGAATAAAGCATGACGTCTTAAACGCTAAGTATCATGAGATGGAAGCCAAGATCATCGCCCAGGCGGGAAGGATAGGAGCAGTCACGATCGCCACCAACATGGCCGGCCGGGGTGTGGACATCCTTCTGGGAGGAAATCCAGAGTATTTAGCTTCAGAGAATCTAAGGAAAAAAGGGATTGATCTCACAAAAGCTTCTCAGGATGAATGGGAAAGAGCCCTGGCAGAAGTGAGTAATCTCGCTCAACAAGAACATGAAAAAGTCGTTGATTTAATCGGGCTCCATATCATCGGTACTGAACGACACGAAGCCAGAAGAATCGATAATCAACTTAGAGGAAGATCCGGAAGGCAGGGAGATCCTGGCTCCTCTCGTTTTTATCTCTCCTTAGAGGATGACCTGATGCGTATATTCGGCAGCGACAGAATATCAGGTTTGATGTCCAGGATTGGCATGACAGAGGGAGTTCCCATCGAACATAAAATGGTGAGCAGGGCCATCGAGAGAGCCCAAAAGCAGGTGGAGGGGCAGAATTTTTCCATACGAAAGCATCTCCTGGAATACGACGATGTGATGAACAAACAGCGAGAGAGCATCTACACCCAGAGAAAAGATGTCCTTCATGGAAAAAACATGAAGGAATTTATCCAGGGATTGATTGCTACCCTTGTCGAATGGATTATGGAAAATCATACAAATAAGGAAAATGCCCCTGAAGACTGGGATATTGAAGGCTTCAGGAACGCGATTGCCTCCCAATTTGGTATGGACATTCAAGAATTAAACATAGATTGGGATACAATAAATTATCAGGAATTAAGAGATAAAATTTCCAAGGCTCTAAAAGATATTTACGAGGAAAAAGAAAAAATCATCGGCGAAGTCCGCATGAGGGAATTTGAGAGAATCATCACGCTTCAGATCTTGGATTCCCAGTGGAAAGATCATCTGTTAGCTATGGATTATCTGAAGGAAGGAATTGGCCTTCGAGGCTATGGTCAAAGGGATCCTCTAATCGAATACAAAAAAGAAAGTTACGATATGTTCCAGGCAATGATGGACAGAATAGAAGAGGAAAGCATCCGTTATCTTTTTCTTCTCCAACCTATAAAGGAAGAAGAACTGCCAGAAAGAAGGGAACAACCTCTGTACTACCAGCGTCCCCAAGGCTCCCAGGCCACAAGAGTCAAGCAAGCAAGATCCTTAATTCCAAAAAAGAGGAAAAAGAAAAAAAAGAAAAAATAAGGGGGAAAAAATGTTGGATCAAAAAATAAAAGAGGGACTTACTTTTGACGATGTGCTCGTTCTCCCTGCAAAGTCTCGCACGATTCCCGCCCATGCTGATACGAAAACAAAGTTCAGCCGGAACATCAAACTCTCCATCCCTATCGTAAGCTCAGCCATGGATACTGTCACAGAATCAAAAATGGCAATTGCCCTAGCTCAGCAAGGGGGGCTAGGGATCATCCACAGGAACATGTCCGTAGATAAACAGGCTGAAGAAGTAGACAAAGTCAAACGCTATGAAAGCGGCATGATTGTTGACCCTATCACGATGAGACCTCATAACAAAATATTTGAGGCCAAGGAGGTCATGAAAAAATATAAAATCTCGGGGCTTCCTATAACTGATGAAAAAAACAAATTGTTAGGAATTTTAACCAACCGGGATATCAGGTTTGAAACACGCCTCAACCTGGCCATAGAAAAAGCCATGACCAAGGATTTAGTGACCGTGCCCTTAGGGACATCTCTTGAAGAAGCGGAAAAGCTCTTCCATAAACACAAAATTGAAAAGATCTTGATGGTGGATAAGAATTTTTCCCTTAAAGGATTGATCACCTACAAAGATATCCTCAAGAGAATTCAGTATCCTCATGCTTCAAAAGACAAATTTGGGCGCTTAAGGGTGGGCGCTGCCGTAGGCGTGGGAGCTGAAACCCTGGAAAGGGCCAAGGCTCTAATCGAGGCAAAGCTTGATGTCCTGGTTGTCGATACAGCTCACGGGCATTCCAAGAGAGTCATGGATACAGTAAAAATGCTTAAAAAGGAGTTCCCCAAACAAGAGCTTGTAGCCGGAAATATCGGGACAACGGAAGCTGCCAAAGAGCTCGTTGAACTGGGCGTGGACGCAGTTAAGGTTGGAGTTGGCCCAGGCTCTATTTGTACAACCAGAGTTGTCACGGGGGCTGGAATTCCTCAAATCACGGCCATTGCAGATGTCTACAAGGTAACAGGAGCGAAGGATATCCCTCTTATCGCTGATGGAGGCGTAAAGTTTTCAGGAGATATCACCAAAGCTATTGTTGCCGGTGCAAGTACAGTCATGCTCGGTAACCTCCTTGCCGGAACAGATGAATCTCCTGGGGAAGTGGTAATCTATCAAGGCCGTTCTTATAAGACCTATCGCGGTATGGGATCAATGGAAGCCATGAAAGAAGGAGGGCGTGACAGATATTTTCAGGATCTGGTCTCAAGCGAAGCCAAGATCGCCCCAGAGGGAATAGAGGGCAGGGTGCCCTATAAAGGCGGCGCTGCTAATATAATTCAAATGATGGTTGAAGGACTTAAGGCTGGAATGGGTTATGCTGGCTGCAAAACTATTCAAGAACTCCAGAGAAAGGCGAAATTTGTAAAAATTACAGGAGCCGGAGTCAGGGAAAGCCATGTCCATGATGTTATCATCACCAAAGAAGCTCCCAACTACAGCCTGGATTAATAAAAAAATACTTATTCTTTAAATTCTCATCATTCTATCTGGAAAATGGGAGGGAATTAAATGTCTTTTTTTATCTTTAAGTCAATACTTGCAATACTATTTCTGTTAGCTGCAATTATTGCAGTCATCTCTATGTTAAGTCTTATGGGAAAATCAGAAACAAAAAGAAAAACGAGTGCCCAACTCTTAAGAAAAATGCACAGAGTCGCTGGTTTTGTTTTTACGGGCCTGCTCTTATTGATAAGCTATTTCTGTCTAAAATACTGGGCTATGGCTGGAGATCAGCTCTCGACAAGAGCTGTCTTGCACGGAATTTTGTCTTTAACACTTATTATTATCTTTATTTTAAAGATTTCTATTGTTCAATATTATAAACAATTTCTCAGATTTGTACCCATAATGGGGATGACTGTATTCGTCTTGAGTTTTTTGGCCTTTAGCACTTCGGCAGGTTTTTTCTTTTTAAGAATCTTAGCTACAGGACCCGAATCACCAGAAATATCAGAATTCTCTCAAACTCCGCATCAAGGGAACGCAGAAAAAGGAGCTGCTCTCTTCAAAAGTGAATGCCTCTCTTGTCACCATGCAGACAAAGAAGAAAACAAACAGGGACCAGGTCTGAAAAACATATTGAAAAGAGAAAAGCTCCCCTTCAGCAAAAGACCAGCCAACGTTGATAATATAAAAAAACAACTTAAAACACCTTTTCTCGCCATGCCCTCTTTTACTTCTATCTCAGAACAAGAAATCGCTGATCTTATGGCTTACTTGAAAACTCTGTAAAGACATTTGACAATTAATGAACTTTTTCGTATTAAATAAATAAAAAAAGGAGGGATTTATCCATGAAAAGAAGAGAATTCTTCGAAACAAGTGGATGTGGTCTTTTAGGATTGATGATGGCCGAATTTGGCCTTGCCTCTGGCCAAGAAGAAAAAGCTGAAGATAAGAAAATTTCCCGCAAAGACATGGTTAAAAAGATGCTCATGGAAAAAATGGGTAAAACAGAAGAAGAAGCAGATGCAATGATCAAAGAAATGAAAGAGAAGCTTCCCATGGTCAAAGACATGTGCATCTGTAAGACATGCCCAACCTATGTCGCTGAGGAAAAAGAAAATGGCTTCTGTCATCCTTTAGTTGGAAAAAGCAAAATAATAAAAGAAGAGAAAGGATGCGATTGTCCCAAGTGCCCTGTTTATCAAAAAACGAAACTCAAGAACGGGTATTATTGCACAAGAAAATCTGAAATGGAACAGGAGATGGCCAAAAAAGGCTAATTCAGTCATCCATTAGTTAATTCTATAAGTAACCTTTAAAAAGTTTATATTATGAAAAAATTCTGGCGGTGTTTTGTATGTAATGATATCCATTATGGAGTGAAACCTCCAGAGATATGCCCCACCTGTCTAGTAAAGAACGCTTATGTAGAAATCTCTTCCGAAGAGGCAAAGAAGATAAGCAGTATGACCAAGGTTGAGTTTGATAAGGAAAAATTTCTCGAGGCAATTGAAAGATTCGCAGAAAAAAATGAATTCGAAGTAAATCCTGACACGGAAAAAGTCAAGATGCTCCTGGATGGACTATTCAACAACGAACAAAATCATGGCCTGAAATACTGCCCCTGCAGGCTGATCACAAAGGATTCTGCGGAAGATTTAAAGCTAGTCTGTCCCTGCAACTTTCTTATCCACGAAACATATAAAGATAAAGAAGACGGAGAGTGCTGGTGCGGGCTTTTCGTAAGGAGAAAAAAACATGAATAAACGAATAATGTTTTGGGCCAGGGAATGTCCTCATTGTAAGGCCATGATGCCTTATGTAGATAAATTAGAAAAAGAGACAGGCATTAAGCTAGAAAAACTTGAAATCTGGCACAACGAAAAAAATGCAGATTTGATGCGCTCTTACAGGCCGATCATCGCCCCCAAATGTGGAGGCCAGCTGCGAACCCCCACATTTTTTAACACAGAAACCAACGACGTCATCTGCGGTGAGGTAGAATACGAGAAGCTCAAAGAATGGGCATTAAAATAGCAAAATTGTGTTATCAATAAGCCTGACTTTGCCTATAAAAACCGCCACGGCAGCGAGAGCTTTCTTCTCAATTCTGGCTACAGGATCGAGGTTATCCATGTCCACTATCTCAACATAATCTATTTTTACAAGAGGCTCCCTGCCAATTATTTCTTTCATTCCTTTGATAATAGCCGCCGAGACTCTCTGCCCCTTTTCTATCATCGATTGTGCCTCTTTCAGGCTTTTTGATAAAACAAGAGCCGCTTTCCTCTCTTCTTGGGTTAAGTATTTATTACGGGAACTGAGGGCAAGTCCATCCTCTTCTCTTATTATGGGTAAGGCCTCGATTTTCACCTCTAATCTAAGGTCCTTTACCATCCTTTTCAAGATAATCGCCTGCTGGTAATCTTTCTGCCCGAAAAATGAAACATCCGGATTGACAATATTAAAAAGCTTCAGCACTACAGTACAGACTCCCCTAAAATGACCGGGACGGGAACGGCCACACAGCTTATCCTGTAAATCGTGAACCTCTATATATGTCTTATAGCCTTGGGGATATATCTCATCTGCTTCAGGCACAAACAGATAATCAATCCCTTCTTTCTCCAAAACTTCTGAATCTCGATTCAAATCCCGTGGATACTCCTTAAAATCTTCTCTCTGGCCGAACTGTGCAGGATTGACGAATATGCTCACCACAGTAACATCTGCTTTCTGAAGAGATTGCCTTACCAAACTCAGATGTCCTTCGTGGAGATAGCCCATGGTAGGGACAAATCCGATGCTCATTCCCCGGGATTTTATACTAGAAACCTCGCGTCGCATCTCGTCTATCTTTTTTATGGCTTTCATGGCTATCTCAATCTTGGCTTTTTCCCAAATTTGGGTGGTTAAATTTCATTGTGAACGACCGAGGGAAGTGTGGCAATCCGTCGTTGCGAGCGATGCGTGGCAATCTCACAGGAAAAATCGTCATGGCGCGGGTCGTGGCAAACTAACCAGGAAATTTGAGTTTTATCATTTTCTATTTTTTCTTCTTCTTTCCACGCTTTTGATCCTGTTTCTTGATAAGCTCATCAAGTTTTTCTGCTTTAAGATGATAAGAGTGGCTGCTGTCAGGGAATTTTCCTTTTTTAACATCATCAATGTATCCTTTCACAGCCCGGCTTATAACCTCATGAATGTCTACATATTTTCTGACAAATTTGGGCAGGTATCCGTTTGAAAAGCCCACTAAATCATGGAAAACAAGAATCTGGCCATCACAATAGGGACCAGCTCCTATGCCTATCGTGGGAATTTTAAGCTTTTCAGTTATGATTCTAGCCACTTCCATCGGAATACACTCTAAAATAACGGAAAAAACGCCTGCTTTCTCCAGATTAAGAGCATCCTGAACGATATTTTCGGCTTCATCGATTTCTTTTCCTTTTACCTTGAATTGACCAAAATGATAGATCGATTGAGGAGTAAGTCCAACATGTCCCATCACCGGAATTTCTGCTTCGACCAGAGCTTCAACCAGCTTTAGTCTTTTCCTGGATGCTCCTTCTATCTTGACAGCACTTGCACCCGCCTCTTTTAGAAATCGCGAAGCATTGTAAACCGATTCCTCGTTGGATAGGTGGAAGGAAAAATAAGGCATGTCTCCCACAACTAAGGCACTTTTCGAAGCAAGAACCACTGGTCTTGTGTGATGAATCATATCTTCCATGGTAACAGGAATGGTGTTTTTATAGCCTAAGACAACCATTCCCAGTGAATCCCCCACCAGGATCAGATCTATTCCACATTGATCCACGATTTTGGCAACAGGAAAATCATAAGCAGTTATGGCTACAATTTTTTCTTTTTTATCTTTTTTAGCTTGAATAAAGGGGATGGTCTTTTTTTGGATTTTTTCGTCAGACATGATCAAACCTTTCTCCCCATCTCGCCTTAAACGCAAGATTGAGGTAAAGTCTATAAAAGCCGTTCAGAACGACTGCTGTTTAAGAAAGTATCTTCAATCTATTTTAACTTCTTAAAATGCTTGTTTTCTTTGCCAAGAGGAACATAGTACATAGATTTCTTTTTCATCTTCTTAATCTTATCCAGCAAATCTATTATATCTCCTTCTCGATCGAAATCCAACCCGTCCGCCTTCACAACTAAGAGCGGTGCAGCCTGGTAATTGAAGAAAAAATAATCAAAGGCTTCAATAATATCCTCTAAATATTTCTCTGAGATATTTTTCTCAAGAGCACTTCCTTCCTTGGCAATGCTTTTCAAGAGGGTCGGCAAAGAAATCTGAAGATAAATTACCAAATCAGGCTTGCCAACTCTCTCCCGCAACAAACTATATATTCTTTCATAAACAATAAGCTCGTCATCAGTGAGAGTTTGGTAGGCATAAATCTTATCTTTCTCAAACAGGTAATCACAGATGATTCTTTCTTCGAACAAATCCCTCTGCAGAAGGCTTGTTTGCTGGTAGTACCTGTTCACCAAAAAGACAAGCTGGGCAAGAAAGGCAGCTCCTTCTTTTTCATTATAAAAATCTCTGATATAAGGATTTTCGGTTCTGTCAAAAATGACCTTGCCTCCGATCCTTTGGGATAAGATATTAGCCAATTTTGTCTTCCCAGATTTAAGAATCCCCTCTACAGCAATATGTTTAAAAATTATTTGCTCTTTATCCGGCATGTTTTTTATTTAAGATTCTCTTTTTCGTAAATCTTATAGCCTCGATGAGCAAGGCAGCTTAAAAAATAACGAATATGGTAGTATAAGTCAATTAAAAACAGTCTAATGCAGAGATTTGATTGTAGGGGCTTGATTCATCAAGCCCACCTTATTTATTTGGGATGATAAAAAAAGTAGCCTGTCCCCTTTTTTATTTATCAAATCCTAGTCAAATAACCAAAAATATAAATCTAGCTCTTTTTAGACAGCTCTTTCTCGGGAACGATGATCCAGGCTATGATATAGAAGATCACCATAGGTATTAAAACTGATAACAAACTAATAGCTACAAAAAGGAGCCGCGCTATATTCACATCCATGTCAAAATACTCGGCCAGCCCCCCACAAACACCTGCTATCATCCTCTGCTTGGAAGAGCGATAAAGTTTCTTTGCCATCTTAATTTTCTCCTAAAAGGAATTATTCCTCTCTAAGGATATTTCAGTAAAAAGGTACGAAAAAAGCAATAAAAAGTTTCCTGATACTATAACCTCAGCTATTTTGATGTCTCGTCACTACTTCCTTTTTTCTCAATATGATTGTTCAGCTCTTCGACAAGATATTGGGGATTTTCGATACCTTCTTCTTTTAAAAGCTCACCTAAACTGCACCACAAAGGCTCCCCGCATCTTATACAGCGCACCCCATTTCGTGAAAGAAAACCGACGGCTTCTGGGAAATGCTCGACAAGCTCTTCAACCGGTGTATCTAACG
>Ga0209636_10003524_pt1 | contig 15941 bp, 16 predicted proteins | sample DeeMarSWOR152_54_FD_187464 | JGI IMG/M metagenome (GOLD analysis project Ga0209636, IMG submission 187464) | Marine sediment microbial communities from White Oak River estuary, North Carolina - WOR-1-52-54 (SPAdes) (version 2) | ecosystem: Environmental > Aquatic > Marine > Intertidal zone >...
ATCTTCTTTTTTTAATAATTTTTCAAATTCATTTGGAAACTCCAACGATCCTTTCATTTCTGGTATTTCTACATCTTTTCTAAGATCTTCTTTTTTTAATAATTTTTCAAATTCATTTGGAAACTCCAACGATCCTTTCATTTCTGGTATTTCTACATCTTTTCTAAGATCTTCTTTTTTTAATAATTTTTCAAATTCATTTGGTAAATCAATTTGATTCGGATTTACTCCCAATCTATGTGCAAACCCTTGTAAATAATCAAGTATTTGTTCCATTTTTTCTTTTGGAATTGATTCTGGATTTTCTAACCATTTTTTAATTAAATCTCTATTTTTATCTATTTCATTTGTAAGATTTCTTAACTCTTCTTTAAACTCTTCGGTTTCTGGTGAAATTAAAGGTCTTAACATCCCATATTGTTCTTCTAATTCCCTTAAATTTGGTATTGTTTTAATATATTTTTCTAAATCTAATGCCTTTGCTAATTCTAAAACTGCTTTTGATACTTGTTGACCTATTAAAATAACACCCTCTTCACCATAATATTTCATATACTCTTGTAATTGCTGTATATCTTCTTCAGTAATAATCTTTTTTAATTCTATTCCGACATTTTGTACATCTTCTATTTCTAATTCTAATAATTTAGTCAACTTACTAAGATCTTCAACTTCAACATCTATTCTTTTAGCACCCATTGTAGCTGTTTGTTTTAAACCTGTTACCTCTTGATATATTTCATCTAACCTTTCTTTTGTTTCAGGAGAAACTAATTGTATACCCATTGCTTTTATATCTTCGGTAGTAAGTTTTTTAAATGTCATTTCTTTAACAGCATTTATAACCTCTTCAATTTTTTCCGTAGCACCAGATTCAATTAAACTCTTAAGAGTTGTCGCTAAATCAACAGAACCTGCTGTTTGTGCTCCTGTTATATCTTGTATCTTTTTATACACATAAAAATTCTTTACATCTGAAAGTAATCCACGCAAATCAGTTTTACCTTCTTCAAGAGCATCTAAAAATCTTGTAACTTCTTCTGGCATTTCGCCTAAACCTAATTCTTTTTGAATTTCTGGTAATTCTAAAGCTGTAGGTTTGACTTTAAATAGTTTCTTTTCTGGAACTACTACTTTTCCAGTTATTTTTCTGAATAAATCTACTATCCTTGCCTGCCATAATTTTTCTGGCATAAGTTTTCCTATTTCTCTCCAAAACCTCATACCAATTTCTCTACTTTGCAAGGCTTGTTCTACAAGAGAATTTAAAGTAGCTATAGTTTCTTCTTGTTTATGTGGAGGTAATAAACTTACTCCTTCATATATATCTCCTAATAATTCTTTTACTTGATCTAAAGACTGTTCCATAGCTTTTCTTAATTCTTCATCAGTATCAACTTCAAATTCTTTTAAATAAGTTTTATAATCTTGTGGGCGAACTTTTAATAATTTTTCTACAAGTTGTTTAGGAAAATCCTCAATATCTTTTAAAAGTCTACCAGCTTCTGCTCTTAATTTTAATGGTTGTTCTTTTGTTGGCATAAAGGTTGGTCTTAAATACATTATTCTCCTTTTAATAAAAGCAATATCTGCTGGAATATTACCAAGAGAACCTAAACCAAAACCGAGTCTTTGTCCTTTTTTACCAACAATTGCATCTAATTGTTTTTGTAATCTCCCTAATCTTCCAGTTTCTTTAATAGTAAGAGAAATTACTAAATCGTCTACAGTAACCATCAGTAGCTCACTCCCATCCTATCTAAGAATTCTTTAGCTGTCATTTTCTGTCCAGTTAATATATATCTATCTTCTTTAGATTTACCAGCTACTATCTTTTTTAATTCCCCTTTAGCATAAATCAAATAATCTCTTTGTAGTTTAGTCATATTTTTAATATCTGCTAATGGTACATCTAAATAAAAGTAAAGATAACCAACTTCCCTTCCAGCTTCATCAACAAATACCTGTTCAATAACTTCTTTAGGTTGACGAGAACTATCTAAAATAAATTCAGCAATTTCGTGAACTTCATTCATTTTTAAAATTTTATAAAAACCTTTAGGATGAGCGTCTTCTGTTAAGTAATCTGGTTCTTGAAAATCTTCATCTTGAAAATCTTTCATAGCGTAATAAACAACCCAATAATCAATTGAGTCATAAAATTTTTGAAGATTAGCATAACCTTTGTCAGAAATATCAATATTTCTATTAGGTTCGATTAATTTGAGTTTTAGATTCACAACTAGGTTTGCAACCTTAACAGGTGCATATTCCAATGCTTTATAAAAGCATTCGTCAAACTCAAATGAAGAAATAGGTCTAAGAGGTAAAGGTTGTTTACCTCCGCCATATGGATAATATAATACTTCGTCTGTGCCTAATTTTATGTGCTTTATTATCTCTAATTTTTCTTTAGCGTTCATATTAATACAACTACAAAGATAAATCTTCTAAGTGAGGATATGTTCCGTCACCTTCTTCTAACTCATCAGCTGTGTTGAAATTAACACTTTCCTTTATTACATGTCGTAGAAATTCACATTCAAATTCTCTTACTGGAAATGTAGCTAATTCTACTGTTTGTCCTTCTCTTTGAACTATACAACCTTTATATTTTTCAAAACCATCTAACCACGGTACATAACCATCTAATCCAGCATCTACCGTTTCTTCTGGTCTATCGCCATATATTGAATCGTCTACTTCTCTTAGTAAATCACATTCAACATCAAAGAGAATTCCACCAATAGCTAAACGCCTAATCTTTTCAAACGCTTCTCCCCTTTCTTTACTTGCTAAAGTAAAAGTAAAATCTTCTGGTTTAGCAACAAAGCCTTGGTTGAATTGTTCTACTGAATGAATTTTCTCCCAGTTTCTTACAATGTCTAAGCCTCCTCTATCAACACCGAATATTGTAAAGGTTTCTTCTGGAGTTCCAATCAAAGTGGAAGGGTATGAAATCTTCCAAATTGGTTTAACTTCCCATCTCAAAAATTCTTTATTATGTTCTGACATTTCACATCACCTAAGTTGCTACATTCTCCGCTCTTGTAATTATAATCTTTTCTACACTCGTGTACCATAAGTATTCAATTTCAATAGCTGGAACTAATCTTTGTGCTCTTGCTATTCTTCCTGCAGCTGTATTGGCTAATAAATCTTCCTCAATTGGTATACTTATTGAAACTAACCCATCAACAATACCTTGATCGATAAGTATCTTAAATGTTCCTCTAATTTGAGCTCTAATCTTTTGCATCCCATCATAACTCATTAAAGTGTCTCTTTTAGCTAAGAGTGCCCATAAGTTATTAATAAGTTGCTGAGCTAAAATATATCTGCATCTAACTCCGTTAATTCGTGCCGCATCGCCAGAACCAAAGGTAAAACCATAAGTTACTAAGAATGGTTCACCAGATAATTCTGTTCTTTTCATTATACAAGCAATTTGTCCGTCTTTCCATTTTCCTCTATTTATTGGAGGTTCTTCTCTTTCAATTCCAAAATGAGGTTCAGCAAAAGTCATTTGCTTATGTGGATGACTGATAGATGTCATTGCCATCCATCCAGTTGCCGCATCGTGATTTAATGCAGACGGAATAACTTTAATTGCCGCTACATCTTCTCTAGCTCCCATTAATGCTTTTAACTCTTTCCATTTATTAGCTGTTGCATTTATGGTTGTTTCTGGTTGAGCTCCGCCAGGTAGTGCATAGAAAAATATAATATTCTTTCCAGCGATTGCATTTAACATTGTCATAATGTCATCCAATTGAGTTCCGAAAACATAGCTTTCATATTGTTCAATTGTTGCATTATTTTCTAATGCTAATGAAACCATATTAATATTATATTCTGTTAAGGCAGTACTTAAACCAGATGATGTACCAGCTGTAAAATCAACTTGTATTTTACAATCTGTAGTTAAAGGCTTTACAACACCATTAACACCACTTAAACCATCATCAAAGGTTAATTGTCCATTCCAATTACCAGCTCCATCAACTTCAACGGTAAATCCAATTCCTTGAGCACCATTTGCAGTATTTATAGTACCAGTTTCTGATATATCTTCTCCACAATCAAAGAATTCAACTTGTTCAATCCCTGTGCCTCCAGGTCCAAAACCAGTTGGAGGTTTAACTGGAATTTCCCAAGTATTTCCTTCTACATATTGTAAAGGAACATCGTTATATTCGGTACTCCCACCTTCAACATGAGCATAAACCCATACTCTTGAAGGAGAAGGACTTGCCGCAAAGTAGATACCAACTGAGTTATATAATTGATCACTATCACTAAAACCAGCTTCGGTTAAAGTTGTCTCCCAATTGTCTGGAGTAACTTCATATACTGCTGACTCACTTAGTGCACCAGAACCATCACCAACAATCATAGCTCTATCCCATTCAACAGCTTTCGGTCCAGCTGAAGCAGTTCCAAAATATATTGTTAAATATTCTCCCATTTTATATCACTTCTCTAACTAATTAAATTATATTCTTCCTCGGTTTGTGTCTTTACTGACACTTCTGAAATTCCTTCGCAAATTTCTTCATCATTATCTACATCAAATTCTGGAGGCATTTTATTCCACCGAACTTGAGTTCTTACATATACATCAAACGAATAACAGTAAATTTTACTTGCTGTATTCTCGTCATAATAGCTTAAATCTTTTATTGCATATAGAGTGTCGACTCTATCAAGACTTGCATACATTTTCCATAATATCTGCTCCCAGTTTCTTTTAACATAATCACAAGCAATTTCTGCTAAATGGTATGTTAGTTTTCTTCCATTTAATTGAAAATCATTATGGAATTCCCCACAGTAACAATACAAACTAATTACTTCTATTTGACAAAACCCATATTGTGCATATTGTCCAGCAGGCGAAGCATTACCTATAAAATCAGATATAGATCTAAATTTATTTCGATTTGCAGGTAGAAATTCAATTAAAATATATGGAACTTGTTTATCAAAACTTTCACCATATCTATAAATATTGACTGGTGGAATGTATTCTTGATATTTAAAATTTAAATTCCTATGCATATCTTCAATTATATATTCCCTATTATCTTCGTTAAGCATCTATAGGTATCAACCTCACAGCTAAACATTGTTTTGCCTGTGTAAATTTGTACATCGTATAGTCTTTAACTTCTGTCACTTGGTAAGTATTTCCATCTTTTATAATGAAAGTCTTACCAGCAATAACCGTGAAACTTTTCTCAGTTTCCTCCGAACTTGAAATTTGAAACACAAATCCATCCTCTTGAAATCTCTGTCCATTAGGTTTTCTTATCATTCTTGTATTAGGCATATGCATATACAATATTCTAAGAGTAACCTCTGTTCCTTTTGATCTTGAAACAATACCACCGTATTGTCTTTCAGATTCGCTCTCATTGTACGCTGTAACTTCTATTTCATTGCGTCTGTTAAATTCTGCAATACTCATACATAATCTTCCTCTGGAAGTAATTCTCCAAATTCGCTGTCTGCTACATCATGGTCGGTGTACGGTTGATTCCAGTACGCTCCTCTTGACGAGTGGTCAACTACTAGTTTTGGTTTGACCGATTTATAACCAGTCTTTACATAAAATCTATATTTACAGTATGCTTTTATAAAAGAATATGCATACATCCGTAATGTTTCATACGGTAATAAATCCATAAACGGTTCTGAAGCTCCAGTAGCAAAGAAAAAAAGTGGATTAGTTCTTTGAAACTGATATAACACATCTCCAAACTTGTTAGCTAGAACTTCGCCAGATGTTTGTGTAATAACACCAGCTTTACATAACAAAGCCAAAGCATAACATTGACAGGCATCGGATAAAAACCCAAATTCATCTGGTCCTATGGGTAAACCTTCATCTTTATCCCAACAACTTTTATTCACGATTTCTGCGTCAACCTTACGGTGAGCTTTGTCGAGAATATCATCTGGAATATCATCTACAGTTAGTTTATCATTCTGTAGATTTACCCAGCCAATGATATTATCCTTTGTTATATACTTCGTTATAGCCATTTTACTGTTCTGCTACAGTTTTGATTAGCATTATGTTTGCGTAGTCTCTAATTTCTGGACAAATATCCAGTTTCGCAGAAGTCCACACTGCTTTTGGATTTCGATCTTCCCATTGTTCAATGAAAATATCTACTGGTGATCCTCGTTCATCACGATGGTCTTCATCTACCCAAGCACATTTAACTTCTCCAACATCATCAACACCAATTACACTCCATTCAAAAGTGCTTCCACCAACTTTATGAACCATCATATCTTTACGATTTAAATGAGTCCAATCAAGTTCTAGGTAGTCACCTTTACCTGGCATTCCTTCTTCTAACTCATCAGCTCCAGGAATTTCCTTGTAAGTTTGACCAACTACTTTAATGAGTTCTAACCCCATTAAATAATCGCCTAAAACTCCTTGTGTAGTGTCTTTCAAACGGATTAATCTGTCTAAGAGGTCGTCATTTATTTCTAGGTTATATTCGGTCTTTCTCCCAATCATCATATAGGTAGGATTCTTATTAGCTAAGAATTTATATCTTTCCTTTATGAAAGCTAAATCGCTAAAAACTGGGGGAGTTCCACTACCAAAATTATCCCAAGAAATACCTCCTAATTCAGAAGCCGCAACGCCATTAAATTCTCCATTTGCTAAATCCACAACACCTTGTCGGTTAGTGTCTTGATCAGTAAACCTACCCATTACGGTAGTATTACCATAAACAAATTGGCAAAGAGTATATTCAATAGCTCTGTTGATGTATTTAGTTAAGTTTTCCATCATTTCTGCATGTGCTTTATCTATGATACCATCTTCAAAATCTTCCTTAAACATTGTCTTTCTTCGAAAGAAAGCATTACCTAGCATTCTTGTATTATAACTCCAAGGTCGGATTGAGGGATAGTTCATTGGTTCAATTGCTTCATCCTCGTCATAGTATTTTGCCATAGCTTGTGGATCTGCGGCACGATCTCGTCTCCAATATTTCTTAGAGCCTCGACCATCTCCTATGACTTTAGGCATCATTCTCATAAACCAAGGTTGCCATTCCTTATCAAACCAGTCAGTAAGTTCCAAATATCTCCTTCGAAGATAATCAGGAACTAACATATAATCAGATAGATTTCCGGGCATTTCTTAATCACCTCTATGGACTAGCCGCTCCTTGTTCGTACATTGGATCAACGAACACGAGCCCCTCCTTTCCTGCTGGTATATCTTGTAATGCTTTTCCTAATTGATATTCTGCATCTTCATCTGTCATTGGTTCACATCCACCATCAGCTGGTATAACCTTTTGATTAGTGTATATGTAGCTTGAGCTTACATTCTTTATTTTTACAGGTCCACGGAGAACAATCAAAACATCTCTAGCTCTGTGATGACTACCAAACAAAGCAAAATCTGCGGCAGTCCAACCAGTAATAGCTCTTTTGAAGTCAATAAAGACTCCCAAAACGCCACTAGCTCCAGCACTTACTGCTTCTGGATAAGAAACACATTCTCTTTTCATTGAAGGTGTTGAGTAAGTACCAGTTCCAGTTCTAACAGCTGGTTCACCAAAAACACAATCACTGTCTTCGGATAATAGCCATTCGCCTCTGGTTGTAGTAATACAGGTAGATTTGTCCCAGTATTGTCCAGCACGACCTTCATATGTCGTATAACCACTAAACGGATCTGCTGACATTTTTTAATTCACCTATTTTTCCTTTTTATCCTTCTCTATTTTTACTTTATGTCTAATATGTTTAGTAAATTTCTCCATACTAGGTTCTTTTTCACTAAATTCTTCGTCTGCTTTTTCTTTAGCTTCCTCAGCTGATTCTTCTTGTGTTTTCACAACAATTTTAGATTCAGCTTCTTTATGCCATTGCTCATATTTCCCTTCGATATAACTTTTATCTTGGGATTTCAAAAAGTCAATTTCTCTCTCATCCAATTCCTTGACTTCTAAACATTTGTCAATTAACGGTTTCTTTTTGAGAAATTCAACCTCATTTTTGAGATCAGCAATTTGCTCTTCTAAAGTTTTCTCAGTTTTCTCGGTTTTCTCCAGTAATTCTGTTTTGTCTTTTAACTCAGATTCTAAAGTTACAACCTTAGATTTCATTTCTTCTAAAATTTTAGTCCTAGAATCTAATTGACCTTCGAGTTCAGTTATTTTTTGTAGATTTTCCTCTAAGTCAATATTTTCTAATTCTTTCTCTTCTTTTGTTTCTTCCTCTTTATCAGGCAACTCTTTTTCACCTATAAAGTCTATATTTGTACATTGTGTACATTTTGGAAACGGTGTTCCAGAATGTTCAAATACATCCATATGTAGAATTTTGTCTCCTACAAAATATTTTCTATATCGCATTGAAACCCCTAAAGGTTTACCTACTTTTTGTCTCCTTCGTATGTCGTCTCGTATAGCTAAATGATCTTCTGTATGACCATAAACTTCATATTTACTTTCGATAAAACCTTTATCGTTAATATGAGATTCTACAACCTCTCCATATATATGAGTTTCTTCATTACCCTCTTGTATTGGATGTTGATGCCTCCATATATAGGCTTTACCGATAGATTTTTTTGCTAAAACTGCTCTTCCCTTCTCACATTCAAAATTATTGTCAAGAGAGACAGCTGTAAAATAAAACTTATCTCCGTCTTCCTCTATGCTTTCTAAGCGATAATCCGATGTAAATATTTTTTCCTCTATCATCTTAATTCAATATATCAAATTATTTATTTAAATATTTCGATGCTATACATCACCATACTCGATCCTTGACTGCCCACATCCTTGACGGATCTCTACCATAAAGTAGCTGTCTGAAATCAGTTACTAATTTAGCATCAATCCTTCGAGCACCAAGTTTCTCAAGTTTTCTTTTCCTTTGTATTTCGCTAGTATCTGGATTTCCTATACAATCTGGAGTATCACATCCCATAAGAATATAACCCTTCCTATGGTTGTACATTTTTGGTTTGAGAGGTTTTTTACACCAATAGCAAATGTGTGTTTTTCCGAGTCTCTTCCAAGCTTTCTTATCAATCCAAGAATCGTCAAAACCTCCTCTTTTTCTTGCTATTCTTGCTCTTTCCTCATCAGTAGGAATTTTCATACCTACTTGTTGGTTTTTTGGTTGCATTCTATATTTTTGTAAAGTCATTATAAAGTTTGTGCCTCCTCAGCTATATTATCTCTTATTGTAAATATTATATCTTGCCAAGCATCTAAAAATGCTCTCTTTAAAACTGATCTATTCTTTTCGTGATGACTCATATAATCAAACCCTCTATGAATTATTGGATCAGCTTTCATAACAATTGAATTACCACCACCCATTTCAACCTCAGTACCCATCCAAAAACCATATTCCATAAATTTATGTGGGTAATGTTCTCCTAGTTTTCTTTTTAATTCAAGATATTCTTCATTGTATTCTTCTCCTGGCCGGGGTGCTTGTGGTTGATGTCCTACACCTCTAGCTATTAAATTTTGTAATTCTGCTTTACTTTCAATTTTAACTGTATCACTATGAGGTTTTCTAAACACATTATTTAATAGAGATTGCTCTAAAACTGGTTGACACTTCATTAATGAACGATAAAGTGTACCACCACTTTGCACAGCAATTGATCTTAATAACCTTTGTAATTGACTAAGAGTAATCTCAATTTCCAATTATTTCACCTATGTTGGTTTTTTAACAGATTCTAATAAAAATAATCTATTCTGTACAACAGTTCTTTCTTGTCCAGTTGTTAATTTAACCCAAACATCATAAACATAAGTTCCTGCCGATAAATCTTTTGTATTATCTGGTACTAAATATATTTCAGCTTCACCATTAGCACCGTCTGTGATTTTAATCTCAGTATCTCCACCACCAGCAAAACTATTCTTTCTTTGAAATATATAATTTTCATCGTCAAAATCTGCTTTTACACTAAAGATTATTTCAGCATCTGTAATAGGAACAGGATCATCATTATCATCTGTAACCTCTAATTCAAACTCCTCACTATTTCCAAGGAACATTACTATTTTATTATCTATACCTGAACTAGACATTCATAACACCTTTTATTGTTTTCTTGGTAATTTTACCAAATAATTTTACTTTGGGAACTAATTTTCCCTTAATTTGTTTTTTTCTTATCTTTCCTTTTAATTGTTTCACTACATACACCTCTGGTGCTCCTTCACCAGTTCCAACATTTAAAAAACCTCTTGTAGCTTTTGGTAGTGTAATAAATTTATAACTCACGATTCTTCACCTACATAAATAGGATTTGTATCATTCATATTTTCATACCAGAAATATAATCTACCAGTATCTACTGGACTATCCCAATTAGGATCTCCATCTTTTCTAATTTTTATTTCCATATAATTAACTATTCCAACTCCTACATTTCTAGTTGCTATTTGCTCTGTTGCTTTAACAAACCTATAAGAAACATTAACTTCTCTTAGTTCTTTTAGCTTTTCAATTAATTCGTATCCATAAGTGCCTATAGTAGTATGTAAACTTGTTAATTCATTCCACACAGCATTTGTTATATCGTCTAATGAATGTATATGCTCTGCTCTAACTTCAAAATCATCACCGTTGGCGGGTGCTTGTGGTAACGCTTTTACTAAATGAATATTATGTGTTGCTGAATCGTAATGAGCTATTATTCTTACAATTCCTTCTAAAGCTCCACTTGTAAAGTATATATATTGATCGTCAAAAAATCCATCAATGGATTGTGTTAAATCTGTTATAAAATCTGTTGTTGTGGGTGATGGATCATTAATTTGTCCTACTTGTACTTCTCCTAAAGCTCTTAATCTTCTTCCAGCTGAATATTGAACATTATGAGTTACTGCTGTTAATGGTTCATCCCACACTTTATCTACTAATGAATCTTCATCAATATCAGCTTTAAAGTCGTCTACACCAGTTACAGGTACTCCTTTTACAGCACCTATATCAACTTCTTCTGTTAAAGATCTCGTTGCTTCTTGCCAAGTTAATTCAGCTATATCTTCTTTATCTTGTTGTGTTACTCCACTTCCAGAAACAACAGTTTGCGTCAAAGATGATGTTTCTAATCTTACAACAACCGTATAATCTCCTAATGTAGGAACTACAAACGGTTTTGTTACATCTGCTACATATAAGTTTCCTTTAATCAATAACTCGTGATCTCCTTCATACGGTCTTAATCTCCAACCATCTCTTACTCCAGAACCTACCAATGCTGGAAAATCTTGATTATTAAGAAAATAATAATCACCATTTCTGATAGTTGGTGTTAAATCTCTCCCACCATCTGGTGTATCAAAGGCAGGATAATACTTCATATTGTCACCACTTAATGCCCATTCTTTCCAATCTGAATATAGATCAATCTGTGCATTTAGCTCTTCTATACCACTAGCCACTATAATCAGATGATTATCTCCATCAAATGTTACAAATCCCATTTATTTTCACATTTTCTGTCTTGTAAATGCAGTTGGAATACAAAATCCGTGTTTATCGTATCCTCCTCCAGAGTGTACCCATTCCTTCGAAGTTACTATTTTTAAGGGGAATTTAGGATGTAAATCCCACAAAAAAGTAAAATTCTCCCAATCCATTATATCTTCTATTCCTTCTTTTGCGTCTATTACAACCTTTCTGAATTGTGGTTCATAAATGAGCTTAACACCAAGAACTCTATCCTTATCATAAGGATCAAAAGCTCTATTACTTCTCAATCTAAATATGAGATTTCTTATTTTTCTCCTTTTTAGAGTTCCTAAATTTACCTCATTTACAACCAATTCTAATGAATCTACACTTTTCATTATAGTCACTATGTTGAGTAGTTTCTCTCTAATGTCGCTACACAGGTTATAACATTTGTTTTGCTTCTTTGAATTGTACCATCTGTTCTTACAAATGTAGCTTTTGTTAATCCTATACATACGACTACAACATCAGCATCGTTACCTTCTGAACCAGCTCCACGCTGTTGATTGTTATCGTAGTCATAACTAAAACTAACTTGAGAAGCAGATATATTTCCCTTTATTTCTTGACTATCATTGTCTTCTACTGTTATAGCATTTGGTGTACCATAATCGTAACCTAAATCATCACCATCTTCATCGTTTAAGAAAAACATATGATAAATCGCTGAACCATCATCTACAAGGTTGTCGTTAAAGTTTATTGTACCTGCTGCCACATATTTCTCAGTTCTCGCAACTCCAGTAGCGTCATAATAAGTAATATTATTTACATCTGTTGCCGCTAAGTCATCTATTACTAGGTTAGTTGTTACTGCATTAGGATCAATATAACTTAACATTAAGTCAGTTATATCTCCTCTCGCTATTCCAGGTCCAAAATCTATATCTGTAGGTTGTCGCATTTGGTGTTGGTGGAATTCATAACACTCATTCAAATCACCATCATTAGCAAACAGTCTCCAAGCAAATCCATAAGTTACACCATTTAAAGTTCTCCTAAATCCTCTGTAAACATTTTTAGTACAGGCTTCAGGTCCGTAATCTGATAACTCATCAGTTGCTACTAATGTTAATTCTGTTGCTGTAACTGAAGCTACAGTATAAGAACCATCATTACCAGTACTTCCTGAAATTACTATGACATCTCCAGCCTCTACACCATCAGAAACCCAAGATCCAGAAGCTCTTTCGATTTGATCTGGATTATCATTATGAAATGTTAAATTACCAGTTGCTGAGAGGCTTATTTCCTCCCACATATACTGGAAGTACATTCCCGGTTCTACAATGTAGAAATCTATATTATTTACTGTCGTAAACGGTTTATCAGATGTGTCTAAAGTTAAAACTGTGTCAGAATCTTGACTTATAACTTTATAAACTCCTCTATGATCACTTCCATCCTCAACTATAATAACCATATCGTCTGCTGACACAACTCCATTAAATCCTCCTGTACTTGAGGTTAATGTACCAGTATCTCCATCCACATCAGCTAAAGCACCATCAGTTCCAGGAGTTTCAGCATCGTAAAGAATATATCTACTGTAAATTGTCCAAGTTAAACTTGTATCACCAGCAAAAAGTCCACCACTTAATTCCCAAGTATCTACAGTTAATTGAGTATCACTATCAACAGAAGTAATCTTAAAGTATCCAGCATCACTCCCAGTTCCAGCAATATATAAAACATCTCCAACTGAAACAGTTGTTTGAAAGTTTTGTCCAGTTTCTGAGAATGTGCTTGAACTTGCTGTAGTTACACCATTAGTTCCGTTATCTGCTGTACTATTATTTGTCCAAGGATTAGTTCCTGAAATTTCACCATCTTCTGCTGAAATAGCTGGATCTGGTAAATGAGTTAATGGAAACTGGTATCTTTGGTTATCAATTAAAGGTAAATCTTGTTCAGCTACAACTTCATATGAAGCATAAGATTTTCCTTTCTTTCTTAAGAAAGCCTTAAAATAGTCTTGATAATCAAAGCCACTATCCCAAACTTGTACAGCTTCGTTAATTGCTCCTAAAAATTCAAAATCTACTGGTGTTGCTGTTTCACCAGATTGTTGGTAATAAGGTTGTGCATCACTGTCCATTGGTCCTAAGGAAACCATTCCAGACCAAATTTCTAAAGTCGTATTTGATCCATTTATAGCTTCCCATCCACCATGTCTTACTTTCTTACGAGTATAATAATCAAAATAATCCCAATTATTATGCTGTAAACCTCCACCAATTTCTGCTTGGTATGGTGTAATCATTTCGTATGGAAATTCGTGTCGAATTAAATCGTCTCCACTGTATCCTTCGCTATCTGTTTTCCACTCTTCCTTAGAGAATGAATATAACGCTTGTTCTGTAACACCATCAGCTATAGATCCACCAGAAGATTCTCTAACATCCCATCTATGATTTGTATCACCAGTTGGAAAATTCTGTCCAAATGTTACCGTTAATTGAGTTTCTGAATCAATAGAATCTATTATATAATGTCCAGAATTATATCCACTAAATATACAAAGAACATCTCCTGCAGCAATACTCCAACTTTGGAATGTTGCATTTAAGTCTGTGAATGTTTTTGTTGATATTGTTGTTTCTCCTTCAGCACCAGTCGCATTTGCGTGAGCTAAAGCACCTACTGGATATAAAGAAAGCAATTCATCTTCGGTTGCAAAAATCACTTGTTGCCTATCCAGATTATCTGGATCAGTTACTATTGCCATTTTTTAATCCCTTTTTGTTTAATTTTAAGATGGATTAGAATACCATCTATCGTATTGTTGAAATATTTTTTGAGATTTATTATTCTCATCTAATACATCTGCGAATCTAATGTAGCCATAATTTATATGCATTACTACTACATAAATATCAATGTCTCCTCCATAATTATAATTATACTGATAACTCGTACCAGAATTTTCTACTTCATCTATGATTGATTCATCATCTTGATCTATTAACACTATATTTGAATTTGCTATTAGATTTGTTAATTCGTATGTTACTGCGGCTACAAAATACACAGTACCAGTACCAGTTGCAGTAAATGTTGATGCGTCTGAACGAGGTGTTCCTAATAAGTTAATTGTTAAATCTCCTGAAGCCGCTGTATAATAAACATCTTTAGTATTACCATCAAACAATAAACTCGTATAATCTTCCTCTTCTGATAGAGTATGTCTAATAGCATAACCATTATTTATAAATCTACAATTTTCTATATCTAAATCTGTGTACCATAAGATAGCACCATTTAAACTAGCTGTGTTTGAAAATATACAATTTCTTATTACTGGATTAGAACCTCCGAAATCAACTTCTTCACAATTGTTAAAAACACAACTAAAAATATCAAAATCTGCATCGTTTTTAAATGATATATATCCGTCTATTCCATAAAATTTTGAACAATATAATTGAATTAATGAACTTGCGTTTACTAAATTACTACAATCGAAATAACAAGACACATCTAAATTTCCTTCAATTGTACTACCATTACGACCAGCTTCTGTACCTACAATAACACCATCTGTATATGTGGTAGCAAAACCTGCAGCATCTTCAAAATCTATACCTAAATAATCGTCAGGGACCATAGGATTCCATTGAGCGTTGTAATAATATTGAGTTCTTATAAATTGTATATTTCTATCTAAATCTGTTAATGAAGTAATCGCTGTTTGTCCAGAATCTCCAATTGTTATTTTTCCCATTGAATATATAATTTTACCAGAATCATCATACTGAAGCATTCCCCAAGCTCTTGTACCATAATCAGTACAATAATCTGCCATATCAGCCCATCCATTTGTGTCAGTTCCAGTGACTTGAATTCCATAACCTACAGCTATGGTATCTATCATTATGTTTTGAGTTTTTGAAGATGCTGTAGTTTCTATATGAACTCCAATCCAATTTATATTTCCATAATCATAAGAAGCACCAGTCTCATCACCCGGCAATGTAGGATCGAGAGCAAAGCAAACAAACCCACCTTTCTTATCTCTAAAATTTCTTAAATCATCATATCCAGCTATAACATAATCAGAATAATTAGAACCATCTGTATAAAGTCTAATTGTTAAACCAACATTAGCTAAACTTTCTAAAGCTCCTAGTGTAGTACATCCAATCCACATGAATAATAGTTGTCCTACATCTGCTCCACCAGTGTCGAAATCTAATGCTCTTCCGAAATCTGTGGCGACATCATAATATAATTCACCAGCTTTTTTAGAAGCTTGAGCTGAAACACAAGCACTACCTTGTAAGAAGAAGTCTGTTTCTGTAGTTTCAGCACCAATAGTAATAGTATTAAAACTACCTAAATCTGCGGCTTCTGCGTTGGTTAACACACCAGTTCCATTGATAGCTACGGTTAAAGTCATT
>Ga0209636_10003525_pt1 | contig 15940 bp, 13 predicted proteins | sample DeeMarSWOR152_54_FD_187464 | JGI IMG/M metagenome (GOLD analysis project Ga0209636, IMG submission 187464) | Marine sediment microbial communities from White Oak River estuary, North Carolina - WOR-1-52-54 (SPAdes) (version 2) | ecosystem: Environmental > Aquatic > Marine > Intertidal zone >...
CTCTTCTTCATTAAACCTCTGAAACAGAAAAGGTTCCCTAAACTTAGAAGAAAACTGTACGTCGATGTGTCTGAGATGTAATCGAATTTTTCATCCAACTTCTCATCTTATTGGCTAAAAAGAAGCTGGGGCGATTCGATTCACTATATAGTAGTGTGCGTTATCAGTTGACGGGAAAACGATGCGGGGTTGCCCTGGCCTCGTAATAAATGGAGATGTCTTCCGATAACTCCAAGAAGCAGTTCTAGGTTAATTTTCATATCTCACCAGATTCTATGAATACTACCGCGGGACAATTTGGTTGGCTGTTTTCTGAGAGGTTCCTGTTAAGAGTACATGGGACAAGTCCCTCGAGTTTCTAGAGGGGGATTATTGGTTTTTTCCTTGGTTTGGGGTTTTGTGGACAACTAGGTGTCCATTTATTAGGAAGCAAGGACTAACGACAGTTGTCGTGTACTTAAATGTTGGATGTTGAGGACAAGACAGGGAAGTTACATGTTCTGGTTGTTCTGGAGGACGGTTCTTTCAGGGATGCTCGTGAAACTAGGGTGATGCTTAAGAAGCATTTTGATCTGACTCCTAGTAAGGATGCCGTGCGGAAGCACTTGGAGAGGTGTTTTGACCAGGGACTTCTGGCCCGTAGAAAATTTGGTCGTAGTTATTGTTATAAAATAGTTATGAAAGGTAGAGAGAGGCTTAGGATAATCAGAGTGAAAAGGGAGGAAAAACCTAGGAGAGAGCTTGACAAGCTCACGAAAGACCTTGTATTAGAAAGGCTTCTGGACATGTCGGAAAGGCATAAGAAGAAATGGTTGCTGACGAGAATGGTTGAAGTCACATCTTCTCTGAGACTTTGTGATGCCTTACTGAACCGTCTTAGTGATGAAAACACTTTGAGTCTTGCAAGAAACGCAAGGATGTATTGGGAGTTGGAATATTCAGAGCTAATTCCGTACGTGTCCGGGGAACTGGTCAAGATGGTAGAAAACGTTTCAGAACAATTTGCGAAGGCAATTGAAAAGATGTGGAAGAGATCGATTTATTAAGAAGACGAATGCGCACGCACCAAATGATGGAATCTCTTAATGCCAAGTTCTAACACACCATTGCCGCCTGTTCGTGGCCCTGCAAGAGGGACTCAGCCGTTTAGAAAAGTTGTTTGTGCTGAAAAATGAGTGTTTGAAGATTTTGGAGGGATTGTTGTTAGGGTTTTCTGTTTGGAAACGGTTTTTCAAGGTTTTTTTCGATTTTGGTGTGTGTCTCATTGCTATTTTATCGTGATTTATGTTATTGGCGTTCGTGTGGTTGTTGCTACGCTTATTTGGATAGGCGTTCTTGTTGAGGATTCTTCTAGTGTTATTTTACATTGGTGTTTATCTAAACCGATGTACCCAGAATATTATGGGTTAGTACAAAATGAGAACAAAACTCTTCCTTACATTATTGTCTGTGTTGTTTTTAGTAGGTATCGTAATTGACGCCGGACAAGGTAGCGTCCCATTAAATATTGTTGTTAATGGTGGGTTTGAGGAGCCATTAGTGACGGTGGAGAAGAACTGGAATATTTTCTCTTCTGAGGAGATTCCTGGATGGTGTGTGGAGTGGGTTCCAGGTCCAGAAACTTATGGTGATTACTCTAGGCCTGAAGACGCTTTTATCGAGTTGCAGAAAAACGGAGTCCCCAACGGCTGTACAGCAGCGGAAGGGGTCCAATGGGCAGAGCTGGATTCTGACTGGGACGGACCAACTGGTATTATTAATGGCGAACCGGCATCCATAAAAATCTGCCAAAGCCTCACTACTGTTCCAGGCGAAGAGTATGAACTGAGGTTTTGCTTCTCTCCGAGGCCGAATACTGATGCTTTGGATAATGTCCTAGTGGTGAGATGGGATGGAACGGATGTTGACACCATCAGTCTTGCTGGAGGCGACGGGGAATGTGAGTGGACAGAGTACAGTTACAATTTGATCGCAACTGGGTGTACAACTGAACTGGAGTTCGCTGACGGAGGCATCTCAAACTCGCTGGGAACATTTCTGGACGATGTCAGAGTCTTCGGGCCAACAGGTCCCGAACATGTGATACCTGAGCCTCCCATCATAGTTTGCACTCTCTTGATGTTCATGGTTCTAGCCATATTCTTGATGGTGAAGAAAAACAGACTCGGATACGTTACTAAAAACTAGTTATAAGGCAACATGCGACGGAAAGGCTTGCCAAAATCTTCTGGAATTGCGAATTCTAGGGAAGAAGTAGACGGCGATGTCTTATACTAGTCTTTCACCTTGAAAACAATTGCATTGCCGCAGCGATAAGCTATCTCAAGTTTCGGATTTTCTGCATATATCATTAGCACGCGCGCGAGGCTAACAGATGTGTTGAGAAAGTGGATGGGCGATAAGCTTGTGTATAATTTATGTCAACGTGAGGAGAAGGAGGATTAAAACGTTAAACGGAAAGAGAAGAATTAAAGTATTGAAGTTTAAGTTTTAATGCAGCCTCCTTATCTTTTGCGTGGTTTGCCCAATCCTATGCCGTAGTAAGTGAAGCCTGATTTTTCTGCTCTGTAAGGATTTATTATTATTCTTCCGTCTATTATGGTAGGTTTTTCGTTCATTAGTGCTTTGATTTCTTTTAGGCTTAGGTTTTTGAATTCTGTGTGGTCGGTTATTACGACTAGACAGTCAGAGCCTTTAACGGCTTCGTGTATGGAGTTTGCTTTTTTCGCCCCGAAGGTTTGGTTGCAGTGGGGGTCGTAGACGGTGACTTCTGCTCCTAGTTTAATGAGTTCGTGGATGATTGGGTTGGAAGGGCTTTGTCTGGAGTCGTCTACGTCGGCTTTGTAGGCTGTGCCTAGTATAGCTATTTTGCTGTTTTTAATGTCTTTACCTGTTTTCTTTAATGCTTGTTGAATTTGTTTTGTGATGTGCTTGGGCATGTAATCGTTTATTTGTCTGGCTGTTTTGATGATGTCGTGATCTATGGGTTTGGATGAGTGAAGTAGGAGGTATGGGTCTTTTGTTAGGCATGGTCCTCCTACGCCTGGTCCTGGTGTGTGTATGTTTACTCTAGGATGGGTGTTGGCAAGCTCTATTACCTTTTTTACGTTTACTTCGTGTTGTTCGCATATTAGTGCAAGCTGGTTTGCGAAGGCTATGTTTACGTCTCTGAACGTGTTTTCAGCGAGTTTGGCGATTTCTGCTGTGGAAGTGTCTGTTTCTATTACTGTTTTGCAGACTGTTTTGAATAGTTCTGAAGCTATTTTTGTGCTGTTTGGGCCCATTCCTCCTACGAGCCTTGGGCTTTCAACAAATTCTTTGAGGGCGTTTCCGGGTGCAATTCTCTCTGGAACATAAGCCAAGTAAAAGTCAGTATCAGCCTTTAAGCCGCTTAAGGATTCCAATTTCGGTTTGACCAGAGTCTGCATTGTGCCTGGAGATGCTGTGCTGCTTACGACTACGAGCATTCCTTTCTTAATGGCTTCTCCAACGTCTTCTAGAGCTTTTTCAAGGAAGGATAGGTTTGGTTTTTTGTTCTTGCAGATTGGAGTTTGAACAGAAATAATTACAGCGTCAGCTTGGTTTAGATTTTCATCAGAGTTCAGTGAGGCTCTCAGTCTACCAACTTCAACGTTGCGAGATATGAGCTCTTGAAGTCCAGGCTCGTTAAGGGGGGTAAGTCCACTATTAACTGCTTTAACAACTTCATCCCTAATATCGAGGGCGGTTACGTGAAAGCCTACATTAGCGAATAAAGCAGCAGTAGGTAAACCCACATAGCCAGAGCCTGCTACGGCCAAGCATAAATTTCTATTTTGAATGTTCTCAATCGTTTTTTGCATCATTTGAATCCCATTAATGGTTTCATGAGGAAATGTATCAGTTAGCGCGCGCTAAGAGAGTTTTTAATCGTGAAAGACTTTCAAGTATGAACAAACGAGCACCGCCTGTTGCTGGCTAAAATGAACAGAACGCTTAATATTTTTCCATTGTTTTTCGATGAACTTCTTTTAAAATAATTGCTTAGTCTCATATTTTTTCACGAACTAACGTTTTTATAATGTCACCTAATCTCTTACACATTCTCTCTCTAGAAAGTGTATCTTTTAGTTGCAATAACCGTGAGTGCAGTTCTATTCTACGCTGTTCATCAGATATGAGCTGTGTCATCGCATCTGCCAGGGAATCCACATTTTCAGGTTCAAAAAATATAGCATCCCCGTTCATCAGCTCTAAAATGGCTCTCAGCCTAGGAGCGATAATGGGTACGCCTTCAGAGATATATAGAAAGATAACTGATGTGGTTGTTAGTTCAGTGCTTAGTGTTCGCTTTCTCGGAATTACGGCAATGTCAGAGTTTCGTGCCAAACTACGAACTATCTCGCCAGTAATGGAGCTTGAAAATTTAACTCTTTCAGCAATATTCAAAGATTTACATAATCTCTTAAGATGTAAACAATGAGAATCTGGTGAAAACGTGGCGATTATTAGCCTAGTTTTTTTGATTTTCTTTGCAATTTTGGCAAAGGCTGTTATTAAGATATCAATACCGTCATAATTGGTTGTTCCTCCAACGTATAAAATCGAAAAAGCGTTGCCCTTAAGATCTGAATTTTTAACCTTAGTGCCCTTTGGAACTTCTACTCCTTCATAAAGTATTTCGATTTTTTTATTTACAATAGACCAGCTAGTTATTAAGAAGTCTTTGAACGCCTTTGAAACTGTAATGATCTTACTCGCCAAAAGGGTTGCACACCTTTGATAAAACAACGCCAGAATAGCCAGCGGATATACCGTTTTGCTTTTAGAAGAAGCTTTAATTAAGCTGGCTTCTAGGTCCTCAACATGAAAAATGAAAGGAATTCCAGTGATTTTGCAACTGAGACCAGCGATAAAACCTAAAAACGTTGCTCTTGTATAGAGCACATTAATGCTGTACTTCTTGACAACAGCTATTAATGCGAGTAAAAGTCTTATGCCCTCCATAGGATTGTACCAATTCTGCCTTTTCTTTACTCTTATCAGATGGATGCCGTCCAAGAGAGGCTTAAATTTAAGCACCGAGTCTGAGTAAAGCAACCAAAAAATTTCGCATCCTTGTTTCATTAAATACTGTGAATAATCATAGATTATTAACTCCCATCCCCAAACAAGGTCTGAATGGTTTTGGATGTTACGATGGATAGAGGAATAATTCATTAAAAAACCTATTCTAACTCTCATTTCGTTCACCAATCTGAGTTTTACAGAAGTTCAGTATAAAGTTCAGAATAAGCTGAAATGTTGTCAAGCCAAAAGATGTATGTTGTGGTGGGTTCCAAACCCTTAATGTAAATCTGTATGAAATCTATTGAATGAAGATTTGGTGTTCCAAGGATAGCATGTACATTAGTTAACGGTATTGTTACCTGTTTCCAAGCTAATGTTTGGACTTCCTCTGCATAAAGCATAATATAGTTGTTCGGATCTGTAGCCAACTTAGCAAATATGCCTTGGTGACTAAACGGTGCTTTAATCCAAAATAGCAGGAAGCTTGCATTGCTTAAGTCCCATGATTCAAGAGGGTTGAACGTTACCGCCGCGTGGGGAATAAGGTCCTTTTGCTCTTTTACAGTAAAAACGGTCTTGATTGAGGAGTTGCCCTCAACCTTATCTAACTCGTCAGTCTTGATTGATCCATTCCCATACAAGGCAAAGACAGACCAGTGGAGCTCAGAATCACAGTCGCTAATCAATGTTTCATATCTAACAAGATTGCCATATGATATATTTGTGACATTGTATATTATCGTCTTGTAGCTTTGTTCATTAGTTGAATTAAATGCTATCTGAGATCCATAAAATGAGCTGGGAGAAGAATATAGCGTCCTCATCTCAGGAAATTCTGAATAGAATCTGTGATCAACTATGAGATATTTTACCTTAAACTCTTTAATGAGTAAAATGAGTCGTGTGATGTTGACCGAACCAAATATGACAGGGGTAAAGAAGACCGTCTTACGACCTGTAAACCACGCCCAGTAATTGCCGTGCCTGGCCATGAGTATATCATCAAGTTGCGTGTTCTCTTTAACCCACTTGATCGCTGGGTCCCAGCCAAATCTTGACGAGTAATTCCATCCTTCAAGAATGTGGACGTTCATATCGTTATAGATAGGGTGCCAGAACAGCATAAGATTAATAAATAATAAGGTAAAGGCAACAAATTTCGTGGCTGACTTAAGATTTGTCACCCTTTTAATCTTCTTGAATTTCAGCAGTATTTTATGGTTTTCAGTTGGCTTAAGTGAAGCAACTGTTGACATGAGAAGAGTGATTGATGAAGCGACTAACATTATCCAGAAAACTGAAGCGGAAATTATATATCGGGGCTGAAAACCTAAAGTGACCATTAGGCTCCATATGAGCCAATGAAAGAAAGGAAACGAAAAGAGAAGCAAGGTTTCCTTAGTTTTTCTTAATCTCATCAGAGAGGCTATTCCTAAAAATATAGTAACCTGCGCAAGTGTCGAAGATAATCCGTCCCAGTACATTCTGCTGTATTGAGTAACCGTGTTCACATCAAGCATTCTGTGGAAAAAGCCCAAAGTGACCTCTACATTCGCGGAATACACATCTGAACCAACAAAGGCTTGTTCTATTAACGGCATTAATGCGATGGAGAAAGTATGGCGAATGAAGAGCAAAGCGTAAGTAGTTAGTATAATTACTAAGAACAGTTTTATTATCGCACTCTTACGAAGAAACTTTCCCGCGATAAAGGCTGCAACTAAAATTACTGTTGGGAAACTAACGCCAGCTAGGGTTAAAGTCAAAAGGAGAGAGAAGCGGTATTCTATTAGAAAACTGACCCACAGGATGCTGAAAAGCAGGAGATTTCTGAAGTTTAACTCTTTATATTTTGTTGAAAGGTAAAGGAATAGTGAAGGCATAACGCCTAAAAAGGTCACTACAAAGTTGAATTTCCAAGTGTACCATGCTACAAATAGGCTTATCCCGGCTAACAATGGCATCAACAAGCTGTCAACGCGTTCTAAAGAGAGAAGGGTCAAGTACATGAATAATAATAAGAATAATAAACTGGTGGTTTCGGGGCCACCCACTAAACTGACATGTGCCAAAAAAATAGGGGATATTGCTACAAGAAAAGCAGCGATTCTGGCGGTTCCTCGATCAATCAGTTCCTCACAGATATGATAAACAAGAAAGATTGATAATGATCCAGCGAATATTAACATAATTTTAGCGGATAATAAAGATATATTCCCAAGCATGAAGAAAAGAGCTATGGCTGATATGCCGAATAAATAGCTATGGAACCCAGCAGCATACTCAACATTTTGGTAACTCCATGAAGGAAATATCATATTTGAGGAAAAAACACCCTCATACACAACGTTTCTGGCAAAGTCTAAATAAGCTGCACCATCGGAGTGGGGAGATGGACTAAACTGCTGGTAGTAAAGACTCGTGGTCAGGAACACCACAAAAATGATAAGCAAGAGGTGATCTGTAGCTCCAAACAAATCCTTTAGGCTGTTTATTGAGAGACTTTGCCCCTTCACTTTATGTGAATACAACGTCAAGATTGATACGAGGGATAATGTTAACACGCAAATTGACAAGGAAAAAATGATTGGTTGAAGGAAAAAACCAGCTAACCAAATTATGAAAATGTTTAACAATTGGTAAAGAAAGCCAAATATAAGGTAAAAGCCGAAGTTTTTTAACCCGCTTCTTTTTAGAAAACATGTCACCAAACAGTATCCAGGAATATAAAGAAGGGCAAAAATTCCTATGAATAACCTAACAGCAAGTAAAAACAAGTTATCACTTGGCAATACGAAATGTACAGCTATGCTAACGACTAGTATTAATAGAGGAGTAAGTAGCAAATTAAAAACTTTTCTTATAGAAATGAAATGCCTTTCAATTATTTAACACTGCTCCTCCTTGTATGCTACCATACTATTGATCCAGATCATATCCCTTCTAGGCACAGTCTTATTAAGTTAGGAAAATTGGCATCTAATTAACCTTCAGCAAGTCAACAAGTATTTTTAGGAATTCTTCAGCAATCTTATTTCTATCAAAATTCTGTTCGATTAATAATCTGGCATTTCTTCCGGCCTCTTCTCTGAAAATCTCATCTTCGTATAACTTTTCTATTGCCTCAGCCAGTCCCTTAACATTAAGCGGTTTACAGATTAAGCCGACCCTGTTCTCACATATAAGATTTGCAAGCATCGAGTCCCTGTGAGTTGTTGCAATTACAGGTAAATTGCACGCACAATATTCAAAAAACTTGGCGGGTAGAGTGTTCTTCCAGAGAGGGTTATCATCATATGGGACTACACCAACATCGGCTGCAGATAATATTTTGGCTATTTCTTTCTTATCATTTTTTTCGCCTAGATAAACAACTCTCACATCATTTTCATTAGCTAACTTTAGAACAGAAGGGAGATCGTGGCCGTCTCCAATCATCGCAAGCATCATTTTTTTTGTCACCTTAGATAAAGCCTTAACAACAATGTCCAGTCTATAACAATTTCCTATACGTCCGCTATAGATGATTATGAACGCGTCATGAGGCAATCTTAGATTCGATCTCTCTAGACTTTTATCGTATGGTTCGAAGATATTTATGTCAGCCCCATTGGGGATCATCTTTATCTTTTTTATTCCTCTAGCTTTTAAACCACGTATAAAATGTGGGGTTACTGCTAGGACAAGGTCACTTTTTGCATATAAAGAGGACATTATCCGTTTGAGGACTTCTAAACTCTTTCTGAATATTTTTATCCTAGTCTCTCTCATTCTCGCATCCTCCCATTCATCCCTGTAGTCGAATATCACCTTAGCTCTTGAGGCTCTAGCTCCTACGTAAGCGCCTAGTGGAGTCAATTGCTTACCACTTGGAACCGATATCACTACAATCTTCGGACGTAGTATAATGGATAAGAAAATAAGAGTTATCACTGATGATAATACATCGAACAACGAAAGGATTTTATTTTCAGCTGGATGAGTCGGAATAGCTGGGTGAGCCGGAACAACATTAAGAATCCTTAAGTTTCTCCAAATACTCGATCCCGCATTGCTCAGGCTTCTAGGAGAAAATGAACCAACTACATATACTTTACATCCTCTTTTTGCGAGGTATTCAGCAAAGAAGCCTATTCTAGTCCAACCTGCTCCAGGATAGGGATTAACATAACCAAGGAAAAAGATTATTCTAGTATTTGTTAATCCAACTTTTGTGCTTCTTCCGTTCATTTCGTGTTTCGTTTTCATCATTATTCAGCGAGATGCACGGGAAACCCGCCAATATCTAACAGGCGTTCCTTTTTAATACCATCGTTGCCCGGCATGTTGATTAATTTTGACCATTTTTTGGCACTAAGTATGACGATGAGCTCTTTTTTGGTATGAAGAACAAACCAGAGGCAACTCCTAACCTATGAACATTTTCAAAAGCATTCACTATTTCCTCATAATAATTTTTCTCAGGTCTTATGTCGACATCTAACACTCCTAAAAATTTAAGCTTTCTGCAAAAACCTAACGCGTAATCAAATCCTGCCCTCACCACGCGCCTATATCCGAATACCGCATCATAACCACTACGCTTGCTAATGCAGATACGTAAAATAAACTCATAATCTCTCTCAAGTTTCTTTATTAAATTGGGTGTGGTGTCCGTGCTGGCATCATCAACTATAAGCCAACGCTTGGGTATGAACGATTGTGAGATTAACTGCTCAGCAGTGTGTATTAATCTTCTTGATTCATTTTTGACTGGCGTTATTATCGCTAGCATTTTCTTTTCTCTCCAAGTTCAGGTTATACCAGTTTTTTGAGAGTTTCGTATAATTCATTTACATCCGCCTTCTTGATAACATAATTTTTCTGTCTGAGGCACATCCGAGGTTTTTATTAACGCTCTTCTTGCTGATGTTACTGATAGATCTGTTCAACCTTCATCAACAGCGAAATTAGTTTAAGAAAAGCTTAATTCCCGGCATTTATAGCTCTGAAAAGGCTATTTTCTTCATCAGTTAGGAAAAGACAAAAGAACGTTTATTAATTCCAAGATCTTTTAACGGATACATTGTGAATTCTATCATTACCTTTGCTTTTACTTTTTATCCGCTTGATCCATTGAACCCTTCAGTATTAGTTTTCAACGCCTTCTAGTAGTTCAAGGTACGAATTATATGTAACCGCAACGTTACGTTCCCAGTCCAGAGTTTTTGCTCTCCGTTGGGCAAGCTCCCCCATTTTCTCCGATTTTTGCTTATTATTAACAGCATTCATAATAGTCAAACGTAACGAACTTGAATCTCTGGGCTTAAAATAGAAGCATGCCTTTTTGCCTGCAACTTCCATTATTGGAGGCAGAGCTGGAACTATAACTGGTTTACCAAAGGACAAAAACAGAATAAGAGAACCAGGAGTAGTTATTCTATGATAAGGTATGACCCCGACATCACAGGCATTCATGAATAGCTGTACACTTTTTCTAGGGACATAGCAAGGAAAAAGCTTTACATCAATTGGGTCGTGATTTGATTTAATTTTGTTTACCAATTTTTGGAAATAGTTTGCATCCGTAGGTGGACCCACTATAACAGTGAGTATTGAAGATTGTTCATCCAATCCCGTAATTGCATCAATTAGCAAATCTAGACCTTTATATGGAGCAATGTGACCGAAATAACAAAGGACGAAACGTGTCCTTTGGATGCCAAGTATGTCACGAGCTCTTTGTTTTGATATTTCATTTGGATAGGCTTCAAGCCAAGATCCATGTGGGACAAGCCTCAGTTTCCTTTCGTTAACACCATACAATCTGGATAGACGTGTTTTAGTGTATTCATTATGTACAAAAACAATTCCAGCATATTCAAGTGTTTTTCTAAACGCAATGTATTCCATTCTCCAACAATAAATATTATGAGGTACAACATTATGCACTGTAAATGCAATTTTACCTTTAAGAACGCGTCTAGCAATCGCAAGGAAACAGAGACAAAAGGGTACCGTAATCATTACAAGGAATCTTAGATAGATAGACCTCATTCTTCCTGAAACCCCCAAAGTATATAAATGTTCGATCCAATGCAAATGAAGAATCAGATCTCCTTTAAACACTGCTGTTGGCAATTGTTTGATTTTCATGTCATCAAAAGAGTGCAAAAATATTTGGCGATTTTTGCATACCCGTTCGTATAGAATTTTCAAATAACCTTCTTTTTTCACTCTACTGGCTACGAAAACGTGAAACTGTGCCAATTAAATAGCCGCTTTACCCCTTTTACGAATGTACTAACTTGTTTCGTAGAACTTCTTGTTTGCTGTGGAAGGGAGATCATAGCCTTAAGTCCAAGTCAATCCAAGGCTATCCTTTCCAGACTAAATGAAAACCAATCTTAAGGTTTGCTCATAAGCACGGGCGAGTTTCTTTACCAGAACCAAGACAACCATATTTGTTTTTAAGCTGGTTAACAATCATTTCCATTACTCTGATGGTTTCTCTCCCTTCCTCCGGTGGAACTGGAACTGGTTGATCATTTAGAATGCTAACGATGAACTTCTTAATCATTAAATCATGACCAAGAAACGTTTTGCCAAGCATCACCCTGAAAGCGTTTGAAGCGACTCCTTTTATTATCTGTCTAGCGGTGTTCAAAGAGGAAATAGCTAACGATGCCAGATTAAGGTCTCTTCTTTTGTAAAGTGTCAGTAGCATGCTTTGAAGATCCATCTTTATAATGCCCTCTGTGCCGAATAAGTCAACATCCTCAACTGCACAATCATTTGCGTGAGAGATGATTATAGAACTGTTTACATTCTCTCCCTCCAACTCTATTCTATAATTATCATATGAAACCCAAGGATATTTCAGAATCTTCTTAGCAGAAACATAAACATTCCTAACATTCTTTAGAAACGCCAAAGACATGTAAATAGCGTGGGGCCCTGTCTCTCCAATCACTCCTCCAGGCAACCTGTGAACCCAGTGGTTCTCATGAGCCATATACTCATCTTTGTGTGTTAACGACAAGATTCTCATCCCGGTTAATTTTCCGATAGCACCATTCTTCACAAGTTCTTGTGCCTTAAGAAATGGAGGATAAAATCTCTGATTATGAACTACACTAAGTTTTGCTCCATATCGTCGAGATGCTTGAATCATATTATCACAATCAGATACCTTGAGAGCCATCGGCTTTTCTAATAACACGTGACACCCACTTTCCATCGACTTCACCGCTACAGACGTGTGAGCATGGGGTGAAGTACATACATCAACAATATCCAAATTCTCTTTTGAGAGCATATCAGAAAGACTAGAATAGACATGTAGTATGCCGAACTTTTTAGCAACTTCTTTTGCAAGATCTAGATTTAGGTCACAAGTAGCACGAATAGAAACGTATCTTTTCAATCTGAGAAAACTAGGTATGTGCCGTCTTTGAGCCACAAAACCGCAACCAATTACGCCAGCTTTAAGCTTAGTCATACCTATCCCCTACAGTTATGCTGATACTTAAAGTCGCGTGATACAAAATTTTCTCTTGAATATTGGCGAACTGTTTTTGGTGCGTAATAGATACTCTCCCAAGCATTACCTATGGTTTACTGTAGCTAGAACCTTGTACATGCGTTCGCCAATTTTTTCCGCTGTCAAATTCTCTGAGACATATCGCCAGCCATTCCATCCAAACTCAGCAGCTAGCTTCCTATCTTTATGAATCCTAACAACAGCCTCTGCAAAACCATAAGCGTCCGTGGGCTTCACAACCAAACCACATTCAGTTGCTTCAACATACCTAGCTGGTTCACCGCCAGAAACACAAATGATAGGCTTCCCATAAGCCTGATACTCAAAAACCTTAGTCGGAAGTCCCTCATCCACTAAACTTGCAGAAGCCATCGGAAGCGCAAAAACATCAGCAGAACACAACAAAGCTACTAACTTATCCTTAGGCAGAAAACTTGTATCCAAAACCACATTCTTAAGATCAAGGCTCCTAATCCGTCTCCGCAACCTCGCACCAAGCTCCCCCACACCCCTAATCACAAAAACAATATCATCATCCTTTACTAAAATCCTCGCAGCCTCCAAAACCACATCAAAATCATAGCCCAAACCCAAAACCCCAGAATACATAACAACAAACTGACCCCTCTCACCCTCATTCGAGTTAAAAGGCTCAACCCCATCAACGCCAACCTCAATAACATGAATCTTCTTCGCACAAACACCATACTTCTGAACTATCCTACGCTTATACCCACCACTAATAGGAGTGATAGCCGCTGGAACAACATATGAAAACCAAGCCAAAAAATCGAGCACCTTCCTCATAAGCTTAGACCTCACAAGGCCTAACTCATAAAAAACCTCAGGCCACAAATCATCAACATTCCTAACAATAGACCCTCCCCTAACAAAACCAAAAACAACAGCCGAAAAGAAAGAAAACAAGTTAGGATTAGCAGCCCAAACAACATCCACCCCACCAACAAAAGGCAAAGCAAACAACGAAGAAACAACAAAGCAAGTGTGCAAAATAATTCTATTCACAATGCTGCTATGCGGCAAAGCTGGAATCCAGACACGCAAGACCCGTGCATCCCGAAACTTCTCAGAAACTACAGCCTTACGCCTATACTCCCTTGGCACCTTTCCATGCGGATAATGCGGAAAAGCAGCAACTACAGTAACTTCACAATTCTTACTAAGCAACCCCCTAACAACATTAGAAGCCCTAGCGCTGGCTCCACCCATATCCGGAGGAAAGTACTGAGCAAGAACCAAAACTTTCAAACGACTACTCATAATTACTTCCGCACACCCACATCAGTCTCAATATCGCCTCTCACCGCCACCAATCCATCTTTAGCACATTGCCCTTCAATCCACTTATAAGTTCTAGCCAACCCCTCCTCTAAACTCACTTTAGGATCCCACCCAAGAACCCTTCTAACCAAACTCAAATCCGCATTCCTACCACGAACTCCTTGAATTGCAGAAAGATCATACTCCTTAGTTATCTTCTTCCCAGAAATCCCTATGATAATATCAGCTAACTCGTCTACTGTAACAAGCCTATCCGACCCAACATTCAAAGGCTCACCATAATCCGACTCCATAAGCATCACAGTCCCCCTAACACAATCATCAATATAACAATACGACCGTGTCTGTTTTCCATCCCCCCAAATACTTATAGTCCCCGGATTCGATGCCTCCGCAACCTTCCTACACAACGCTGCAGGAGACTTCTCCCTGCCCCCCTTATATGTGCCCTCAGGCCCGTAAATATTGTGATACCGAACAATCCTAATATCCATGCCATAATCCCTCTGATAAGCCTCACACACCTTCTCAGTAAACAACTTCTCCCAACCATAAAAATTATCAGGATCAGCCGGATAAGCATCCTCTTCCCTTAAGCCTCTCACCTCTGGGCTTGTTTGTTTATACGTCGGATAAACACAAGCAGACGAACTAAACAGAAACCTTTTCACCTTATTCCGCCTAGCAGCCTCAAGCAAGTGCGTATTAATCAAAACATTATCATGCATCACCTCAGCGCCAACAGCAGTTATAAAACCTATCCCACCCATATTAGCAGCAAAATTATACACCTTATCAATTCCCCTTGTTGCAACAAGGCAGTCCTCCCAAACCCTCAAATCCAACCTAAGCCTTTCGCCATAATATCTTCCTTCAAAGTAATCATCAAACTTCATGTCAACCACCCTAACGAAGTTCCCCTGAGAATAAAGATAACGGGCAACATGACTACCTATAAATCCACCACCGCCAGTAACTAAAAATCTTTCACCAGTCAACCATAATCACCCTACTCATTTACTGTTTGTCTTTTTTGCAAGTCTTGTTATCGCGTATAGCGTTATCGCCGTTGATAATGCAAAGAAACCTATGAGTACAAATGTTATAGCAGCCAAAGCGACGTTCGTTACTATTCGATGTTCTGCAGCATAGATCTGCAACATCCAAACTCCGAAAACAGCACCAACAATTAAACATAATATTCCAGGCATCCCAAGCATTGTCAAAGGCCTATCCTCAACCACAACCCTAACAATAGACATCAAAACATCAAGCAAGTGCTTCACAGGATTATGCGTAGAAGTATCCACATCCACATCATAACTACACGAAGAAGAAACCTCACAAATCCTCAAACCCTCCTTTCTCGCATTAATCAAAATTTCAGCACTCGCACCCATCCCATTCTCCAACACACTCAAAACCTCCAAAGACTTACGATTATAAGCCCTAAAACCACTTTGAGCATCCCTGACACCATGCTTCGTACTGTTATTCACAAGTCTCGTGATCAATTTTATTCCAACCCGCCTATACCACGGCATCACACTTGCCAAACGCCCATCAACAAACCGAGAACCAATAACCACATCAGCCACACCATCAACAACAGGCTTAACAACATCAGGAATCTCCCCTGGAAAATGCTGCCCATCAGCATCCAAAGTAACCAAAACATCAGCACCCAACTCCCTAGCACGCCTAAACAAAGACTGAACAGCCGCACCATAACCCAAATTACGCCCATGCCTAACAACCACAGCACCCAAACGCTCAGCAATCTCCGCAGTCAAATCAGTAGAACCATCATCACAAACCACAACCCTACCCGCATACTTCTGAGCCTCCAAAACAACCCTAGCAATAGTCCTCTCCTCATTAAATGCCGGAACACCAACAACAATCAAAGGCTTGGCCCCAGCAACAACAACCTTGCTACTTTCAACCTCAACCAACCATATCACCTAACCCTCAACATACTCAAAAACCGAAATTCTATCAAAACTCTCCACTTCATCAAAACCCTCAGGCACATAAACACCATACCAACCGACGTTCTCGTTCCAA
>Ga0209636_10003526_pt1 | contig 15935 bp, 9 predicted proteins | sample DeeMarSWOR152_54_FD_187464 | JGI IMG/M metagenome (GOLD analysis project Ga0209636, IMG submission 187464) | Marine sediment microbial communities from White Oak River estuary, North Carolina - WOR-1-52-54 (SPAdes) (version 2) | ecosystem: Environmental > Aquatic > Marine > Intertidal zone >...
CATGCTGTCCACTACACCATCATTGTTGAAGTCCCACTCCCAAGCAGTTATGTTATCATATGAACTCGACAAGTCTGTGAAACTCACCGTTAAAGGCTCAGGTCCAGAGGTCGGCGAAGCCGAGAAATCCGCTATAAGTTCTACATCACTTACAGCGATGTAGTCAGCCTTGGTTTCGGTAGCGTTATCTCCATCAGCTTCATAGACTGCCAATGTTACTGTGTATACACCATTTTGTGTGTACTTGTGAGATGGATTCTGTTGTGAGCTTGTTTTTCCGTCACCGAAGTCCCAACTCCAAGAAACGATGTCATCATAGGAGGTTGAGGTGTCAGTGAAGCTCACTTGGAGGGGTTCCACTCCACTCGTTGGTGTGGCGCCAAAGTCAGCGATGGGTTCTGTATCAGCTACATTCACGTAGTCTACCTTTGTTTCTATGTCGCTGTTCCCATCGCCTTCATACACCTGCAATGTTACGTTGTATAAACCATCCTGCAAGTACACGTATGTCGAGTTTTGTTCCATGCTGTCCACTACACCATCATTGTTGAAGTCCCACTCCCAAGCAGTTATGTTATCATATGAACTCGACAAGTCTGTGAAACTCACCGTTAAAGGCTCGGCTCCAGAGGTCGGCGAAGCCGTGAAACCCGCGACAGGCTCCGCATCATTCACAGTAATGAAGTTGATTTTGGTTTCGGTATCGTTGTCTACGTCTGTATCCCATACTGTTAGTGAAACGGTGTATACGCCTTCGTTATAAACGTGGATCGGATTCTGCTCAGCGCTTGTTTCTCCATCCCCGAAGTCCCAAGCCCAAGAAACAATCCCATCATAAGAAGTTGAGGTGTCAGTGAAGCTCACCGTTAAAGGCTCAAGTCCACTTGTATGCATAGTCAAGAAATCGGCGGTTGGCTGATTGTCTTGTGGAAGGATTTGTAGATAGATGTCATTGCTTACTTCGTCAAATCCGATGGAAATGTATGCCTTATGATTTGAGAAGTCGTATCTAACCGCGTTTATTCCGTTGAAGAAGTCTGACGAAGTTTTGGTTTCCATTGTTGTCCAGGGATCGGTTTCTCGAAAACGGTAGTTTACGTATCCGTTCGTCCAACTTGGGGGAATGTCGAAAACGTATGTGACTGGGTATTTGGCTCCATAGTTTTGGTGGTCTGTTGAGGGCATGGTTATTTTGAAGACTTTGTCTTGTAAGGAGCCTGTTGATGTCACTTGAACTACATTCTGTGAGTCAATCCAATGGTAAAGGTAGAGAAGTCCAAAGTTTACGTACCAGACGTCGTTTCTGTTGCTTATGTAATTAGTGTGAAGATCAGCGTATTGACCAGGTTCCCAGTTTACGTTTCGCGGGTGAGTAAATAGATGATAGATTTGGCCTGAAGAATAAACGCTGTCAAACATGCTGTTCAACGTTGCAACGTCGATTACATACCCAATTTCCATTCTGATAGAAAAACCTATGCGGTCGAAAAGTCCATTCGCTGAATCCCATGTCGCCCAATCATTGTCAATACCAACCATTCTATCTACAAGATATTTGCATTCACCAAGTTTTTTTCGTAGGATACTGTCGGATTTGCCATAAGGTTCGATCCACGTGTAAACGTATTCGGTGCTACCATACGAAAAATGGGGTGGCAATTCGAGGTTTGTTAGGATATCTTGTTTGCTTCCATTTATTTCAGAATCGTAGTCGCTGTATGGAACTATTGATGGGTGAGATCGTGAGTGAGACGCTGCTTCGGCATAGCCCTGGTTCAACCAATATTGGATTTGCGTCCAGTTGACAGAGAAGCCTGTTATGATGGCACCGGTGTAATATATGTGTTTTTCAGTTAGCATTTTGCTCATGTCTTCAAATTGTTGCTCTGTGTAGTGATACCAATCGTCCGCAGTGACTGTTACGACTGCTTTGCGGTTATCATAATAGTCAGCGATTTCAAGGTATTGGGGCTCAATTATTTCTCCAATTCCAGAAGTAGATGTCATCATATACATGCTGAGAATCGTGGATGACAAGAAAATTGACGTAAAAATCAGGAGAATGGTCTTTTTGTTCATCATTCCCAGATCACACACTTTCATGGAGTATGCGCGCGCTATAGAATAATCATACCCTAGAACCATAACTATGGAAAAAGTGTTTTATCAATTGCTTTTTCTATGAGGCTCTCAACAAAATCTACATAGATACCGTAATGTGCGGCCGCAGTAGCGTAAGAAGGTCTGACCCCTGAAAATATTACTACTCCGTCGACGTAGGGCTTGGCGAAGATCGCTGCAGCTCCGTCTTCAACTCTTGCTGCATGGACCGCAACACCCTCTTCGATTCCATTTAGACCTGTGGGCGAGGACCACATACTAGTTGAGTATAAAGCGTAACTCTTGTTTAGGTCAATTTCACTTGACACAGATAGCGCATTTTCTGTAAATCTTATTTCCCACTTTGCATCAGCCGGAGCCTCAACAAAATTTTTTGCTCCGATCCAGTATCCGTTGTTTATCAAATTCATGTATGCCGGTGACAAACCGTTCACGATCAGGATCGCTCCACTTGCTACTTTCTGCTGCAGGATATTCAATTCATCGTTTGTCAAAGGCCGCTTAATATCTGTCAGCACAATTATTTTATAATCCCAAGAAAAATGAGATGTAAGATCGTCCTCGTCAGTAACGACGTCAACCAGATAGCTTTCCGAAAGAATAGGAACCCATTCCTGCCCCCAATCTTCATGTTGAACAATAAGAGCTGTTTGATTGGGCTCAACTATGGAAATCTTGAATATCTGCACCCTGGGCCAGCCCGTGTAGGATTTAACCAATTGGAAACGATCAAGACCGACGCGTGACGGATCTTCGTAGAAGCCCCCGAAGAGAAGGGCTTGTTGTGCCTCAGAGTATGCGCCAAAGATATCTGAAACAATGAATTCAATTTTCTCAAAAGTCGCTCTTCGACCAATTTCCAATAGGCTTTCGTCATTAAGAAGTACTACTTTGTTTTGCCCGTATTCCTCTTTAAACATCGAGTTAAAACTGTAGACTATTGGAGAGCCTTTTGTGGAAAGCCATTCAACAGCCCACCCATATTCTTTTTCTAAAGAGTGAGAATCCCTTTGAGCCTTTTCAATCACGAGTCCATTTGCATAGATGAACTGGAAGACAAATATCAGAGTCAAGATTAAGACAACGGCAGTCTCTAGCATACGAGTTCGTCTTGCTTTCTTCTTGCTTCCTCCCACTATCTTACGTACTGACCGTTCTGCCAACAAGAAAATTCCGTAGCTGGCGAAGATGGTAAGCAATGGTACATAGGACGAAACATATCTGAACGCATTGTCTAGAGGGGTATTAGGAAAGAAAGACAGTATCTCGCCGAAGCTCAAGTCAAGCCAATAACCATAATGGCTGGTAATTCCCCATGCTAGTCCGGCAGCAGAAAACAAAAAAGCAGACAAAATCAGGACAACATCACTGGATGATTTTGCCACGTAGATCAAGGTGAGTAAAGAAAAAATCAGCAGAAAACCCATGGACTCAGGAAAGGCTAAAACCTCGAAAAGCTTGATCACACCCAAGCCAGCTTTGGCTGCGGGACCAGGGCCCTTCAAGACTTCATAGAAAACTACAAGCATTGCCAGTATAACAATAATTGCATACAAGTAAACCTTGATACGTTTTGAATGGTTACGAGGTGAGGCGAACCCAGAAAATCGCCGTCGGTATCTAATGTCGAAGCGATACAATTTGAAGATCAACGCGTATGGTATACTTAAAGCCATTAAACCGACATATGCCCACATTATGACTGATGGCGAGATCGGAACGAATTCTGCCAAAAAATCCAATGATTGCCATTGGAGGAACGGATCGCGATATGTAAGGTAATCTTTTACGAGAAATGGAGTTATGGTAAGAAGGGCGCTGAAAAAGAATACGTCTAGGTTCTTATATTCAAATTTACGGGTTTTGTTGTTCCTTAACAATTTCTGAAATGAAAAGTAGAGAATTAACCCTATCCCTGTAAATATGCCTAACTCTATTGTTGCAGACGAAAGTGCGAAGAAAATCCCGCCAATAATTGAATAAATAGTGCTGCCCTTAAAGCCGCGCAGAGCAAAGTACATGCAGCTTGTCCAAGCAAAAGAATATAGAGGTTCTCTGTAGACAAGACCGTGATAGAATATCAGCAACGGAGTGATTGAAATAATCAGTGCACTTAGGAGTCCAACTTTTTTGCCAAACAATTCAGAGCCAAGAAAGAAAACGACTATTGGCAATAGGCTTCCAGCAATCAGTGAAACGTATTTTGTGACAAGGTAAGTTGGGCCGAAGATTCGTATAGACAATCCTAGAAGTAAAGTAAGAAGGGGCCCTTTGACGGTAGCGCTTGATGTCAGCAAATCTCCATTAGAATAAATAAAGCCAGCATTAGTGTACCACATAGAGTCCACTCCACCGTCATCTAAATAGAATTGGAGATGATACAATCGTAGGGCAATACCTAGGGCTACGATTAGTGTCAGAATTAGATATTCAGACGGCAAACTCTTGCGGAGCTTAGACAGTTTTCTTGTGACACTCAAAATGAGCCCCTCAAAAAAAGGCGATAGAATGTATCTGGGTTAGAACATATTCTCGCATATGGTCACAAATTGTGTAGCTAATTTGTCCCAACTGTATTTGTTTTCAACTAATTTTCGACCGGCCTTACCCATTTTTTTGGACACGTGCCTATCTTCCAACAAAATGCATGTCTTTTCCGCCAGGTCCTTGGGATCTCCAGGTTTGTAAAATAGGCCAGTTTCCCAAGGGGGAACTATCTCTCTGAGGGCTGGCAGATCGGAAACTACAATCGGCTTCTCGCAGGCCCAATATTCAAAGCCTTTGAGAGTGACACGAATTCGCGCCGAACTAATGTCTGGCAAGATAACCAAGCCCAAATCGCATGCGGAGATAAAGTTGGGGACTTTTTCAAAGGGGATCCACCCTGAAAAGAAGAAGTGTTTTTCTAGCCTTTTCTTTCTGGTTTTCTCTTTTATGCCAGGTATTGCTGCGCCATCGCCTATCAGCCAGAACATGGTGTTTGGATGTTCTTTTATGACATCTGCTGCTGCGTCAACTATTATTTCGGGGTGGTCTTGAGGGTCAATTACTCCGTGATACATCACTATATTCTCAAATCCATCTGCATACTTCTGTCTCAATCTTTTCGCTTCTTTCCTACGCGGTTTAAAAATATCGGTTTTGACACCATCGTAAACAACATCTACCTTCTTTGGCATTGCTCCCTTTTTGATCAGGGTCCCCCTCAGGGCATTACTGATAGTTATGATTTTGTCTGATTCCTGTATGACTTTATTTTCCACCTTTTCTCCGATTCGTTGAAGTTGAGAAGCCCAAGCATGTGTATTGTAAGATGAGAGATATTCAAATATCAAATCGGTCATATCAACTACAGCGAGGCTATGCGCAATTTTTTTGGCTAGTAAGGCTGCCAATCCTGCAATCGAATTGTGGGCGATTATCATATCTGGTTTCAATTTGGTTGCTTCGTGAACAACTTTGGAGATGTTCAAAGGATGAAAGAAGAGGTACTTCTTCATTTTCTTCCTGTCGAGTCTATTTACATTTTTAAGTGGAATCACCTTATCGCAATCCAAAGTTTTGAGGGCGTTTCCAACATCTGTAGACAGTGACGCCGCGACCGAGACCTCGTGTCCCTTCTTTACCAAGATATTAACAATGCTGCTGATTCTTGGGGTTCCTCCACCACTTATAGGTACTAATTGTTCAAATATTGTGACAAGGACACGCATTATGTTCCACCCTATTCTTTATCCCAACAACGTAGTTTTAAAGGTCGGAAAGACACAATTTGAATCAAACGTTTTGCAACTATGACGATGTGCTATTGCTAATCCTGTATGCTTGTAGAATGCTGTTAGTGTATATGATGTGTAAGTAAGGAGAATTATGGAATTTTGTTGCGTTTGGTCCGTAAAAGTCTGTCATGTATATGTATGTAACCACATATGATGCATTTGTCGGGAAACTGAAATTCTGGCTACCGAAAAATTCCGGGTCCGTAACAACAGTACTGTCCCCGTAACCCGTGAGTATTAGTTTCACTACTTTGTCGACTATAGTATTTTCGTTACTAGCAGTAGATTCACTAATCCAAGCGTTTAGAGAAAAGGCTTCAGGAGAAATAACATCGCTCACTATAGCAAAAGTTCGTGGATGCATTCCGCCAGCTATTGGCCCTGCTATTATTACGGCAATAATGGCACCAATTAGAATCCCATTGGAAGTCGAGCTCTTTCTTGATCGAAATACGGAGACAAAGAAGAGCCCTGAGAACGCGCCAACACCAATATATCCGAATTCGTATGCCCTGTGAGAAATAAGCACGCCGTATGTTGTTGGCATGAAACGGAAAAACGTTGCAACTGCAAGAAGTGGTATCAGAAACACCATCATTGCAAAGAAGCTTGAAGAGAAACTTTTCCTATGTCTTATGTAACTTAGAAAACCAACAATGGCTGAAACTGAAGCAATTCCTGTCCCAAGCCAAACTAAAATTCTTTCGTACTGAGAATATAGTGGTAGCAATTCCGAAAAGGTCAACTGCCCGGGCAACACAAACCCAAAAAATGCCTCATAAAAAAGTTTTTGATGCATAGCAATGGTTGTCCAAGCAATGAACGCTATCCATCCTGCAAAAATAATCCAACATAATAAAAAAAATTGGCCTGACACTCTAATGGCGTTTCGACGTTTGTAAAAGTGGCTCGCAAGAAACAGAGAGGTCAAGAGAACCAAAAAAACGTAAGTAGTGAAATGGTGAGTCATAACTAAGGTTAGTATTGAAATAAGGCCGATCAGCAGATACCGCCTATTTTTTTCGATTTTGCTACTTGCATATAATCCTACGAAGAAAAAGATTACAGCAAAACACTCTTTATGAGGATATAGTATGGCTCCGGGTGATGCCAAGAAAAGCACGGTGGCCAAGTAAGCTACACGGTGATTAAAGAAACCTCTGAACCATCTATCAACCAAGGGGGGTACGACCAAACCCTTGACGACAAACAAGTATTTGACTACGACCAATAGAGGTATGCCTGTTATTAGCGATAGAGTTGCGTAGATAAAATCTGTTATCGGGTAGAATCTATACTCAGTTCCTAAGCCCCACCCGACTGATTCAAAGGGAACCCATTGAGAATCAGCTACAATTTTATTGGTCAATCTATAGTCGGCAACAGCATCATAAGACGAAAGAAACGGAGAGCTGTCAACTACGACATATTGCAGGTGAATCATCAATGAAAAAGATAACAAGTAAAAAAGACGGAGCTTCCCACGGTCGCCCCAGAAAGCCACTTCACACACAAGAGGTATAGAAACAAGCACAAAACTTAGCCAATAGGCTTCTACAGGAAAATAGAAATGAAAACGTAAGCTAAGAGCATAAACTCCAAAAATAGAATAACCGACCAATATGCACAGACACGAAAGCACTAACCTACGACTTGTCCTACTCACTTCCAGTTCGCCACCTGCAAGTCATAATTAATCTTCCCTGTTTTCAGTGTACAAATGCGCGCGCTATCAAGGCTTAACCATTTTTATATTTTTTTAAGTTTTTAATCCGTATACACGTAGAACATGTAGACGAGAATATTTATTAAGCCTTAATACACATTATATTGAGTCTTAATACATGCTATAATTGCGCGTGTAATGCGCGTAGCAGAAGGGTGAAAATGAAAAAGAGCGCCTTCACTACCATGACTTTGCTGTTCCTTTTGGTAGGTTTTACCCACGCAAATGTAATAGCATCCACTTCGCAGGCATTTACTATTTCGTCTTCTGCGGTCATGAGCTACCCAGAGACTTTGTCTGGATGGATAAAAACCATAACTTGGAGTGATGAGACAAAAGAAACTATCCAAATAACAGACAAAGGAAAGATATTATTAAACGGAATTGAAAAAAAGGCTTTTGGTTTTTCCTTCCTTGGATGGCTGAGTATTCCTGATGCAGCATTGGAGACTATTTTAGATTGGATGGATTCAAAAGGAGTCCGTTTCGTTGACATTTATTTTAATACAGACGTGGGTGGCCTGACAAGTAAAATGGATTTCTATTTCCCTAAATTTTATTCTCATAAAAAATTTGTTCGTCTCATCATTGCGCCTGAGTACATTGAGGGTTTTTCAGCAAGCTCTATTTCTCTGTGGAAAACGGAATTCGACCAATTAATCGACCATATTGACACCGACAATTGGTCAGATATTGTGTATGCAATAGAAGTCACACACGAGCATGCCTTGGCTGCAACCATTCTGGGAAAAACGGTTGCTGAATTGTCAGCTAACCTTGATCAATACTACAACTATGCCGCAAATAAACTTTCCACTTCGCAGGTTGGTTTAGTTCCAATCATTCATGCTGAATGTATATGGGATAATCCGTCTGACCCAACTCGAAGAAACTATTGGAAGACAACTCTGGCAAAAACAGACATCATACTTCTAGATTTTTATCCGCCATATCTTAGCGACTTAGCCTCTACAAAAACTGAAGTCAGAAACCTTGCAAGCCAAGTTGGGAAAGCACGGGTAGACGGCTATCAACATTGGCATGAGTTTGGACGCCATAAGCCTGAGACTACTAGACCGCATTATATCCCAGTTGACTTCTTAACTACGTTACTTAACCAAACAGACACGGGGGATGCTTTTCTTTTTTATGTGTATGAACGTTGGGACCCAGACCCAGACATACCAACTTGGTATTTTGCGACGGATGGTAGTGCAGAATATTGGACAGAGGTCTTAACACCGCATTTTCCACATTAAGTTTCCAACAAGTCGTATTGGAAAAAAATCGCCTTAGTTTCGATTTTCTAAAACCCTCTCATAGATTCCTACTATTTTGCCCAACAGTTTTTCTGCATGATAGCCCTGCAAAACCGTAGAAGAGTTAGAAATTAGCCTCTTTCTCAGTGCATCGTTTTCGATCATAAGTTCCAGTTTTCGAACTAAATCAGTGACATTCCCCTTTTCAAAAACTAAGCCTGCTTTTTTTATGATCTCGGGTGGAGCTCCTACATTAGAAACTATTAGCGGTAATTGAAAGGATAACGCTTCAAGAATGGTTCTGCCAAAGGGTTCAAACCAAATAGCTGGATGGACAAAAACATCGGCCATACTGTAATATTTCCAAACCTGCGATATGCTAACTTTACCAGCAAAGAATACTTTGCTGGATATCCCCAGGTCATAAACTAGTTTCTTATATTTTCCAAATTCCGGTCCGTCACCTACTATTATTAAGTTAGTGTTCCTATGACACCTAGCTACATAAGAGAAGGCTTGGATTAGGATATCAACGCCTTTATGAACATCAAGCTTTCCGACGTATAATATTTTGAAAATCTTTGGATCACCGCACTTACTAACGATAGATATTTTACGCGCGCGCATGGGAACGAAATAAGGAACGACCTCGATTCTATCATTCGAATAGCCATGACATGTATACACGTATTTGACTGCTTTACTTGGGGCAATATAGGCGTCAAGTTTTTTTGAAAGTGAAGTTAGAATCGGGTAAACAACGGCATATGGAAAATGAAGGATTTTCGGGGCATTTTTCCTACTGTTCAAACACTTGATTCTATTAATGAGGTTGCACGCCTTATTCTGGACAATACACAAAGCGGAACCTATCGGACAGAACCCGATATAGCTATTTAGTGTAGCGACTACAGGTTTTCTGCCTCCCAAAAGCTTGTAAAGACCCGCACCCGGAATTGTGGACATATTATACATATGGAACAGGTCCACTTCTTGCTCAAAGCGCTTCAACACCAACAACACTTGTGGTAGAAGAGTAAGCGGTTGAGCCATTTCCGCCAAACCGGAATATCGAACAATTCTTACTCTTGAAATAACCTCTTCTTTCTTTTCTTTCCCATCAAAAGTCACTACAACAACATTATATCCTTTTTTCACTAATGCTTCTGACAGTATTTTTAAAGAGACCTCACCTCCACCCTTTACATTAGGAAAGTAGTAAGGCGCAATTATGCCGATATTCATTTGATCCCTCTAAAATGTGAATTAACTTCGCCTTAACATTCAATAACAAAACCAAAATCACACTTTTGCTTCTCGTTGCTTAGAAATTGTAAGCTGTTAACCTAGATCACGGAACTATAAACCTCTACTGTTTGTTCTGCAACTTTCTCCCACGAAAATCTCTCCATAACGGCCTTTCGAGCAACCTTACCTCGTTCCTCCCTCTCTTTCTCGTTCTGCAACAAGTTGATTATGGATTCAACGAAATCCTTGTCACTGCTTACTGCAATAGGATTTACTTCGCTTATAAGTTCCTCTCCGTTCTCGAATCCCATTCGGTCAACATAAATGAGTACTTTTCCACATGCCATTGCCTCAAGCACATTGAATTCTTTTATAGCTGGAGTATACACCATTGGTTGGACACATAAATCTGCGGCGGCGTAGAAATAAGGTAGCTCTTCATCGCCTTTGTATCCGGTCAGTATGACGTTTTTGGTTAGTCTATTACGGACACATAATTTTTGGAGAGACTGTTTTGATGGCCCGTCACCAACAACGATCAGCTTGATCTTTGGAATTTCTTTTTTGATCGCATTAACCATAGGAATCAGTTTTTCGACATGTCGTCCCGCATCAAGTCGCGTGACACATAAAAGAAGAGGGCCGTTTACTTCGTATTTTCTTCGCACGGTCTTTCCGTTAAGGTTTGGGTTGAATTTGTTAACGTCAACCGCATTAGGTATATGCACAATTTTTTCCTTATTAACTCCATAGTCATTTTGTAGAGCCATACCAGTAGATTTTGACACAGCGATGACTTTATCTGCTTTGGTAAATGTGTACTTCTCACTTAGAATTCTAAAATATGGAGAAGGGTGATATCGGAGTCCAGGAACGGCTTTCAATCCAATCTTCATTGTTGTATGAGCTGTGACTACAAGAGGCTTAGTTTTCATCAAAGCAAATACAAATCCACGGTCTCCTTGAACATGAACAACATCGATGTCATATTTCCGAGTTTTTCTAGGCAGATTCATGTTGAAAGAAAGAAAATCTAGAAAGGTTATATTTGGAAATGAAGGAACCTTGATTTTGTTACTTATGCTCATGGCATCATTTTTTACGCATGAGACGTAGACTTGGTGGTCTAGCCTATTCAACGCTTTGCAAAGTTCGTATGTATGGCGACTTAGCCCACCACGTATCCGATAATCCAAATACATGGGGACCATGAGTATGCTAAAAGATTTCTTCATGTTGTTACAGCACTCGATGTTTTATCTAGGTATCAATAGCGGAGATATAGAGAGTAATTTCCCGCAAATGTCTAGATGGACACAAAAGATATGGTTGAGGTTGGAAGTATCATTTCAATCAATCATTCCCATTGGTCTCGATATGCTCGTAAAACAGGTCAAAATATTGCGCTAATAAAAAAAGAGTCCTTTGAATTGAACCCAATCGAAGATAACACCTCAGCCATTCGCACGCGACTAATTGCGTGAGAAGCGAAAAACCAGAGCTACTCGTTCTTTTCACTACCTTGAATACCCTTTCATCGATTGCTTTCTCTTCGTTTGGAATCTTTCAATGATCAAGAGAATATGGATAGACGCGCGCGGAATGGGCTTTCCTTTTTCGGGAACTTCCGCCACTCTTTTGACAAAATAGCCATAACCTTGCCGGTTATCTTTACATTAATACTGGTGGCTACTTGGTTACCCAGCTTTGCAACTTTCATAGATTCTCAGAAGATCTCTAGTTGTGCGGTCCCAAGAAAAATGTGAGAAGGCGTAATTCCTGCCTCGCAGCCCCATCATTCTCGAAGTATATGCGTTTTCAAGAATGGATAAGATTGGAACGGCCAAGGCACATTCGTTGGGAGGGTCATCAATGAGAAAACCGCATTTGGCGGACTCGATGAGTTCCGTCATTCCTCCGACTCTTGTGGCTATCACAGGTAGACCCGAAGCCATCGCCTCCACTAAGCTGATGCTAAAAGCCTCATACCGTGATGGCAATACAAAGAGTGAGGCCTTTGCATACAGCTCTAAGAGCTTCATCCTTGGTACAAAACCGAGAAATCGTACATGATTTTCTAACTTAAGGCGACCCACTAAGCGGAGCAACTCGTTTCTATACGCTCCGTCGCCTATGACCAACATTTGGGCACCGGGAACCCGTTTGACAACTCTACGGAACGCCCGGATTAGTAAATCGACACGCTTATATTTCTCCAGCCGTCCGACGCAAATCACGATCTTATCACGAGTCAGGGATGGTCGGGCAAGTTGCCGAAAAGTTTCGGTTTCAAAGCCATTAGGGATATATGAAACTTTCCCCTTAGTCTTGAAGACTTTTTCCAAGAAAGCCTTTTCATAAATCGAAACAGCGATGGTAGCATCCGCTTCCTCAAAGATAAGACGCCCGAACGATCGATGATAAATTGTCTTAAGGAAACTTCTGAACCTGCTTCCAGCAATGGGGTGAAAATGGGGTGTGACGACAAAAGGTCTTCGATTTTGACTTTTGGCCAAGGCCGAAATCAAAGCGGGGAAAGCTTGATAGTCATGGGCGTGAATTAGGGAGACCTCCTTCAATTCTTTTAAAGCCTTATAGAGGCCAAATGGGAGATAATAAGCACCTTTAGGAGCTAAAGCTCTGAAACGGAAAACTTCCAAATTATTTGACACCTCTCTCTTTGGTAACCTACCTGAAGGGTCTGTGGTGTAAACGGTGACATTAACACCAAGGCTGACCAACCGTCTTGAGATTTCCATAACGTGAGTTGCTGTACCACCTATAAAAGGAAAAAAAATAGGGACGACTTGTACTACTTCCATGTCTACTCATTTACACCTTGTTGGTTTGACTTGATTGCTTTAAGGACGAATTCATTGCCCGGGTAATTGGCATAGAAGATTTCATCAAGCCTTACTAGAAAACACATAAAAGGGAACAGTAATGCTGCTAAGGCCAAGTTGGGCTTGGCTTGTCGCTCCCATAAGAATCGAAAGTGAAAATTAAAAACCTTGGCTGCAAAGCGCTTAAGCCAAAACTTGATGGCTACGAGCTGAAGACCTTGACAATCAAGCAAGACTTTAAGGGTTTCAAAAGTGTATCCTTTTCGTACATGACCTAGGCTTTGAGCGAGTTCTACCGCACTTCTGAAACCATATCTCTGCTTAAGGCACGTGGTAGTTAGGATGAATACCCCCTTTAGCTTTAGCACTCGGGATGCTTCAGATGCAACTTCAAAATCATTTGATATGTGCTCAATCACATCTAAGGACAGAGCCGTATCAAACAACTCATTTCGAAAGGGGAGGTTGCAGGCACTTGCTATAACATAGAAAACCTTTTTCCTAAGATTAAGACCTTCAATAACATACTTGGCGAATTTTATCTTCTCCACCGCTGTATCGATGCCCACTGCTTGAGCACCCATGGAACCAAGCCATGCAGTCATAAAGCCGTAACCACAACCTATATCTAAGGCCCAGCTTGTGGACTTAGCATTCAAGAATCTCGATACAATGGAAAATCGAGTTCTTTGTGTAATATCAGGAAGACCGAAGAGTCTTAAGTATAGATCAGTGAATTTTTTAGGCCAATTACTCGAGTGTAAGTACTGCCGTAGTGCATGAGGAGGAATATATCCGAAGCGAATATGACAATCTTTAGACAATTCGCGTTCAACCTCTCAGTCTAGGCGAGCTTCATCTCATGCGTTGAGGGGATCCATATCTGCGTGCGCATTCCAAAAAATTCAACTCACAGATGTATTTTCTTCAACCATTTTTCCAACGCGTACGTCTTCTATTTTTTGCCATCTATAGCTTTTTTTCCTTAACAGCAAAGCAGAAAAACCAAAGATTAGACTTATCTGAAGGCTGAAAAATGTAATAAGAACAGCCAAAGGATTGATAACCATCTCCCTATCAGGCATCAAAGTCTGTAAAACAAACGAGAACAACGCCATTGCACCGACCAAGATTATGACAGTGCCCATCAGAAGTAATGTCAAAGCCTGATCGCGCAAAGTAACAACCGTCACAAGCAAAGTAAGAAACAAAAGCAAAATCGGAGAAATCAAGTGCATGAAAAGTTCGCAAGGAAATATAACAAACCCATATTTCCCATACCTTCGATTGAACAGAATACCTTTGTGCCGAATAATTGACTGGATTGCTCCCTGAGCTCTCCTCGTTTTCTGGTGCATCCTTGACCTAAGTGAAATGGGAGTATACTCATAAGCTATCGCTTCAGGGTCGTACACGGCTCTATAACCCTTCTTTCTAATCTTAATGCACAATTCGATGTCATCGGTCACAGTATCTGGCTTTAATTCATCAAATAATTGCCTCCTAAAAGCTGTTATTGGTCCATTGAAAATCAGGGTCGAGTCCATTTTGGATTCACCCAATCTAATGATTTCATAAATGCCTCGATAGCTTTTTTCTAATTTTGTTGCAGAAGATTGATCAGCGTTGAGAATGAACAGTCTTCCGGTAGCTGCGCCTACATTTGGATCGTTGAAGTTTTCTGCGATTTTCTTCAATGCGTTCTTTTCCAAAATAGCATCTGCATCTGTCATAAGAACGATATCACCGTGGCAGTATTGCACTGCACAATTAAGCGCAGACGCCTTACCTAGTCTTTCTGGCTGAACGATCAGTTGAAACTGAGCTGAAGTTTTCTCAATAAAGCTCTGCACTAATTGTTGCGTACTGTCAGTAGATGCGCTATCTACAACAATCACCTCAAGTTTCTCTTTTGGATAATCAAGATTCTCTACATTAGATAGTTTTCTACGAATTACTGATTCCTCGTTGTACGTTGGAATTAGCAATGACAATGTAGGGTATCTTTTTTCTTTTCGAATATTGTCGGGCTTTCTGGATTCGTGCATCATTAGAGTGTAGTAAATGAAGTAAAATGTCGCTAGCAAGCCTAGCGATGACCATAGTAACACCTCAATAATATCCAAGAGTTCACTACCTCGAAAATCTACTAGCCTATCTTAACTCATTTCTCGCAGAAGACAAATACATCTAGTCTTTCGGTGTTAATCGTGTCGACTTTTTTGATTTCTCAAGCTTTTTCGGAGTATAGATCGTCCTTCTATAAATTCGCGCACGGAAAAGTTTCCAAAGGCATTTCAAACCATGTCTATAAAATCTAAATTTAGATCTTCCAAGTCTTCTTCGACTATAGGCTATTGGTACTTCTGCATATCTCCAGCCACTTTGGAAAACTTCAGCGGCAATCTCTGGCTCAATGTTGAAGCCATCTTCTGTCAGATCCATTGATTTGATAACTCGCTTAGCAAAGACTTTATGTCCAGTCATAACGTCTGTAATCGGCGCTCCATACAAGAACTCAGTAGTTAATGAAAGAAGCTTGTTTCCAACGTAATTCATGAACTTCATGCCATTACGGTTGCCTTTGAAGCGTGACCCAAAAACCACATCTGCCTCCCCACTCAAAATAGGCTTAACTAGTTTAGGTATATCATAAGGAGAATACTCCAAATCTGCGTCCTGAACCACAACCACCTCTCCAGTGGCTTCGTCAAAACCAGTGGCCAAAGCAGCACCCTTACCACAATTTTTCTCATGCTTCAACAATTTGACACGAGACGAAAACTTGGCAACTTCCTCAAGCGTCCCATCAGTTGAACCGTCATCAATCACAATGATCTCCATTGAAGGCAGAACCTGTTCAACATCCATCAACATCCGCAAAATTTTCGTTATATTCTCTTCTTCATTGTAAGCCGGAAAAATGATGCTTACCTTAACGTGGTTATTTGAAAGATTA